>Ga0209746_1000459_pt1 | contig 20887 bp, 19 predicted proteins | sample BarGraNGADG00211_3_FD_184496 | JGI IMG/M metagenome (GOLD analysis project Ga0209746, IMG submission 184496) | Arctic peat soil microbial communities from Barrow, Alaska - Barrow Graham LP Ref core NGADG0011-211 (SPAdes) (version 2) | ecosystem: Environmental > Terrestrial > Soil > Wetlands >... | reverse complement strand
CGCACGCGAGACCTGGGAATTTGTAAATCTTTATTCAACTAACAGGTGATGCAATCGCTTCCTTGCAGTAAACGAAACTTTAAGACTTCTGGCAACACGTCCTGAAATACGAGCAAGAAATTTCACAGTACCTTCAGCTGCCCCTCTTATTGAATGGACACAGAAAGAGACAAAGCTTGGGAATCCCACACTGAAAAAATATGCTGCTGAAATAAACGATCCGTTCATTACGCAGACACTCGAATGGTCACTGAAGGTAAATGAGGATATCGAAAAAATGGTCTTCGGAATAACTCCCTTTCCATTCGTTAAAGAATGTCTGGAGAAAATAAAATTAAAAGCTGATGCAATGGTAGTTTCACAAACACCATTTGAAGCACTGAAACGTGAATGGGAAGAAAACAAGATCGCCCATTATTTAAAGATGATTGCCGGGCAGGAACATGGAACTAAATCCGAACACCTTAAATACGCTGCAAAAGGTAAATATCCTGATGACATGATACTGATGATCGGGGATGCTAATGGTGATCTGAAGGCTGCCAAATCAAACGGAGTACTCTTCTACCCTATCAATCCCGGAAAAGAAGAGGAATCGTGGGAAAAACTTTACAATGAAGGACTGGACAGATTTTTTGCCGGAACTTATAAAGACAATTATGAGGCTGAACTTATCAGGGAGTTCGAAACTTATCTACCGGAACATCCGCATTGGAAATGAGGAATGTATTATGTATTATTGACGATAGGCGATGTGAAAGAGACAGGGAGAATGGGTGAAAGGGAGAAAGAGCGAATTAAATCCGTGAAAATCCGTGATCTCAGTGGTTAAAGAAAGAAAATAATGATATTTTTTAAATCTGGTTCTGAAAATACTGTTCTTACCTCAAAAGATCTTGAGGCAGCTATTTATTCTACACTGGAGAAGCTCGGGGTAAGGAAAAAGGTTCTTGTTGTGCCACCCGATTGTACCCGTTTTCATTCAAGAGCAGGTGAAATAACCTCATATATTTACAAATACTTTAAGGATAGTCTGAAAGATATCCTTCCCGCCCTTGGCACGCATAGCCCTATGACTGCTGCTCAGATTAACGAAATGTTCACAGATGTTCCAAAATCACTCTTTCGTACGCACGACTGGAGAAATGATGTCGTGACAGTAGGCACCGTACCCGGAGAATTCATATCTGAAATAACCGAAGGTGCATTAAACTATTCATGGCCGGCACAACTTAACAGACTGGTTTTCAATGTAGGACACGATCTTATTTTGTCAGTCGGTCAGGTTGTTCCGCATGAAGTTATTGGCATGGCCAATTATAATAAAAACCTGTTTATTGGTACCGGTGGACATGAAGGGATTAATAAAAGTCATTTTATCGGAGCTGTTTATGGCATGGAACGTATTATGGGAAAAGCGAATAATCCTGTCAGGTCGCTTTTAAACTATGCCTCTGCAAATTTCACCAGCCATTTGCCAATTGTTTATGTACTCACGGTAATAGGTCGTGATGTAAAGGGTGAGCTGGTTGTAAGAGGACTTTATATAGGGGATGATGAAGAAGCATTCAGGCTCGCTGCTGATCTTTCCCTGAAAGTAAACTTCACTGTCCTCGAAAAGCCATTAAAAAAGGTTGTTGTATATCTTGATCCTTCTGAGTTTAAAAGTACCTGGCTGGGGAATAAAAGTATATATCGCACCCGTATGGCGATGGCCGATAATGGTGAATTAGTTATCCTGGCTCCATGTTTAAAAGAGTTTGGTGAGGATAAAGAGATCGACCGGTTAATAAGGAAATATGGTTACCGTGGAACATCTGCCACTTTAAAATCGTTACATGAAAACACAGAACTCTATAGTAATCTGAGTGCAGCAGCCCATCTGATCCACGGAAGTTCAGAAGGAAGATTCTCAATAACTTATTGCACGGGATACCTGACTCAGAAAGAAATAGAATCGGTGAACTTTAAATATCATGATCTTGCTGAGATGCTGAAAATATATAACCCGAAAAAACTGAACGATGGTTATAATTTAATAGATAACGGTGAAGAAATCTTCTTTATCTCTAATCCGGCTCTTGGTTTATGGTCATCAAAACAAAGATTGATCGGGTAGCATAAGAACATGGGTGGAGGCACAAAGAAAAAGACAAAAGACAATCCACCTTCGCTAAAGCTATGGTGGACAAAGAAAGTAAAAAGACAAAAATGAATACAATAATATATAGAGTTTTAGCCCCCCTTTAGGGGGGTTGGGGGGCAAAAAAGAGCAACAAGAACCAATTAAAGTAGCACGAAAAGTAAGACAAAATTCAAAATATTATAAATACAACAATTTAATTATGAGCAAATTATCAGATATCGGATTAATAGGTCTGGCAGTAATGGGCGAGAATCTTGTTCTTAATATGGAAAGCAAGGGTTTCCAGGTTTCTGTGTTTAACAGGTCGACACAAAAGGTTGATGATTTTCTTGCAGGAAGGGCCAAAGGCAAGAAGATTATAGGTACTCATTCTATTGAAGAGCTTATAGGATCGCTTGAACGTCCAAGAAAAGTAATGCTAATGATCAAGGCCGGAAATGCAGTTGATGAGATGATAGATACACTCATCCCCCATCTTACTGCCGGTGATATAATCATTGACGGAGGAAACACCCATTATCCTGACACCAACAGGAGGACAGCTCTGGTTGAAAGCAAAGGCCTTCTGTATATCGGTACCGGAGTATCCGGAGGTGAAGAGGGAGCTTTGCTTGGACCATCGATCATGCCGGGTGGGTCAATAGCGGCATGGCCATTTGTGAAACCTATCTTTCAGGCAATTGCAGCTAAGGTCGATGATGGAACACCATGCTGCGACTGGGTAGGGGAAAATGGTGCAGGACATTTTGTAAAAATGGTTCATAACGGGATCGAATATGGTGATATGCAGTTGATCTGTGAAGCCTACCAGGTGATGCGTGACCTGCTGCATATGACTGCTGATGAGATGCATCTTGTTTTTAATGAATGGAACAAAGGTGAACTTGACAGCTACCTTATTGAGATTACAAGGGATATCCTGGCATTTAAAGATACTGATAACAAGCCACTTGTTGATAAGATTCTTGATACCGCCGGACAAAAAGGTACTGGTAAATGGACCGCAGTTACAGCTCTCGATCATGGTATTCCGCTTACCCTGATAGGTGAAGCAGTCTTCTCAAGATGTCTTTCTGCCGTTAAAGATGATCGTGTAAAGGCTTCAAAAATACTTCACGGACCTAAACCAGAATTCACCGGTAATAAGATTAAATTCATAAGCGAACTAAAAGATGCACTTTATGCATCCAAGATGGTGTCATATGCACAAGGTTACACATTGATGCAAGCTGCCGCTGAAGAATACAAATGGAAACTGAACTATGGAGGTATAGCACTTATGTGGAGAGGTGGTTGTATAATAAGATCGGCTTTCCTTGGTAAAATAAAAGAAGCATTTGATAATAATCCTTCATTGCATAATCTCCTTCTTGATCCTTTCTTTAAGGAGAAAGTTGAAAAAGCGCAAAACGGATGGAGGAATGTTGTATCAGCTGCTGTTCTCAATGGGATACCTGTTCCTGCAATCTCATCGGCACTTGGATATTTCGACGGCTATCGTTGTGAAAAATTACCGGCCAACTTATTGCAGGCGCAACGCGACTATTTTGGTGCACATACTTACGAACGCACGGATAAACCGAGAGGAGAATTTTTCCATACAAACTGGACAGGCCGTGGTGGAACAACTTCATCGTCAACATATAACGTATAATTACTTAACCAACCAACTATTTATGTCAGAACCAAAAAACTTTAGTAGGTACAGATGGACGGTTTGTGCATTGATATTCTTTGCAACAACCGTAAACTACCTCGACAGGCAGGTAATAGGAATATTAAAACCTTTGCTTCAAGCCGATCTTGGTATCGGGGAAAAAGATTATTCCCGTATCATTATGGCGTTCCAGCTTTGTTATGGTTTCGCAATGGTCATAGTAGGAAGGCTTATAGATAAATTCGGAACAAAACTAGGGTACGCTGTTTCGGTATTCTTTTGGAGTATTGCCGCAATGGGACATGCTCTGGCTAAGGGCACACTTGGTTTTGGATTCTGGAGGGGACTCCTTGGAATCAGCGAATCCGGTAACTTTCCGGCAGCTAATAAAGCAATAGCTGAATGGTTTCCCAAGAAAGAAAGAGCCCTTGCTATCGGGATATTTAATTCCGGAACAAATGTCGGAGCCATTGTTGCACCCCTAGCAATACCTGCCATTGTTGTAGCATGGGGCTGGCAGGCAGCGTTTATTATTACCGGAGCTTTAGGATTTGTCTGGATTATTCTCTGGTTAATCTTTTATGAAATACCTGAAAAGCAGAGAAGAGTATCAGCCGCTGAGATTGCTTATATTAACAGTGACGCTGATGAAAAAGAGGAAACAAAGGAAAAAGTAGCGTGGCTTCAACTTTTTAAATACAGGCAAACGTGGTTGTTTTTCATAGGCAAAGGTCTTACTGATCCTATATGGTGGTTTTACCTGTTCTGGATCCCCGGCTGGCTTGAAAAAGTCAGAGGAACAGGTCTTGATGTTAAGTCATTTGGGTTACCACTTGCTTTCATTTATACAGCTACAACAGTTGGAAGTGTTGGAGGAGGATGGATCTCCGGATTTATGATAAAGAAAGGGATGTCTCCTTATCAGGCCAGGAAGATAACAATGCTCATATTTGCACTCCTTGTCATACCAATCGTATTTGCTCAGTCTCCTAATGTAAGCACCTGGGGAGCCGTGTGCCTTATTGCACTGGCAGCATCCTCACACCAGGCATGGTCAGCGAACATTTTTACTACTGTATCGGATGCATTCCCGAAAAAGGCCGTCAGCTCTATTACCGGTATTGGCGGTATGGCTGGAGCTGTCGGCGGAGCATTTATCTCTTACATCGCCGGCGATATCCTCGAACATTACGAGAAACTAGGGCACATTGAGACCGGTTATGTAATAATGTTTACGATAGCTGGAAGCGCTTACCTTCTTGCATGGATAATAATGACTGTATTTGCACCTAAAGTTAAAAAGGTTGTTCTGGATTGACAAAAGACAGAAGTCCGAAGACCGGAGACCGAAGTAAAGATCAGGGTTTTTACTCTTGACTTCTGACTTCTGACTTCCGACTTTTTTATAAATCATATAACTAATATGCCTCCCAGAAAAGCAAGAATAAAAGATATTGCCAGGCTTGCGGGTGTTTCAATCGGAACGGTTGACAGGGTAATTCATGACAGGGGTGAAGTTGCAGAAAAGACGAGAATCAAGGTTCAGCGTATCCTGAAAGAGACCAATTACTCTCCCAATGTAATGGCACAGGTTTTGAAATCGAAGAAGCGTGTTCACCTTGTGTCGCTTCTCCCTGAACCAAATGAAGATAATTCCTTCTGGAAGAAACATCCGATCGGGATGCTCAAGGCCATTAAAGAACTCGATCCATTTCCGGTAACACTGAGTCAGGTGACTTTTGATATGCAAAGTGAAGAGGATTTTCAGAAGAAAACCAGTATCGTATTGGATCTCAAACCTGACGGAGTACTTTTGGCACCAATTTTCAAGACGGAATCTATCGCATTCTGTTCGCATCTTCAAAAAGAGAAAATTCCATTCGTTTTCATAGACGGATTCATCGAAAATACTGAATTTCTTGCCTATATCGGAGAAGATATTTTTCAGAGTGGAAGAGTTGCCGGACAACTTATCGATATGATCACTGCCAAAAAAAGCGACATTCTTGTCGTCACTATTGCAAGAAATATACAGAACGTTCATCACCTTAGCAATCGTACACAGGGATTTCTGAGCTATTTCGAAAATTCAGGCAAGAATAAGGGGAAAAAGATCATTATAAATATTCCTGACCCTTCACCTGATTCTGTTGAAAATGCTGTCGACAAATCATTAATGGAAAACCCGGGAATCAGATCAATTTTTATTACCGGTTCAAGATCATACCTTATCGCAATATACCTCGAAAAAAAAGGACTTAATTCAATCAACCTTATCGGATACGATCTTCTGGATTCAAATGTCGGGTTTCTCAAATCAGGGACAACAAGGTTTTTAATCGGTCAGAGACCTGAAGAACAAACATATAAGGGCATAAAAAAATTATTCGAATATTTGTCATTGCATAAAATCCCTGACAAAATTGAATATCTTCCTGTTGATATTGTTACATCTGAAAACGTAAACTTCTTTTTATAATTTATGAAAACATTAACCAAATATTCAATTGGCCTCGGTGACAGATTTGGTCACCAGGGAAATGCTCAATTAAAAGCAATTATTGAAGCATCAGATAAAGGTATTATTATAACACCTGTCTGGAATAAATCAAATCGTGAACATAATACTATAGGTACCGAACCCGTAGATGTCAGGATTGAAGCTGATTCGGTGACAAAAAACGCCGGATTTAAAAATCCGTATTTCGTTGATGCCGACCATATAAATCTTGATACTGTTGATCGTTTTATATATTGTTCAGATTTCTTTACAATTGATGTGGCATCGTATATCGGGAAAGAAGCCGGGGAGAAAGAGATCACTGAATTTCTGTCAGGTGTTGAAAAGTACACTGGCGATCTGAATATCAGAGGATCAAACCTTTCGTTTAAAACAACAAAATCACAGATAAGGCAAATAGCAGAAAAGTACCTGTTTGCCACAGTAAAAGCAGGTGAAATTTACAGAAAAATTGAAAAGGCCAAAGGAAGGGGAAATTTTATTACTGAAGTATCTATGGATGAAACGCCGCTGCCGCAAACTCCTGTGGAGCTCTTTTTCATTCTTAAAATGCTTGCTTCTGAAAACATACCTGTTCAGACAATTGCTCCAAAATTTTCTGGAAGATTCAATAAAGGTGTTGATTATGTCGGTGATCCTCTGCTGTTTGTTAAGGAATTTGAATCTGATCTTATGATTATTGATTTTGCTGTAAAGGAATTTGGTCTGCCTGAGAACCTGAAGATGAGTATTCATTCCGGATCAGATAAATTTGCTATCTATCCACACATTGGTTCAATTATTAAAAAATTTGACAAGGGTATACATTTGAAAACTGCAGGAACCACATGGCTTGAAGAGGTCATCGGTCTTGCAGAATCAGGAGGCGAAGCGCTTGATTTTGTAAAAGAGATTTATTTTGAATCTTTGGAAAAAATCGATGAGTTATGTGCTCCGTACGCTGATGTAATTGATATAAATGTGTCATTGCTTCCGTCGAAAAAGGCAGTATCTGAATGGACTCATGAAAAATTTGCAGATACCTTAAGGCATATACCGGAAAATCCTGATTATAATCCGAATATGAGGCAGCTTATTCATGTCGCATATAAGCTTGCTGCTTTAAAGATGAAGGATTATTTCAGACTTCTCGAAGCTAATGAAAAAACTGTTTCAGCCTGTGTCTATGAAAACATCTACAACAGGCACATTTGCAGGTTATTCGGTATTAAATAATTATCGGTCAAGTTCTATTGCAGCCATAATGAAAGGAGCAACACCTTTTGTATCATTATCGACACGTTTTTCATTTACATAATACTCATAAGAACCATCCCTGTAAGGATTGCCACCAAGTCCACAGCCACCAGAGATATTATGCATGGTGACTTTCCCTTTTTCATCAACGGTAATCAGTTCTTTTATAATGCCATCAAATGCACTGTTGGCAATGGCAAGGTAGCTTTTGTCGAGATAACCTTTGTGAGCACCACGAGCGAAAGCATATGTATACATTGCTGATCCTGATCCTTCCAGATAGTTGCCTTCTCTCCCGCCGTTATTCAGAACCTGGTACCAAAGGCCTGTTTTTGGATCTCTTACTTTCATCAAAGCATCACAGGTTTTCTGAAGAATGTTTATAAGGGCGGGTCTGTCGGGATGATTTTCAGGCAGGTATTCAAGAATGTCTTCAATGGCCAGAACATACCAGCCCATTGCCCGGCTCCAGGGATAATGTGATTTTCCTGTTTCAGGATCGCACCATTTCTGTGAGCGACTCTCATCCCATGCGTGCATCAACAGACCGGAACCAGGATCAAGTGTTTTTTCATAGATCATTTTTGTCTGCATACAGGCAACATCAAACCATTCAGGTGAATTAAACTCTTTTGCATACTGAGCCATATAGGTTGATGCCAAAAGATTCCGTCGAGCCACATCTGCCACGAGTAAATTTTCTTATGCCAATAACCTCCCGAGTTCGTCTTTGGGTGTGTCTTAAGCTGTTCTATAAAATTATCAAGTGTAATTTTATATTTAGGATCATGGTTCCTTTTATATACCGTAATGACATTTCTACCCGGAAAAATCCTGTCAAGATTATATTCGGCGATTTTATAGTTAACTACAGAACCATCAGGTCTCACAAAATAGTTGACCCAGTTTTCCATATATTTTGAGTATTTGATATCGATATTTCCCAGCCTGTCAATTGCCATTCCAAGAAAAGCAACATCATAAGCCCATTTAGGATTCCGATCAACATAATATATTAAGCTGTCAGATCGGGTTAGAATTGTATTTGCCATCCTTATCGACCATTTCGGGTCGGGTTGTTTGTTTTTCAGAGCTTGTCCCTGAAAACTACAGGCTGCTGTTATAAGCAGAAAAACAAAAATGACTTTTTTGAACATAACGCTGTAAATTGTTTATAGTATGAATATATAAAAAATGGTTAAAAAACTTGCCTGATATCCTTCATTCCAGGGTTTTCATACCGGAAACCGGTCTTGCTTTTGTCTGATGCAAATCAAAAACTATTATTTCATTCGAACCTTCTCTCATACATGATGCGGGACAATAGAGTCTTTTCTGAGGTCCGATATTCCAGTAGCGGCCCAGATTATGTCCGTTGACCCATACAATACCTTTGATGTAATTAGAAATGTCAATAAAAGTATCCGATGATGTATTACTTTCTAACCGGGAAAGAAAAAAATTACCTTTAAAGAAAATACCAGGCTTATTAAGAGTTTTACCTGAGGATCTTAGATCATATATGAATTTTCTATCCATCGGAAGCTTGTATACCTTCCAGTTCATCAATGCTATTCCATTAAGAGTTGCACTGTCTGTGATGCCTTTTCTGTCAATAAGGTTCTTACCATAGTTTATACGTCCCATACCTTCTACTAAAATCTCAAGGATAGGAGACTCAACGTTGGTAGGAGGTAGATCAATTGTGTATATTCCCACTCTCCTGTCGAGATTTCCAATATATACACCATTAAGAAAAATAGTTGCATAATCGTGAAGACCGGTTATTGTAAGCTTACCATTTTTATGACCAGTAAGTTCAGTTTTATATAAAATAAAACCATAATCCTGACCATATGCTTCAAATGTTTCAGGATGAACTGAGTTCAACGGTTGAGGCAGATTGTCCCAGACACTGGTAAAAGGCTGCATTTCAACAGGGGTTAATTCGATGATAGGAATCGGATCGGGAACAGGAGGAAGTTTCTTCCCTTTTGGAAGATAGGAACCTAAAAGTTTCCGAAGTGCCATGTATTTATGAGTTGCCCTGCCCTGCTCGCTGATTGGAGCATCGTAATCGTAACTCGTAACATCAGGTTCATAACCTTTTCCTCCGGAATTTGCTCCGGCAGTATAGCCGAAATTGGTACCTCCATGAATAACATAAAAACTGAACGACTTCTTGTTGTTCATAAGGAATTTCACATCCTTTAACAATTCCGAGGAGTCGGGTTTAGCCCATTTCTCACCCCAGTGAGTGAGCCAGCCGGGGTAAGTCTCACTGCTGAAAACCGGAACTCCGGGGTTCATTTTAGCTGCCAGGGCAAAATCATCCAAAGAACTTCCTGAGTCCAGTCCGACAGCGCTTCCGGGAAGAGTACCGGCTTCTAACATAAGTGTTGAAGGACCATCACCAGTGAATGTTGGGATATCAATTCACAGGGAAGTCCATTTATCTTTAATCCTCTGAAGGTAATTCTTGTCATTACCAAAGCTTCCATATTCATTTTCAATCTGTAACATGAGTATTGGTCCACCTTTTGTTATAAGGTAAGGTTTAATCTCTTCTGACAGTCTGGCCATATATCGTTCTGCAGCTTCCATATACCGGGGGTCCAGACATCTTAATTTAATATCTGGTATCCGTAAAAGATAAGGAGGAATACCACCCAATTCCCATTCGGCACAAACGTATGGACCGGGCCTTAATATAAACCACATCCCCTCTTCCTGTACTATTTTAATGAATTCTACAATGTTATGGCTACCTGTGGAAAAATCGTAAACACCCATTTCAGACTCATGATAATTCCAGAAAATATACGCAGATACTGTATTGCATCCCATCGCTTTCGCCATCATTATCCTTTGACGCCAGTAATCAGCAGGTATCCTTGCCGGGTGCATTTCCCCGCTTATAATCTGAAATGGCTGGCCATCAAGAAGAAATTCCGACGTTCCTAATTTAAATGTATGTTTTGGTTTCTGAGCTAAAACCGAACCTGTGAACAGAATAGAAATCATCACAAATAACAAAATGAAAATCCGCTTAATCATATATGTATCATGTATTTACAGTCAAGAATTCTTCAAGCTTCTATGGTATTATCTCTAATGTTTTTTCTTAGTGTTACTTTGTGTTGTACTTTGTGATCCTTTGTGGTTCAAAGGTTTTCACGAAGGTCACAAAGAACTCACCCACTCAGTTTCTTCATATAGCCTGAAAGCTATGAAGTTTTTTATAGAATCCATCCTGCTTTGTCATCAGATCTGCATGTGTCCCTGTTTCAACTATCATACCTTCATCAATAACAACAATAAGATCGGCATGCTGAATAGTTGAAAGGCGGTGGGCAATTACGACGGAGGTTCTATTCTTCATTAGTGCAAGTATTGCATCCTGAACAAGTCTTTCCGATTCGGTATCAAGAGCTGAAGTTGCTTCATCCAGAATCAATATCGGCGGGTTAGCCATGATAGCCCTGGCAATACTGATTCTTTGCCTCTGTCCGCCACTGAGTTTATTTCCTGATTCTCCAACCATGTTTTCGTAACCTTGTTCCGTCTCCATGATGAATTCGTGCGCATTTGCGATCCTGGCAGCAACTTCGATTTCCTCCAGATCAGCAATTTTTACCCCAAAAGCTATATTCTCATTGAACGAAGTATTAAACAGGATAGGATGTTGACTTACAATACCCATCAAATATCTCAGGTCTTTTATTTTCAGATCGCGGATATCAATGCCATCAATCAGAATACTGCCCTGATCACAGTCCATAAACCTTGGAAGCATATCTGCAAGAGTCGATTTTCCGGCGCCTGACTTACCTACAATAGCGACAGTCTGACCTTTTTTTATTTTCAGGTTTATATCCCTCAGTACCGGCTCGTTATTATACGCATACCAGACTCCTTTAAATTCAATTGAATCATTAAAGCTGCTTACACCAACTGCATTCTCCTTTTCCGTTATAGTTTCCTCAGCATCGAGTATCTGGTCGATCCTGTCGATAGATGCCATCCCTTTCTGTATGGCAAAATATGCGGTAGTTATGTTTTTTGCAGGTTGTATTATCTGGGAAAAAACTACCAGATAGACAATAAGACTGGCAGGTGTAATATTTCCAGAGCCATTGAGAACCAGATTACCACCAACATACATGAGAATCATAACAACTATTGTTGCCAGAAATTCACTTATGGGTGATGCCAGATAAGCTTTCCTTATGACCCTCTTGAATACTTTTGCATATCTCTCATTTGACTCCGCAAACTGAGACTTCATCTTCTCTTCTGCATTGAAACCTTTGACTATTCGTAACCCAGTAAGTGTCTCCTCCACAATAGTAAGCAGTCGTCCAAGATTTTGTTGCCCGACCAGTGATGATGATCTTAAAGTACGGCTTGCACGTCCAATCAGCCATCCACTTATAGGCAGAAGGGCTAGTGCAAAAAGAGTCAACTCATAGCTTGATATAAAAAGGTAGATCACGAAAACCAATATCAGGATAGGATCTCTGAACATCATTGTAAGTGAAGCCATAACGGAAATCTCAACTTCCTGAACATCGTTGGATATTCTGGTCATAACATCACCTTTTCTTGCATCGGTAAAGAATGACAAAGGTAGTCTGAGTATCTTATGATAGAGTTTTTTACGAAGGTCACGTACCGTGCTTGACCTGATAAATGCCATGCAATTATTGGCCAGAAAAATGAAACCGTTTTTAAACAGGCTGGCCCCTATTACGATTACTACAACTAATAGCAGGGCGCCCGTTTGTCCATTTTTTTCAATAAAAGCCGAAAGATAGTATTTGCTGAAAGAGTCAAGGTATGCCGAATTAAGCTGAAAGGGACCAGGGTTTGCGACTGGTACAACTTTGCCAAAATCAAAGAGTACCGTTAAAAAAGGTTTTATCAGAGTAAAAGTGAGAAGTGCAAAAATGGCACTTAAAATATTATAAATGATATTCTTTACTGCCGACCATTTATAGGGTGCAAAATATTTTAGCAGCAATCTGATATTCTTCATCTATCTTGAAATGAATTAGAAACCTGTGTAATTAAAAGGAGTGATTGTTTTCAGCTTGGTCTTCACATCGTCACTCAGATCCAGGTTTTCAATGAAGTTTATTATCGATTCAGAGGTGATTTTCTGATTTGTACGGGTGAGATCGAGAAGTGCTTCATATGGTTTTGGATAACCTTCTCTTCGCAATACAGTTTGAATGGCTTCAGCAATAACTGACCAGTTATTTTCAAGATCGCTGTTTATTTTATCAGTATTAACAATCAGCTTATTAAGACCTTTCATCAAAGAACTGAAGGCGATTATCGAATGGCCGATTGGAACACCAATGTTTCTTGACACAGTAGAATCCGAAAGGTCACGCTGAAGTCTCGATATCGGTAACTTCATAGAAAGATGTTCAAAAATTGCATTTGCATACCCAAGGTTACCCTCGCTATTTTCAAAATCTATCGGATTTATTTTATGAGGCATAGCTGAAGATCCGATCTCTCCTTTTTTTATTTTTTGTCTGAAATATTCCATTGATATATATGTCCAGAAATCGCGGGCCAAATCAATTAGTATAGTATTTATTCTCCGCATATTGTCAAATAAAGCAGCAAGATTATCATAATGCTCAATTTGTGTTGTAGGATAAGATCTCTGCAGCCCAAGCTCTTCATTTACAAAATTATTGGCGAATGAATGCCAGTCAATTTCAGGATAAGCAACCTTGTGGGCATTAAAATTTCCTGTCGCACCCCCGAATTTAGCCGAATATGGAATTTGCCCAAAGTATTTGGTTTGTCCATCTATCCTGGCAATAAATACTTCAATCTCTTTACCGAGCCTGGTAGGAGAAGCCGGTTGACCATGCGTCCGTGCAAGCATTGGAATATCCTTCCACTCATCGGCAAAAGCAGCCAGTGTCTCTCTCAATTCATAGAGAAGGGGGAAATAGATATTTATCATGGCATCTTTAACAGATAAGGGTATCGCCGTGTTGTTTATGTCCTGCGATGTAAGACCGAAATGAATGAATTCGTTCCACTTTCCCCAACCAGACTGAAAGAATTTTTCTTTCAGAAAATACTCAATTGCTTTTACATCATGATTTGTGATTTTCTCCCGTTCTTTGATTTTTTCAGCATCAGTTAAATCAAAGTCTTCATAAATCGACCTTAGAATTTTAAAATTATCTTTCTTAAAGTCAAGAAGTTGAGGAAGAGGTATATTACATAGGGCAATGAAATATTCTATTTCTATCATCAGACGATATCTGATAAGCCCGAATTCAGAAAAATACAGATCGAGGTCAACTACTTTTTGTCTGTATCTTCCATCAAGGGGAGATATGGCAGTAAGAAAATTTAATTCCATTTTTAATCAGATTGATGTTTCACTTGTTATAAGTATATACACAAAAGTACTATTTTAGAAGATGTAAAAAAAAAGGTATGGATAAAATCAGAATTTCAGCCGTTAAATATGCAAACACTTATCCTTTTATTTATGGATTGATTGAAAGCGGTTTTGAAAAAAGGGTAATTCTGGAGACTGATCATCCATCAGAATGTGCAGCAAAACTTTTAAGCGGTAGAGTTGATATTGGTCTAATTCCTGTAGCCGCCCTTCCAATGCTTGACAGGTATTATATCATCAGTGATTATTGTATTGGTGCGAACAGCAATGTAAGAACTGTATTGCTTTTAAGCAACTCTCCTTTTGACAAAATCAGGAAAATATACCTCGATTATCGTTCACGATCATCGGTAAATCTTACAAAAGTTCTGGCAAAAAACAGTTGGAAAAGAGAGTTCGTATGGATAAATACATCAAAAGGATTCGATTTCATGAATATTGGTCCTGATGAAGCAGTTGTACTTATTGGGGACCAGTGTTTTGAATTTGAAAATAATTTCCGATATAAAATCGATCTGGCCCGTGAATGGAAAGAATACTCCGGGTTACCTTTTGTTTTCGCCTGCTGGACTGCCAATAAGCATATTGATAATACTTTTATAAATGAATTTAACGAAGCACTTAAGTTGGGAGTAAACAATATTGACGGTGTGGTAGAAATGTTTGGAAATACTGGAGCAATAACCGGAAAAACTCTTAAAACTTATCTTATAGAGAATATCGATTTCAATTTCAATGAAGAAAAGAAAGCAGGACTAAAGTTGTTTCTGGAGTTGATGGGCGAATTATAAGGGTTGGCAGGTAATAAAGATAAGAATAGGATTTATCATGGACAATCTTAACTTATATAACGATCTTATAATCAGGGATTATCAGGAGGATGACTTCGACGAAATAGTTAAATTCTGGTATCTGACTGACATGGGGAGTCCTGAAAGGGGAGATTCCAGAGAGATCATTAAAAGGACCCTGGAAATGGGTGGGAAACTATTAGTTATGGAACTAAAATCTTCAAAAGAGATATGTGGTACCTCATGGATGACATATGATGGCAGAAGGATACTGCTTCATCATTTTGGGATTTCGCCCCAATGCCAGGGTAAAGGACTTTCAAAAATACTATTAAGAGAGTCTCTTCAATTTGTTAAAAAAAATGGTTCACAAGTTAAATTGGAAGTTCATTCCACTAATTTTAAGGCTATTAGTCTTTATAAGAAGTTCGGATTTGCACATTTAGGTGAATTTAATGTATACATTATGAGAGATGTTTCAAATTTGTAAAATTGTTTACAAGTTGTCTATTTAATGTTTAACTTTGGGCTTTGATGTGATTAAACCTTAATATTAATAAACTAAGCAAAAATATCATGGCTAAAACAATCACCTTTAATGAACTGCGGAAAATAAAAGACCAGTTGCCCTCCGGTAGTATGAGACAGATTGCAGAAAAACTGGATTTGAATGAGGAAACAGTTAGAAACTACTTCGGAGGAAGAAATTTTGATAAGGGCCAAAGCGTGGGAATTCATTTTGAACAGGGACCGGATGGAGGTATTGTTACTATAGATGATACAACCATTTTGGATCTGGCCAAGAAAATGATCAATTATTAATTCATATCTTACAGCCTGTTCAAAAGCAAAAGGCTCCGTCTTTTGCTTTTTTTTTTACTGTCATGAATCTAACCCGGTTAATAGAATCTGCAGAAAATAAGTATAAACAGATCCTTGAAGAATATTTCATATCTGTCTATGACGAAAAATCTCTCTCATCACATGGAATCGATCATCACCGGAGAGTATGGGGTTATTCAAAGGAGCTCCTTCAATTGAAAGCGTACAAAACCGCTGAACAAATCTCACAACTTCCATCAAAATTGATTATTGCCTGTTACCTTCATGATATCGGTATGTCAGTCAATCCGGGTACAAAGCATGGAAAACACAGCAGAAAATTGTGCCTTCAATTCCTGACCAAAAATAATCTTCCGGAAAGTGATTTTTCTGAGGTACTGGAAGCCATCGAATATCACGATAATAAAGATTACGATAAAAATATCCTCTCAGATGATCTGTTGACAATTCTTTCTGTTTCTGACGATCTTGACGCATTTGGATACACTGGAATTTTCAGATACGTTGAAATTTATCTGACAAGAGGAATTATTCCGGAAAAGATTGGTTTTATGATCAGGGAAAATGCAAAGAAAAGATTTGACAATTTTTTAAATACCTTCGAACCAGATAGTGAGATAGTTCAGAAACATATTAAAAGATATAACATCCTCGACAATTTCTTTATCAGATACAATGAACAACTTTCCTCCTATCAATTTGATACAAAAAATCCCTCAGGCTTTTGCGGTGTGATAGAAGTTATAATGTTTTTGATGAAAAATAACCTGCAATTGAAGGATTTTTTTACAGAACCGGAGAAATATTCAAATGATCAGTTGATTCTGCGGTTTTTTGATGAGCTGGCATCTGAATTGATCGTAGAGCATAAGGTCGGTCACAACCCCTACGGGATATGAAAAAGAAATTAACATTCAAAACTGGATATGACAAAAAATAATTCATCAATACCATCTCCCTTCAATCCTGAGGAATTCAGAAAAGAGGGGCACATGCTGGTTGACCAGTTATCAGATTATCTTGAAAATGCCCTATCCGGAAACGAGATGCCGGTATTACCCTGGAATGATCCCGACCAGCTGGCTGAATATTTTTCATTCAATTCAGGTGGTGGTGAAAAAGAATCTCTAAATGCCTTCATAAAAAGAATCCTTGATCAATCGATCCATATACATCATCCCCGATATATAGGGCACCAGGTCACCTCTTCACTCCCTGTTACAGTGCTTGTACAGTTCTGCACTACTCTTCTTAATAATGGTGCTGCTATTTACGAGATGGGACCTGTAAACATGGCGATGGAGAGAAATGTGATAAAAAAGTTCGGATCTGTTATCGGATATACAACAAATTATGATGGCATTTTTACTCATGGGGGAACTGCCGGAAATCTTACAGCAATGCTGGCAGCAAGACAGGTGAAAACAGATTATAATATATGGGAGGAGGGTGTCAGTGAAATAAATCGACCAGGTTATCTTATATCTGAACAAGCCCATTACAGTATTGGCAGAAATGTCAAGATTATGGGTCTTGGGGAGGAATCAATCGTTAAAGTACCGGTCGATGAACATTTCAGGATGAGAACAGATCTGCTTGAGGAGTTGAAAACCAGGGCAGAGAAAAAAGGGATCCGTATTATTTCAGTGGTTGCCAGTTCGTGTTCCACAGCCACAGGGTCTTACGATGATCTGGAAGCAATTGCTGATTTCTGTGAGAAATATGATCTATGGATGCATGTAGATGGTGCACATGGTATGGGAGTTCTCTTCTCTGAAAAGTACAGGAATCGTGTGAAAGGTGTCGAAAGGGCTGACTCGGTTGTTATTGATTTCCATAAAATGCTTCTGGTTCCTGCACTTAACACCCTGGTTATGTTCAGGAATACCGAAAGATCATTCGAAACTTTTGCCCAGAAAGCATCTTACCTGTTTCAGAAATCACAGAATAATGTGTGGTATAACAGTGCTATAAGGACCATTGAATGTACCAAAAGTGCTTTGGGTATTATAGCATATGCAGGGCTAAAGTACTATGGAAACAATTATTATAAAGAATATATTGATAGCAGGTACGACCTGGCAGACACTTTCGCACAAATGGTTAAATGCGATTTTCAATTCGAGCTTGCGACAGAACCTGAGAGCAACATTGTCTGTTTCCGGTATGCTCCCGACAGACATAATGATCTTTTTCTTAATCAAATTAACTTAGCTATCAGGGATAGAATAATAAAAGAGGGATCGTTTTATATTGTTCAGACTGAACTTGGAGGAAAAATTTGGCTAAGACTGACAATTATAAATCCGGTTACGTCGGAAGATGATCTTAAGGCTCTTCTTTCTCGGTTGAAAGAAATTGGGAAAGAAATAGTCTGATATTGAAATCTTTTTTTGTGTTGTTAATGTTTTCACAATTACTGTTATAAGAATAACACTGGAAATGAAAAAAACATCTTTTTCATTATCTGAGAAAATTAATTTTTTTATTGTGTATTTTTTTATTAGTATATTCTAAGTGCCGGAACGATGAAGACTATAGAAGTCTGTGGATAACTCTGTAAGCTGCATCTCTCAAGTTTAATGGCATAACTATTCATCTATCCCTTTCCCTGAAACTGATGAGAATGGGATTATTTGCATATAACCGGATATGTATAAATACCAATATGATTAGCGTATAATTGCCACTTAATCATTTGATTCCCTGTCTTACATTTGAAATAAACAGATTAGTAAGACTATGCTGGACGTACTTATAAACCAACCCTGTGGAAAACCTGATTCGGAAGGTGTCATTAAAGTAAGTGACAGGGCTGATAAACCAATTAAAAGTCTGATGAAGTCGATATCATGGCGAATTGTAGGTACAATTGACACTATGGTAATCAGCTATTTTATCACCGGAAGAGTAACAATTGCCATTTCTATTGGAAGTATAGAGGTATTAACAAAGACTATTCTATACTATTTCCACGAAAGATTATGGGCACATATTCATAAAATTAAATTAAATCTCCTTGCCAAATCGAATGGAAAACATTATGAAGTTAAAAGAGTTGAGTGATCAACTCATTGGTAAAACAATTGAAGAGAGCCTGGCCCGGCTTGTTGCTCTGTTTCCTGGTCGTATTATATTTACCACCAGTCTAGGTATTGAAGATCAGGTTATAACACATAAAATATTCCGGGAAAAACTGGATATTAAAGTGGCAACTCTCGATACGGGAAGGTTATTCCCTCAAACTTATGATGTTTTATCCAATACAATAAGCAAATACAATAAAAAAATCATACTATATTTTCCTGAACATGAGGCTGTTGAGAAAATGGTGTCAGAAAAGGGGCCATTCAGTTTTTTCAAGTCCGTCGAGAACAGAATGGAATGTTGCAGGTTGAGAAAGGTCGTTCCCCTGAACAGGGCATTAGACGGCGTAGAATGTTGGATATCAGGAATCCGGGCAGGGCAATCGGACAATCGCAAACAGATGGACTGGATTGAATATGATGAGGGCAGAAAACTTTTCAGATTCTATCCCCTGTTCAACTGGTCATTAAGTGATGTTGAGAATTTCATAAAGGAAAATAATGTCCCCTATAATTCTCTGCACGATAAAGGTTATGTAAGCATAGGTTGTGAACCATGCACGAGTGCTATAAAACCGGGCCAGGATTTCCGGGCGGGCAGATGGTGGTGGGAGAATGATGGACCGAAGGAGTGCGGGTGCCATGTAAAATAGGTTCTGGTTGCTGGTTACTGGTTGCTGGTTAAAAATGAACAAGCAACAAGCAACAAGCAACAAGCAACAAAGAATGAAAAACTGGAATAATATACTGAAATGATGAATATTAATGACGAGCATCTCAAAGAGCTTGAAGCTGAAGCAATTTTTGTGATGAGAGAGGTTGCAGCCCAGTTCGAGAACAAGGTATTGTTGTTTTCAGGTGGAAAGGATTCAATTGTTCTTGTGCATCTTGCAAGAAAAGCATTCTGGCCTGCCAGGATTCCCTTCAGCCTGATGCATATTGATACGGGTCATAATTTTGAAGAGACTTTGAAATTCCGCGATGAACTTGCCAAAGAATTTGGAGCAGAGCTTATAGTCAGATATGTACAGGATTCAATAGATAATGGAAGAGTAGTCGAGGAACAAGGAGTTAATGCCAGCCGTAATAAAGCACAGTCTACTACCCTTCTGGATGCCATTGAAGAACTTAAAATTGACGTAGCTATCGGTGGCGGACGACGTGATGAAGAAAAGGCCCGCGCCAAAGAGAGATTCTTCTCTCACAGGAACGAATTCGGACAGTGGGATCCTAAGAACCAGCGTCCGGAACTATGGAACATTTTTAACGGCAGGAAACATATTGGAGAACATTTCAGGGTATTTCCAATAAGCAACTGGACTGAACTCGATGTCTGGCAGTACATTCTGAATGAAAACATCAAACTTCCGGAACTTTACTATACTCACAAACGAAAAATATTCAGCCGTAACGGTGTTTACCTGGCCTGGGCACCTTTTATGCAGCTTAAACCAAATGAAAAAGTCTTCGAAACTGACGTTCGTTGCCGCACCATAGGAGATATAACATGTACAGGCGTAACACTCTCGAAGGCAGAATCACTCGAAGAAATAATATCCGAGATTGCAGCTACAAGAGTCACGGAAAGAGGAGGCCGGTATGATGATAAACGCTCTGAAGCTGCAATGGAAGATCGGAAAAAAGAAGGATACTTCTAATGAGGCGTGAGCCTCCTTCGCTGAAGCTTCGGAGGCTGAAAGGCGTGAGGACAATTTATTAAACTTACAAAATGAAAATTAACGGTAAAAAAGAATATAAAAGTCTTCTGAGATTCACAACTGCAGGAAGTGTTGATGATGGTAAGAGTACTTTGATCGGAAGACTCCTATATGACAGCAAATCAATTTTCGAGGATCAGATGGAACATATCGTCCAATCCGGGAAACGGCTTGGCAGAGAGGAGCTTGACCTGTCACTTCTCACCGACGGATTGAGAGCTGAACGGGAACAAGGTATAACAATTGATGTCGCATACAGGTATTTTGCAACCCCGTCAAGAAAATTTATTATTGCTGACACTCCCGGGCATATCCAGTATACACGAAATATGGTAACCGGAGCAAGTACTGCTGACCTGGCTGTAATACTAATCGATGCAAGAAAAGGTGTGCTTGAACAGACCATCAGGCATTCATATATTGCATCACTTCTTGATATCCGGTATATTA
>Ga0209746_1000457_pt1 | contig 20929 bp, 28 predicted proteins | sample BarGraNGADG00211_3_FD_184496 | JGI IMG/M metagenome (GOLD analysis project Ga0209746, IMG submission 184496) | Arctic peat soil microbial communities from Barrow, Alaska - Barrow Graham LP Ref core NGADG0011-211 (SPAdes) (version 2) | ecosystem: Environmental > Terrestrial > Soil > Wetlands >... | reverse complement strand
ATTTTAACATTTTTAGGAAAAGTTATCGGTTTTTTACCTACTCTCGACATTAACAAGCACTCCCGCTTAATATCATTTATTCAAATTACCAAACGTTACAAAGAACTTCACCACCAACATTCAATTCTCTGGCTTCTGCATCAGTAATAACGCCTTTTGAAGTCGAGAGAATAGAAATTCCAAAACCATTCAACACTTTAGGAATACTGTCAGAAGGAACATAAACCCTGCGCCCCGGTTTGCTGATTCTTTTAATGCCTGTAATCACAGTACGTTTGGCATCCGGATATTTAAGGATTATTTCTAACATCTGCTGGTCTTTTTCATTTTTTACTTTATCGTAATTACTGATATATCCAGCATTCTTCAATACTTTGGCAATATTAACATTCATCAGGGACATATTAATATTGACCTTTTTGAAACGAGCCTTATTTCCGTTTCTTATTCTAGTTAACATATCGGCAATAGGATCCGTCATTCCCATGCTTTTTTCTCCTTAATATAAAGTTACCAACTCGATTTTATTACCCCGGGAAGTTCTCCCTGCAAAGAGAGTTTACGCAAACAAATTCTACACATATCAAATTTTCTGTAATATGCTCGCGGCCGTCCGCAAAGCGGGCAGCGGTTATACTCCCTAACTGAAAATTTATTCTCTCTTTTCGCTTTCGCTATCAATTACTTCTTAGCCACGCAAAATTCCTCCGGAGCTCCGTTAATTTATTGCTTGAAAGGAACCCCCATCAGCTTCAGTAAAAACCTGGCTTCCTTATCAGTTTTTGCCGTAGTCACGATGGTGATATTCATTCCTTTGATTTTATCAACTTTATCATACTCAATTTCAGGGAAAATAATCTGTTCCTGCAATCCAATAGAAAAATTTCCCCTACCGTCAAACGCATTGGGTGATATGCCGCGAAAATCTCTTACCTTGGGCAGTGCGGCATTGACCAGACGATCAAAAAATTCATACATATTACTTTTTCTTAAGATAACCGAGCAACCAATGGGCATGCCCGGCCTCAACTTAAACGTCGCTATGGATTTCTTTGCCTTGTTTATTACCGGTTTTTGTCCGGTAATCGCAGCTAACTCCTGCACTGCGCTATCAATGATTTTGACATTGGAAATGGCTTCGCCGAGACCCATATTGATGACAATCTTTTCCATCTTGGGCACCTGCATCGGATTTTTATAATTAAATTCCTTTGTCAGAGCCGGAACTACTTTTTCCAAATAATAATCTTTTAGTCTTGCCATTTTAATTTAACCTACATTAATTACGTCGTTGCACTTACTACAGATGCGTACCTTCTTCCCATCATCTAGCGTCTTGCTCTTTATCCTAACGGCGGCATTGCATTTATTACACAATAATCCGGCTTTAGAAATATGAATCGCCCCTTCTTTCTCTACGATACCGCCTTTGGTCTTTTGATCAGGTCTTTTATGTTTCTTAATTAAATTAACCTTCTCTATTACTATTTTGTTTTTCTCGGGAATAACCGCTAATACTTTACCGGTCTTGCCTTTATCTTTGCCAGCAAGAACTTTAACCATATCCCCTTTTTTCAATTTGCTTAAACTCATTTTTTCCCTCTGCAAAACATTTTTACAAAACTTCCGGTGCTAGAGATATAATTTTCATGAACTGCTTCGCTCTTAATTCACGAGCAACAGGTCCAAAAATTCTTGTTCCAACTGGTTCCATCTGATTGGAAATTAAAACCGCCGAGTTATCATCAAACTTAAGATAAGAACCGTCCGGTCTTCTAACTTCCTTAACAGTGCGCACGATAACTGCTTTAATCACGTCGCCTTTTTTAACTTTGGAATTCGGAATCGCTTCCTTTACCGAAACCACAATAACGTCACCCAAACTTGCATAACGCCGCTTCGACCCTCCCAGCACCTTTATACAAGCAACTTTCTTGGCACCGGAATTATCCGCAACATTTAGTATGGTCTGCATCTGAATCATAAAAGAATCCTCACCAAACTGACTTTATCACAAAAGTCAATCAATCTATTTTGCCTTTTCTAAAATTTCCAGCATCCGCCAGCGTTTTTCTTTACTCAACGGCCGCGACTCAATAATCAAAACCGTATCACCAAGTTTGCTCTGATTTTGTTCATCATGAGCCTTATACTTCACATGTTTGCGCACATACTTATGAAAAACAGGATGCTTCACTAAACGTTCGGCTTTAACCACGATTGTTTTATCCATCTTGTTACTTATAACTACGCCCTTAATAGTGCGTTTATTCCCACTTTCAACCATCTGTTAACTTGCAGCCTCCTTTTCTTTCAACACAGTGTTGACACGGGCAATATCCTTACGGAAGCGCGCGAGCATCACTGTTGATTCCAATTGCCCGGATGCATGTCGAATCTTTAATCGAAAAAGTTCTTCGCTTAATTCAGCTATCTTTTGTTTGAGCCCGTTTACGTCGAGAGCTCTGATTTCGTTAATTTTCATCAGATATCTCCCTGGATAAAAATTTAGTCGCTATGGATAATTTGTGCGCCGCCAGGCGGAACGCTTCTTTGGCAACATCTCTCGATACGCCTTCCATTTCATAGAGAACCGAACCGGGTTTAACCACGGCCACCCATCCCTCGGGAGCGCCCTTTCCTTTACCCATACGGGTTTCGGCAGGCTTGCTTGTCACTGATTTGTGAGGAAATACTCTTATCCAAATTCTGCCACCACGCTTGACATGACGGGTCATGGCAACGCGCGCAGCTTCAATTTGTCTGGCAGTAATCCAGCCGCACTCTGCCGCCTGCAATCCGTACTCGCCAAAAGCTATCGAGCTTCCTCTTGTTGCTTTGCCTCCCATTCGGCCTTTTTGCAACTTTCTGTATTTTACCCTTTTCGGCATTAACATAAGCTAAAACTCCAGTTGTTCCCAACTACATAATTCCTTGCTATTTACTTTTTATTCTTCGTCGGCAGAATTTCTCCGTGGAAAATAAAAACTTTAACTCCGATCAATCCATAAGCCGTACTGGCCTCGGTAAATCCATAATCAATGTCCGCCCGCAAAGTATGCAATGGCACGCGACCTTCCCTGTACCATTCCGACCGCGACATTTCGGCTCCGCCTAATCTTCCGGAACATGCTATCTTTATTCCCTTGGCGCCGAATTTTAATGCATAACCGACGCATTTCTTCATCGCACGGCGAAACGCAACTCTTTTCTCCAGCTGCATGGCAACATTTTCTGCAACAAGCTGGGCATCTACTTCCGGTTTACGTATTTCCAATATATTGATGATAATTTCCGCTTGCGTAAATTTTTCTACTTCCGATTTCAGTTTTTCGATCTCGGAACCTTTTTTCCCTATTATTACACCGGGCCTGGCCGAGTAAATATTTACCTTGGCCTTATTCGCTGCCCGTTCAATCTCAATTTTAGAAATTCCTGCATGATACAGCTTTTTCTTCAGATACTTTCTTATCTGTAAATCTTCATGCAACACTTCGCTATATTTTTTATCGGCGAACCATACTGATTGCCACTTTTTAATGTAGCCTAATCGTAATCCTATCGGGTTAACTTTCTGACCCAAGATGGTACCTCCTTACTTTTCGTCCAAAATAACCGTAATATGTGAACTTCTTTTTTTAATGCCTGCCGCTCTTCCCTGTGCTCTTGCCCTCCAGCGTTTTAACGCAGGCCCTTGATCGACGAAGATTTCCTTTACATAAAGCGTATTTTCGTCAATGTTAGGATTTTGGGCGGCATTGGCAACAGCTGATTTCAGCACAGTAGCAACGATACCTGCCGCATATTTTCTGGTGTAAAGAAGGATATTGCGTGCTTCCTGCACCTTTTTTCCTCTTATTAAATCAACCACAAGTCTAACTTTTTGTGATGACATTCTTATATGTTTTGCAACTGCTTTTGCTTCCATATTTATCCTCTGTATATTCGGAATATCTAAGCTTTGACTTTCGTCTTCCGATCTCCTGAATGCGAATAAAAAATTCTCGTCGGCGCAAATTCACCCAGTTTGTGTCCTACCATATTTTCTGTCACATAAACCGGGATAAATTTTTTCCCATTATGCACGGCAAAAGTATAACCGATCAGTTCCGGTGTTATAGTTGAACGCCGCGACCAAGTCTTTATGACATTCTTGCTGCCTTCCGCCTCCATCTTTCTAGCTTTAGCCAGCAACCTTTCTTCAATATATGGACCTTTTTTGACCGAACGTGCCACGCTTATTTACCTCTTCTCTTAATTATATACTTATCGGTACTCTTGTTTTTTCTGGTTTTATGACCCTTTGTCGGTATACCCCACGGAGTACAGGGATGCCTGCCACCGGATGATTTGCCTTCACCACCACCCATCGGATGATCAACCGGATTCATCACAACACCGCGATTATGCGGTGTTTTACCTAACCAGCGCGTTCTTCCGGCCTTACCGATACTGATATTTTCATGATCATTGTTTCCTACTTGTCCAATGGTCGCCATGCAATCAATAAATATCTTGCGCACTTCACCTGAAGGAAGTCGAACCTGAGCATAATTTCCTTCTTTGGCCATTAACTGACCGTAAGTTCCGGCAGATCTGATTAATTGTCCACCGCGGCCAACCTTTAATTCCACATTATGAATTAACGACCCTAAAGGTATGTTCTTTAATGGTACAGCATTGCCCGGCTTAATATCGGACTTACCACCACTGAATAAAACATCTCCAACATTAATTTGCGCCGGCGCAACAATATATCTTTTTTCACCATCACGGTAATTGAGCAGAGCAATTCTTGCCGTTCTGTTTGGATCATATTCAATCGCGGCAACTTTTGCCGGGATATCAGTCTTGTTGCGGCAAAAATCTATCACCCTATATTTTTGTTTATGACCACCGCCAATAAAACGGGCTGTAATTCTACCATAGCAATTACGTCCGCCTTTTTTCTTTAAAGGCCTCAACAGCCTTTTCACTGGTTCAGAAGATGTAATCTCTGCGAAATCGGAAACACTCTGAAATCTTCTGCCCGGTGATGTTGGTTTATATTTAATAATTCCCATTAGTCCAATCCTTAAACCAATTCTTATACGCCTTCAGCAAATTCGATACTGCTGCCGGCAGCTAAAGTCACTATCGCTTTTTTCCAGGAACTCTTTTGACCCACAACTTTTCCCATTCTCTTCTTTTTTCCCAAAACATGCATAACATGAACTTCAATGACTTTAACTTTAAAAAGCTTTTCCACTGCGTTGGTTATTTCCACTTTATTCGCTTTGCGATCGACTTCAAAACAATATTTGTTCGATTTCTCCCGCGCTGCCGTGCTTTTTTCCGTAACCAGTAATTTTCTAACAACTTTATTTATTTCCATTATACCAGCAATGCTCCCTCAATCTTTTTTACAGAGGGTTCAAGAAGGATTAAATGTTCATGATTTAAAATATCATAAACGTTAATGCCCTCCGACCTGACCATTTTGACATTTTTTATATTTCGCGACGACTTTAATAAAATTTCATTGTTGTCATCCAAAACAAAAAGCGCCTTCTTAAGGCTAAAAAGATCAACAACGCTTTTAAACACCCGCGTACTAATTTTTTCCATAGGAAAATCTTTCAGGATTAACATCTTATTCTCTTTGAATTTCATACTCAAAGCGGATATTAAAGCTTTCTTCCGCACTTTCTTGGGGATGCTGTAAGAATAATCCCGGGGATGCGGACCAAAAACAATTCCACCCCCACGCCATATAGGCGATCTCGTGGTTCCCGCTCTGGCCCGGCCGGTTCCTTTTTGACGCCAGGGCTTTTTCCCGCCGCCACGGACATCGCTTCTCGTTTTAGTTGAGGCAGTGCCCGAACGGCGCGAGGCCAATTGCATTTTAACTACATCGTATATAATGGCTTCGTTGACTTCGGCGCCAAATACAGCATCATTCAAATCAACTTCAGCAACTTTCTTCTTTTGAATATCAAAAACATCCGCAACTGCCATGTCTATAACTCCAGATGTGACTTAAGCACTCTTTTTCTTAGCTTTTTTAATTAATAAAAAACCGTTCTTGCTCCCAGGGACAGCCCCTTTCAATAGAAGCAAATTTCTATCGGAACGAACCTGCCATACCTGCATATTCTGGGTGGTTTTGCGAACATTACCCATTTGACCACCCATTTTGGTTCCCTTAAATACACGCGCAGGATCGGCGCTTGCACCAATGGAACCTGGCGCCCGATGATGCATGGATCCGTGCGTTGCCATGCCGCCGCCAAAACCATGTCTTTTAACTACGCCCTGGAATCCTTTTCCCTTGGAGGTCCCGACAATATCAACATAGTCGCCAATCTTGAATATATCAGCGGTAATTTCCTGTCCCACCTCGTATTTTTAAGATTCCACAGGAAATTCTTTCACAAAACGGAAGAATCCTTTATTGGCCTTATTAAAATGACCCTGTAGCGGCTTGGTAACATTTTTCTGTTTAGTACGGCCATAACCAATCTGAATGGCGTCATAACCATCTTTCTCTTTTGTTTTGACCTGCAAAACAACGGATGGTTCAACCTCGATGGCGGTAACACCGACTGCGGCTCCGTCTTCGGAAAACACCTGAGTCATTCCTAATTTTTTTCCTATAATTCCATTACTCATCTGATATTCCAACTTTTTTAATAAATGTATAAACACTCAACTTGAAGATGGCATTTTAATGACACCATCCTCAAAAAATTTAAAAGCACGCCTACGCTTTTATTTCCACATCCACCCCGGCGGAAAGATCCAGTTTCATCAAAGCATCCACTGTGGCTTGAGTAGGCCCGACGATATCAATTAATCTTTTATGTGTTCTGATTTCAAACTGCTCGCGAGATTTTTTATCAACGTGAGGTGAGCGATTTACGCAATACTTATTGATTTCCGTAGGGATAGGAATAGGACCGGCAACACGCGCACCAGTCTTTTTCGCTGTTTCCACTATTTCTTCTACAGAGCGATCCAACAGTTTATAATCGTAAGCTTTAAGACGAATTCTAATCTTTTGTTCTTTCATTGATCTAATAACCTATTCCCTGTTTCTATTCAATAACTTTGCTTACGACTCCAGCGCCTACTGTTCTTCCACCCTCACGAATAGCGAATCTCAGTTGCTCTTCCATGGCAATGGGCATAATCAGTTCAATTGTCATTTTTACATTATCGCCGGGCATGACCATTTCCACACCTTCGGGAAGTGTCGCAATTCCCGTAACATCGGTGGTCCGGAAATAAAACTGCGGACGGTAACCGGAAAAGAACGGCGTATGACGACCACCTTCTTCCTTGGTCAGAACATAAACAGCAGCTTCATATTTTGTATGAGGCGTAATGGAACCAGGCTTGGCTACAACCTGACCTCTTTCCACATCCTCGCGTTTAATTCCTCTTATAAGTAAACCGACATCATCGCCAGCACGGCCTTCGTCAAGGGTTTTGCGGAACATTTCCACACCGGTAACAACCGTCTTGATTGTCGGCCTGATTCCGATGATTTCAACATCTTCACCAACCTTGACAATGCCTCTATCTACTCTGCCCGTAACAACGGTACCGCGACCGGAAATAGTGAAAACATCACCTACCGGCATCAAGAAAGGTTTATCTGTATCGCGTTTAGGTTGAGGAATGTAGTTATCGACTGCATCCAAAAGTTCCCAAATGCATTTCACCTCGGGAGAATTACCATCCTCGGATTCCAGTGCTTTAAGCGCTGAACCACGAATGATGGGAATGTCATCGCCGGGGAATTCATACTGAGTTAAGAGTTCTCTTAATTCTAGTTCGACAAGGTCTAAAAGTTCGGGATCATCAACCAGATCGACTTTATTGAGGAAAACAAGCATGTAAGGAACCTGCACCTGACGGGCAAGGAGGATATGTTCACGTGTTTGCGGCATCGGACCATCAGAGGCGGCAACGACAAGAATCGCTCCGTCCATATGGGCGGCGCCGGAAATCATATTTTTAATATAGTCAGCATGGCCCGGGCAATCGACATGAGCATAATGTCTTTTTTCTGTTTCATATTCCACATGGGATATATTGATCGTAACGCCACGTTCTTTTTCTTCCGGAGCATTATCAATGGAATCGAAAGGTCTGAATTCCGCAAAACCTTTCTTCGCCAGATGCTTTGTAATTGCGGCCGTTAATGTGGTCTTACCATGATCCACGTGACCGATTGTTCCTATATTTAAATGCGGCTTAGTCCTTTCAAATTTTTTCTTTGCCATCTCACCTTTCCTCCTTAACTTTGAATGGTTGGTTTCCTTATCGTTTTAATAGTCCCTTAAAATTTATAATGGGCAAAAGCTTTATTCGCTTCAGCCATCTTATGCACAGCTTCTTTTTTCTTGATCGCTCCGCCTCGATTATTAGCGGCATCAATCAACTCACCGGCAAGCTTTTCACGCATGGCTTTTTCCGTGCGTTCCTGAGCGTTGGATATCAACCAGCGAATTGCCAGCGCAGTGCGTCTGGAAGGCACAACTTCTGTCGGAACCTGATAAGTAGAACCGCCAACACGCCTTGATTTCACTTCAATCACCGGTTTTACGTTATTTACGGCCTTTTCGAAAATTTCAACCGGTTGCTCTTTTAATCTCTTTTCGATAATGTCAAAAGCCCCGTAAAGAATACTTTCCGCAACGCTTTTTTTACCTTGTTTTAACAAGGAATTAACAAATTTTGCTACCAGTTTATTATTAAACTTGGGATCGGGCAAAATATCTCTTTTTTCGACTTCCCGTCTTCTCGGCATTTAATTATCTCCGTTTAGTTTAGCTTGGCTTTTTTGCACCATACTTTGATCTACCCTGTTTGCGGTCCTGTACTCCCACAGTATCAAGCGTACCCCTGATAACGTGATACCTTACGCCCGGCAAGTCCTTAACTCTGCCTCCGCGCACAAGAACAACTGAATGCTCCTGCAGATTGTGACCGACACCAGGGATATAAGAAGTAACCTCATAACCGCTGGTGAGACGCACCCTGGCTACTTTCCGCAAAGCCGAATTCGGCTTTTTGGGTGTAGTCGTATAAACTCTTACACAGACACCGCGACGTTGCGGCGAACCTGCCAACGCCGGCGTATTTGTTTTCTTTTCCACTTTCATCCGGCCTTTCCGGATCAACTGACTGATTGTCGGCATTTTCCTCCTAAAACAAATCGCTGCTCTTAATAACTATTTGCGGCAGCGAACCGGTGGTACGTACCAGTTCAAATTTTATATGTCAAGCTTTTTCTTATAAATTTTAATTTATTCCACAGTCACCTGAGCTTCTTCATCGGCCATCTTAATACCCAGCTTCCGGTACATCACCAAACCCGTACCCGCAGTTATCAATCTGCCCATAATGACATTCTCCTTCAGGCCTCTCAGATAATCCGTCTTACCCGACAGAGCAGCTTCAGTGAGCACCTTAGTTGTCTCCTGGAAGGAGGCTGCAGAGATAAAGCTCTGCGTGCTGAGCGATGCCTTAGTAATACCCAAAAGCATCGGCTCTCCGACAGCAGGACGGCCACCTTGAGCTACAACCTTTTCGTTTTCTTCCTGGAAGCGATAACGCTCGATTTTTTCATCGGCAAGGAACGTTGTATCTCCAGGATCAATTACCTTAACCCTGCGGAGCATCTGACGAACAATGACTTCCATGTGTTTATCGTTAATCTTGACGCCCTGTAAACGGTAAACTTCCTGCACTTCATCAACCAGATATCTGGCCAGTTCTTTTTCGCCCTTTATGGATAGAAGATCATGAGGATTATTTACGCCGGACATCAAAGCGTCGCCCGGTTCAACAAGGTCGCCTTCCTGAACGCTTATATGTTTACCCTTGGCAATAAGGTATTCCTTCTCTTCTCCAACTTCAGGGGTTACTATTATCTTACGCTTTCCTTTGGCATCTTTGCCGTAAGAAACAACACCGCTGATTTCGCTGATAACGGCAAAATCCTTGGGCTTGCGAGCCTCGAAGAGTTCGGCAACCCGCGGCAAGCCTCCTGTAATATCCTTGGTTTTTGTTGTTTCGCGTGGAATCTTCGCAATAATATCTCCCGCCTTGACCTGATCACCTTCAGAAATAACCAGATTTACGCCTACAGATAAAAGATAACGGGCAACAGCATTCGAATCACCCAATTTGGCGGTTTTACCTTTGCTATCCTTGATCGAAACACGCGGCCTTAAATCTCCGCCTTTAAATTCGACAATAATTTTACGGGACAGACCGGTAACTTCATCAACCTGTTCCTGCATTGTTTTTCCTTCGGTAATATCATCGAATTTAATTGTCCCATCAACTTCAGCCAAAATCGGTATGGAGAAAGGATCCCATTCGGCAATTAACTGACCTTTCTTGATAGAACTATTATCACTCACTTTCAAGTGGGCGCCATAAGAAACAATGTATTTGCCACGGCTGCGTTGCTGTTCATCCAGAACATGGACTTCACCGTTGCGTTTCATCACAACCAGATCACCTTCTCTGGTTTTCACTGTATTTAAATTAACAAATTTAATCATACCGTCATGATGAGCTTCCAGAGTGGAATGTTCGTCAAATTTCGCCGTACCACCGATATGGAAAGTTCTCATTGTCAACTGCGTGCCCGGTTCACCAATGGATTGAGCAGCAACGATACCAACCGCTTCACCAATATTAACCAGATGACCGTGAGCCAAATCGCGTCCATAGCACTTGGCGCAAACGCCATGTTTGGAACGGCAGGTAAGAACAGACCTGATATTAACCCGCTCAATACCGGCATGGTCAATCTTTTCCGCCAATGCTTCATCTATTTCCTGATTGTCTTTAACTATGACTTCACCGGTGAAAGGATCTTTAATTTCCTGCAACGTAACTCTACACAGCACGCGTTCGCCGGCGGTTTCGATAATTTCACCGCCTTCCATCAGCGCGGAGACATACACTCCATCAACTGTTTCACAATCATGTTCTGTAATGATGCAGTCTTGCGCCACATCCACCAATCTTCTAGTCAGATAACCGGAATTAGCAGTTTTCAACGCCGTATCCGCCAAGCCTTTGCGGGCGCCGTGAGTAGAAATAAAATACTGAAGAACGGTCAAGCCTTCGCGGAAATTAGCTGTAATCGGAGTTTCGATAATTTCACCTGACGGCTTAGCCATCAAACCGCGCATACCGGCCAATTGCCGAAGCTGCTGTCCTGATCCGCTGGCGCCGGAATCGGCCATCATGTAAATAGGATTGAAACTTTCAATTTTACGTTTCTTACCATCGGCAGAGGATACTTCTTCAGTGCTGATATCTTTCATCATTTCGGAAGCTATTTTCTCGGTAGCCTGCGCCCAGATGTCCACGACTTTATTATAACGCTCACCATCGGTAATCAAACCGTCCATATACTGTCTTTGGATTTTCAAAACATCTTTATCCGCCTGCGAAACAATACGTTTTTTGTTTTCCGGAATAATCATATTGCTGATAGCAAATGAAATCCCGGAAATAGTGGCATATTTAAAGCCCATATCCTTAAGTTTATCGGCTAAAATAATAGTGGCCTTGTCTCCACACAAACGATAACAATGATCAATTAAGTTGGTCAGCTCCTTTTTATTCATCAACTTATTGATCATATCAAAGCTGATTCCATCGGGAACTATTTCCGAAAGGATAATTCTTCCGGCGGTAGTTTCCTTTGATTCCAAGTTAATGCGCACTTTAATACGTGCATGTAAATCAATCACGTCCGCATCAATAGCCGAACGTACCTCATCCGGACCGGCGAAAACCATTCCCTCGCCTTTGACTCCGGTCTTCACTCTCGTCAGATAATAAATACCCAGAACGATATCCTGACTGGGAATGATTATCGGGCTTCCGTTGGCCGGAGAAAGAATGTTGTTGGTAGACATCATGAGGACGCGGGCCTCCGTCTGTGCCTCAATGGACAGCGGAATATGAACAGCCATCTGATCTCCGTCAAAGTCCGCATTGAAAGCTGTACAAACCAGAGGATGCAGTTGTATTGCCTTTCCTTCAATTAAGACAGGTTCAAAAGCCTGTATACCCAAACGGTGCAGAGTTGGCGCGCGGTTTAGAATAACCGGATATTCGCGCACAACTTCATCAAGCGCATCCCAGACTTCGGATGTTTCCTTTTCCACCATCTTCTTGGCGCTTTTTACGGTAGTTACATATCCTTTTTCCAATAAACGATTATAGATAAAAGGCTTAAAAAGTTCGATCGCCATTTTCTTGGGCAAACCGCACTGATGCAGCCTCAAATCGGGACCGACCGTAACAACCGAACGTCCGGAATAGTCAACACGTTTGCCCAGTAAATTCTGGCGGAAACGTCCCTGTTTGCCCTTTAACATATCCGACAGGGAACGAAGCGGCCTTTTATTGGTTCCGGTGATCGCCCTGCCACGGCGTCCGTTATCAAAAAGAACATCTACCGCTTCCTGCAACATGCGTTTTTCATTACGTATAATTATTTCCGGCGCGTTTAATTCCTGCAAACGTTTCAAACGATTATTTCTATTGATAACCCGCCGGTATAAATCGTTCAGATCGGATGTTGCAAAACGTCCTCCATCCAGAGGAACCAGTGGTCTTAAATCAGGCGGAATAACGGGAAGCACTGTTAGAATCATCCATTCAGGCTTGTTTTTGGATTTACGCAGAGCTTCTATAACCTTTAATCTTTTAACAAGTTTCTTTTTCTTTGTATCGGAAACGGCGGTAGCAATTTCCGTGCGCAGTTCTTCGTAGAGTTTTTCTAAATCAATTTCTTCCAATATCTGCCTGATTGCCTCGGCGCCGATTCCCGCAACGAAACTATCATTGCCATACTGTTCTCTTGCCTCATCGTATTCTTCGTCCGTAAGCAGATCTTTTTTCTTCAACGGAGTTTTCAGGGGATCGAGGACTATCCATGATTCAAAATAAAGAACCTTTTCGAGCTCTTTGAGCGACAGATCCACAGCATTGCCGATGCGGCTGGGAAGGCTCTTGAGAAACCATATATGAGACACAGGAGTTGCCAGTGTGATATGTCCCATGCGTTCGCGGCGGACCTTGGATTGAATAACTTCTACACCGCACTTTTCGCAAACTACTCCACGGTGTTTCATTCTCTTATAACGTCCGCAGAGACATTCATAATCCTTCACCGGACCAAAAATCTTTGCACAGAAAAGTCCGTCTTTTTCCGGTTTAAATGTCCGGTAATTGATCGTTTCCGGTTTCTTTACTTCGCCACGCGACCAAGAAAGAATCTTCTCCGGCGACGCAATGGAAATTTTCATTGCATTAAATTTTACTAGATTTTTTGGTTTTTCAAAATAACTGAAAACATCTTCCACAGATTTTCTCCTGTACTATTAAAACTTAAGTGAAATTTATGAGTTATTTATGTTTATGCTCTCCCGCAGGCTGTCGACTTCAGCTTGTCAGCTTAAGTTGTCAGCTTCCTCAATCAATTCCACGTCTAATCCAAGCCCCTGGAGTTCTTTAACCAGAACGTTAAAGGATTCAGGCAGACCCGACTCAAAATTATGTTCGCCTTTGACAATGGATTCGTAAATTCTGGTTCTCCCGGCCACATCATCGGATTTGACCGTGAGAAATTCCTGCAACGCATAAGCCGCGCCATAAGCCTCCATAGCCCATACTTCCATTTCTCCCAGCATCTGACCGCCGAACTGCGCCTTGCCACCAAACGGCTGTTGCGTGACCAACGAATAAGGTCCGATGGAACGCGCATGAATTTTATTATCAACCAGGTGATGCAACTTCATCATATAAATAATACCCACGGTAACTTCCTGATCAAATGTCTCGCCCGTTCTTCCGTCAAAAAGAACGGATTGACCTGTCTGGGGCAGATCAGCTCTTTTTAACATTTCCCTGATTTGATCTTCCGGACAACCATCAAAAACAGGGCTGGCCACAAGCATTCCTTTTTTTAAACGTCCCATAAATCTTCTGACATCTTCTGCGGAAGCCTGATCAATAAATTTATCAAAATCCGGGGAGGAATAAGTTTTTTTCAATTCGCTTTTAATATTATTCAAATTAGAGTTCTTCTCCCACAAATCGTTTAAACTCTCACCTATTGACTTTGCCGCCCAGCCCAAATGAGTTTCCAGAATCTGACCGACATTCATTCGTGAAGGAACGCCCAGAGGATTCAAGACAATATCAACGGAAGATCCGTCGGCAAAATAAGGCATATCTTCTTCCGGCAAAATACGCGATAAAACACCTTTGTTGCCGTGACGGCCTGCCATCTTATCACCCACGGAAAGCTTTCTTTTAATAGCGATATAAACCTTGACCATTTTAATGACACCGGGCGGAAGCTCATCGCTGGCTTTAATCTTGTCTAATTTCTCTTCAAAATGAGCATTGACAAAATCAATTTTTCTCTCCAGAGAGGCGATCAGGTTGCTTATCTTTTCTTCCGAGCCGTCATTTTCGGCAATGGTAATTTCCTTCCAGCAAGAGTATGGCAGATCATTCCAGATCTCTTTTGTTATTTTATCGCCCTTCTTTAATACTGTTTTCTTTTTAGCATCTGTAATTTTTGTGGCGGCTGTTTTTCCAATAATTAATTTGGTTATGTCTTTTTTGATTGTCTCCGTCAGAATGCGTATTTCATCATCTCTGTCTTTAGTTATTTGTTCAACAGCATCGCCTTCAATGGCTTGCTAACGCAGGTCGCTTTCCGCGCCTTTTCTCGTAAATATTTTAGCGTCAATTACCGTGCCTTCAACGCCGGGAGGAACGCGCAAAGATGTGTCTCGCACATCGCTGGCCTTTTCTCCAAATATTGCCCGCAAAAGTTTTTCTTCAGCGGATAACTGAGTTTCTCCCTTAGGCGTTATCTTACCGACAAGAACATCTCCAGGTTTTACTGAAACGCCAATGCAGATAATGCCGCTTTCGTCCAGATTTTTCAGGACTTCTTCGCCGACGTTGGGAATATCGCGTGTAATTTCTTCCTTGCCCAATTTAGTATCGCGGGACATCGTTTCAAATTCTTCGATATGAATTGATGTAAAAATGTCTTCTTTGACTACTCTTTCGCTAACCAGAATAGAATCTTCGTAATCGTAACCCCCCCAGGACATGAAGGCAACCATAACATTTCTACCCAGCGCTAATTCACCGTTATCAATTGCCGGTCCATCAGCTAATATATCTTTTTTGTGAACGCGCTGACCGGCGTTAACTATAGGTTTCTGATTAAAACAAGTATCCTGATTAGATCTCTGGTACTTAGACAGACTATAAATATCTACGCCGCTGTCAATGCCGTCTTCTTCTACACGATCCGCCCGGACAATAAGTCGCGAGGCATCAACGCTTTCCACAACACCAGATCTTCTGGCTGTAACAACAGCTCCGGAATCACGGGCAACAACAGATTCTATACCTGTGCCTACCACCGGAACTTCCGGCCTCATTAACGGGACCGATTGCCTCTGCATATTTGATCCCATTAGAGCACGATTAGCATCATCATGTTCCAGAAATGGAATTAATGCCGCCGCAATACTGACAAGCTGGGTGGGAGAAACATCCATCATTTTAATTTCTTCCGGAACAACCGAAATATAACTACCGCCTTTTCTGACGGATATCAACTCCTCAACAAATTTATCGTGCTTTGTCAAAGGACGGTCTGCTGAGGCGATAATCTGGTTTTCTTCTTCAATTGCTGTTACAAAACGAACCTCACCGGAAACGCGGCCATTTTCTACCATCCGGTAGGGTGTTTCAATAAAACCAAATTCGTTAACCCTCGCATAAGTGCTGAGAGATACGATCAAACCGATATTAGGTCCTTCCGGCGTTTCTATCGGACAAATACGGCCGTAATGGGTGGGATGGACATCCCGCACTTCAAATCCGGCCCGCTCCCTGGTTAAGCCGCCAGGACCCAATGCTGACAGACGTCTTTTATGCGTAATTTCAGAAAGCGGATTAGTCTGATCCATAAACTGAGAAAGCTGACTGGAATTAAAGAATTCATTAACAACAGCGGAAACAGGCTTGGCGTTAATCAAATCATGCGGCATCATTGTTTCGATATCCTGCAAACTCATTTTTTCTTTGATCGCCCGCTCCATGCGCACCAAACCGATGCGGTACTGATTTTCAATGAGTTCGCCGACTGACCGCACTCTGCGGTTTCCTAAATGATCAATATCATCAACGTTGCAATCTCCGACGCCATTTTTCAGATCAATCAAATACTTTACTGCAGACAAAATATCTTCATTACGCAATACCGTAATATCCGTCGGCACATTCATGTGTAATTTGTAATTCATTTTGGCGCTGCCGACATTCGATAAGTCATAAGTTCCCGCTTCAAAGAAAAGGCTCTTGAAAAATTTCTCTGCCGTCTCCGGTGTGGGAGGATTGCTGGGACGCAAACGGCGATATATTTCCATTATTGCATCCTCGGTGGTGTCAATTTTATCCAGCAACAAGGTATCTCTGATGGAAGCATTATCCATATCTTCATCAACATGGATAATCTTCAATTCTTTGACTCCCTTTTCCCTGATTATTTCCAGACAATTTAACGGCAATTCCTCGTTGCAACGGAAAATAATCTCATTTGTTTCCGGATCACTAATGTCCTGAGAAGGAATTTTACCGGCAAGTTCACTCTCGTTAATTACAACACGCTTAATGCCAACATCAACTATTTTCTTCAAAATAGGTTTTGTGAGCTTGCGTCCCTTTTTGACAATTACCTCAGCGCTTTTCGGATCCTTTATGTCTTCGGGCGCTTTTTGACCGGTAAGAGAATCATCAACGGTAAAATAAATTTTCTTGCTTTCAATGATAACTGTATTGACACTGTAAAAATAATTTAAAATAAATTCTGTCGATTTACGCAGAGCCTTCAGCAGTATCGTAACAGGCATTTTTCTGCGACGGTCAATCCTTACATAAAGGATGTCTTTAGAATCAAATTCTAAATCCAGCCAGGAACCCCTGATAGGAATAATTCGCGCTGAATAAATCAACTTGCCGCTGGCGACAATTTTACCTTTGTCGTGATCAAAAAAGATACCCGGAGAACGATGCAACTGATTAACAATGACTCGTTCCGTTCCGTTAATGATAAAAGTGCCGTTTTCAGTCATCAGCGGAATTTCGCCGAAGTAAACTTCCTGCTCTTTAATATCGCGGATCTGCTTTGTCTCAGCGGCTTCGCGGTTACTTTTTCCGTCAGCCGGGCGATCAACTTCAAAAACAACCAACCTGACCACAATTTTCAGAGGAGCGGCATAGGTCATTCCTTTTTGAATGCATTCATTCACATCATATCGGATATCACCAAGCTTATAACTGACAAATTCCAGGGAACACTTCCCGCTAAAATCTGAAATGGGAAAGACACTCTTAAAAGCGCCTTGCAAACCAAGATTGTCCCGCTTTGCCGGCGCGATTTCCCTCTGAAGGAATTTTTCATAAGATTGTGTCTGAATATCAATTAAATTGGGAATATCCAGTATTTTTTTTACCTGACCAAAATATTTTCTAAAGTCACCCATAGCATCCTTAAATAAAATTATATATTGGAGATTGCGTTATTTAACCTCAACGGTCCCGCCAACTTGTTCGATTTTCTTCTTGATGTCCGCGGCTTCATCTTTGGAAACGCCTTCTTTAATAGGTTTGGGCACACCTTCCACCAAATCTTTTGCTTCCTTAAGTCCTAAGCTGGTGATAGCTCGAACAACCTTAATAACTTGAATCTTTTCCGCGCCGAAACCTGTGAGAATTGCATCAAACTCTGTTTTTTCTTCAACCGGAGCGGCAGCGCCAGCGCCAGGAGCGGCAAAAGCAGCCATCATTGGAGCGGCGGCGGAAACGCCGAATTTTTCTTCTAATTCTTTTACCAGAGCAGAAAGCTCTAATACCGTCATTCCTTCAATAAATTTGACCACATCATCTTTAGTAATTTTATCTGACATTTTTTCTATCCTCTCTCTGTATGTTTTATTAGTTTAAAGTTTTTTTCTTATCGCAATAGGCATTGAGCACTTGCACAAAGCTTCTCGGAACGCCGCTTAAAACGGTCACGAACGATGTCGGTACCGCCGCCATTACCGAAACTAATTTGCCCAAAAGAACCTCTTTGCTGGGTAATTCCGCCAAAACAATAAGATCACTCTTAGTTAAAAGCTTTTTATCCAGAACTCCAACCTTGATTTCCAATTCCGGATTTTTCTTGGCAAAATCAACGAGAATCTTAGCCGGCGCCACAGGGTCTTTATAGCCCAAAACAACGGCAACAGGCCATTTGAAATGATCAGCCAGAATGCTAAAATCTGTGCCGTCTGAAGCAATTCTCAAAAGAGTGTTTTTTACAACCTTCCACTCAGCATTGGACTTGCGCAGCTCATTTCTCAAAGTTTCCATTTTTTCGACATTCATCCCGCTAAAGCTGGTCAAAACGCCCAGGTTTGCTTCTTTGAGTTTCTTTTGCAGTTCGGATACGATCTGTTCTTTAGTTCTCCGATCCAATCTATCAGCCTCCTTTCAAAGTTATTTTATTTCTTGAGGCCGGAGATTCTAGCCACATACAGAACAAAAAAACGGTAACCTTGCCCAAATTCCGATTCCCGTTTTACAAAAATTGTTTACCTTCATAAAAAACAAAGCAACTATTTTCATTTTACGAGTCTCGGCAGGCCTTTCTTCGTTTAAACTTCTGTACCTGCTGTCTTCGACCTCTTACTGCTTATTACAAAAAACTCTCAATATTTTTTCATTAAGCAGCTTTAATATCGAGAGGGTCAATTCTCACGCCAACACCCATTGTGCTGGAAAGAGAAATACTTTTAATATAAATCCCCTTACTTGATGCTGGTTTTAACTTAATAATTGTTTCCAGCAAAGCGCTGACATTTTCTCTTAATTTTTCTGCGCCGAAAGATACTTTTCCCACGGGAGAGTGAACGATTCCCGCTTTTTCCACGCGGAATTCAACTTTACCCGCTTTTAGTTCGTTCACCGCATTGGCCACTTCAAAAGTTACCGTTCCCACCTTGGGATTGGGCATTAAACCGCGCGGGCCTAAAATTTTACCAATTTTACCCACGGAACCCATCATATCCGGCGTGGCGATAACACGATCAAACTCCATCCAGCCGCCTTTAATTTTTTCAATAATATCGTCATTACCGACCAAATCCGCACCGGCGTCCAGAGCTTCTTTTTCCTTTTCCCCTTTAGCAAATACTAAAATCCGCACCGTTTTCCCCAAGCCATGGGGAAGAACAACGCTTCCTCGCACCATCTGATCGGCATGAGCAGGATTAACTCCTAAACGAATGGCCGCATCCACAGTTTCATCAAATTTTGTTGCTGCCGTTGATGCAACAATTTCCGCAGCCTCTTTAAGTGAATATCGTTTGCCCGGTTCAACTTTGGCTTTCGCCGCCAATATACGTTTGCCTCTTTTTACCATGATAAAACCTCGTATTTATTAACCTGTAATTTCAATTCCCATTGACCTTGCCGTACCGGCAATTATCTTTATAGCGCCTTCAATATTTACGGCGTTCAAATCTTTATATTTCAATTCAGCGATTTCTTTTACCTGCCCGGCCGTAACCGTTCCAACTTTTTCCCTCTTCGGATCGCTGGCCCCTTTGGCAATTTTAGCCGCCTGCTTAAGCAACACGGATACCGGCGGTGTTTTTGTTATAAATGTAAACGACCTGTCGGCATAAACAGTAATCACCACAGGAATAATCATTCCTTCCTGATTTTGCGTCATGGCATTATAAGCTTTGCAGAATTCCATAATATTTACGCCATGTTGTCCCAATGCCGGACCGATAGGAGGTGAAGGAGTCGCCTTGCCCGCTTTTATTTGTAATTTAATGTTCGCAATAATTTTTTTTGCCATGTTGAATCACCCTGATCTAAATATTTTTAAAGCTTATCTGCTCCATCGCGGAACACATTAACCTTGAGTTACCTGAATGAAATCTAATTCCACCGGTGTCGGCCGGCCAAAAATACTTACAATAACTCTCAATTTACTTTTTTCCGGTTTTAACTCGTCAATAATTCCATCAAAATTAGTAAAAGGCCCATCAATTATTTTTACATGATCACCAACATCGAATTTGAACTTAGGTTTGGGTTTTAAAGTTCCTTCATCAATCCTGAATTTCAAATTTTCCACATCTTTATCAGGTATGGGCGAAGGCTTATCTTTGCTGCCGATGAAACCGGTAACTTTAGGAGTATCTTTTACAACATGCCATGCCTCATCATTCATTTCCATTCGGACAAGAATATACCCCGGGAAAAACTTACGTTTTGAATTCTTCTTTTCCCCTGAAATCAATTCCACAACATCTTCTTCAGGAATAAGAATATCAGAGAAATAAGCCTGGGTGCCCGTTATCTCAATTCTTTCCTGGAGACTTATTTTTACCTTATTCTCATAGCCGGAATAAGTATGAACAACATACCATTTAAAAGCCATTTTTTTAACCTAATATAAATTTAACCGCTTTGGCGAGGACAAAATCAAAAATGCCCAAAATAATTGAAAGAATGAAAACTAAAATTATTACAACTGCCGTAGAAGCCATTGTTTGTTTCGGAGTCGGCCATGTAACTTTCTTTAACTCAGCCTTAGCTTCTTTTATAAACTGAGTTATTTTTTGAATCACTTCTTTTATTTTTTCCATCTTTAAAATCCTTAAATAAAGTAAAGGAAAATGGCAGGCCAGGAGGGACTTGAACCCCCAGCATCCGGATTTGGAGTCCGGCGCTCTATCCATTAGAGCTACTGGCCTATACCAATATAACTACTTGGTTTCTCTGTGCAGTTTATGCCACCGGCAAAACT
>Ga0209746_1000455_pt1 | contig 21032 bp, 18 predicted proteins | sample BarGraNGADG00211_3_FD_184496 | JGI IMG/M metagenome (GOLD analysis project Ga0209746, IMG submission 184496) | Arctic peat soil microbial communities from Barrow, Alaska - Barrow Graham LP Ref core NGADG0011-211 (SPAdes) (version 2) | ecosystem: Environmental > Terrestrial > Soil > Wetlands >... | reverse complement strand
CGTCTCCAGCGCCGAGCGCAGCTTGGGGATAATGCCGCAGGTGACCACGCCGTCGCTGATCAGGCCTTCAACCTGGCCGGGTGTCAAAGCCCGCACGGTCCGCCCCGCCACCTGAACCCCGGGCACGTCGCTGACGAAGATGAGGCGTGCGGCCTCGACCGCCCGGGCGATGCCGGCTGCCGCGTGATCGGCGTTGACGTTATATGCCAGCCCGTCCTCGCCCAAAGAGACTGGCGACACCACCGGCGTCAGCCCCAGGTCCAACAACTGCAGTAGCGCTTCGCCGTTGACCGTCCTCACCTGGCCCACCCGGCCCAGGCTGCGCCCGTTGATCAGAAGAGGGGTCACCCGGATCAGGGCCAGGTCGACACCGCTCAGTCCCAACGCATCCACCCCGCCGTTGACCAGCCAGCGTACCAGGCGGGTATTAACGCTGCCGTTAAGGGCCATCTCCACCAGGCGCAGGCTGTCCTCACTGGTGGCCCGCAGCCCCTCGACCGTTTCGAACGAAACGCCCAACCGTTCGTGGATCTCGCCGATTTCCTTGCCGCCGCCGTGGACGACGACGACCGCGTACTCCGCAAGCAGTCCCTTGACCGCCTGGACGAACCCGGCCAGGAACACCTCGTCTTCCACCTGGTTGCCGCCGATTTTGAGGACCAGGATGGGTTTGGTCAGCGCAGTCATGGTAGCTCCTCGATCACCAAGCACGATCTGCATCCCCGACACTACTTCAGCCCGCACGTCTCATCCAGGCCGCACATCAGGTTCATGTTCTGCACCGCCTGGCCCGACGCGCCCTTGATCAGATTATCGATGCTCGCGGTGACTATCAGGGTCGGCGTGCCGGGAACGAATGTCAGACCAATGGCGCAGAAGTTGGTGTTGACCGTGTGATTTAGCGTCGCCACCTCGCCGGGCCTCAGCAGGTACACGAACGGCTCCCCGGCATACATGGTCCGGTAGGCCTCGCGCACCTCCGCCTCCGTCACACCTTCGGGCAGGTTCACGTAGATCGTGGACAAAATGCCGCGATTGACAGGTAACAAGTGGGGGGAGAAGACCACCTGGAACGGACTCTCTGCGCCCTGGCCTGGTTCGTCGCCGCTCTGTGCGCCGCTCTGTGCGCCGCTCTGTGCGCCGCTCTGTGCGCCGAGCTCCTGTTCCATCTCCGCCAGATGGCGGTGTGCCCGCCCGATGCTGTACGGGCTGATGTTCTCGTTCGCTTCAACAAAATGGGTCTTGAGCGAAGGCGAGCGGCCGGCCCCGGACACGCCGGACTTGCTATCGGCGATGACTGTGCCCTTCAACCATCCGCCCCGTGCCAACGGTGACAGGCCCAGGATGACACTGGTGGGGTAGCAGCCGGGGTTGGCGATCAGCCGAGCGCCTTTGATCTGCGTTCGGTGCAATTCAGGCAGACCGTAGACGGCCTCGGCCAACAGGGCAGGCTGCGTGTGAGGGACGCCGTACCAGGCCTGGTAATTGGTCGCATCGTGCAGCCGGTAATCGGCGCTCAGGTCCACCACCCTGGCGCCGGCCGCGAGGGCGGCGGCCACCGGGGCCTGCGCAGCCGCGTGCGGCAGACAGGCGAACACGACATCCGCAGCAGACAGATCGGCTTCGGCCAGCGCGAAAAGCGGAAGATCGGCAACCGGTGGCGGGACCGGGAACACCTGCCCGAAGCACTGCCCGGCGTTGCTTTCTGAGGTCAGCCAGGCGATCTGCGCGACCGGGTGCCGTCCCAGGATCTTCAGCAATTCCAGTCCGGTATAGCCCGTCGCGCCCATAATGCCGATTCGTAACATGATTAGCGCCTCGCAAGCACAAAAAAACCAGCACCCCTTGCCTGGGTGCTGGTTGCCTTATCTACCTTAGACGTTCGGCCCCGCGCCTACCCGGACCGGGTGGATACCTGGTCACCGCTGGTACGAGGGCGAGGAAATCGTAGGCAAAAAGCCACGGAATTTGTTCTCCGAACGGTCGTATGCTTCTGAGACGCTGGGTTGGCACCCATCGCTAATCTTTTGCGGTGAAAGTCTAGCACACGTAGGGAAGGCTGTCAAACTTCGTGATATGTTTGATTGTTCCGTTCGCCGAGCAACCGGGTTGTCGAGCAACCTGAGTCCTACGGAGACGGCATCTGGCCAGTTGGCCAGGAACCAGACTGGCCTCCCGACCAGGCGGGATGCCGTCCGCCTGCCGGTTGTTTGGCCGGCGGAGCGTGCTAAGATGAGCGCAGAAACTCGAAAGGAGGTAATACTGCTATGCTCTGGTAGATCGCGGCAGCCGTCGTCTGGTTGATATCCGCGGCCTGAATTGTGTACATCCTCGCGGACGTGTTCCGCGGTAAGGTCGCAGCTTACAGCCCGAAGATTTACCCGGCATATGTCTTCCACGGCGCGACTGCCGTGCTGGCCCTGTTCCTGTTCTTTAAGGCGCTGGGGTCGTGAAGGAGGAGAAGAGATGAAAGCATTGCTGCGTGTTGCCGGCATCGTTCTGATGCTCTTTGGCCTGATCTGAATTACCTACGTGATGGGAGCGGTCGCTTCCCATATGCCGGGATTCACCAGCCTCAGCGAACTTTGGCCGGCGCTGGCTTTTCACACGCTGGCGTCGTTTGCCGGCGTGTCGCTGATCAGCAAATCAATCCAACGCTCCCAGCGCTCGCTTGATGCCGTCCGGCAGATGAAAGCACCGGGCGCAGGTAGCGCTAACTGAGGTCGTAGAGCAGGGTGTGAGAACCAGCGGGGTCCTGGCGGGTAGCTTATCCGCCAGGACTTCGCTTTTTTTACGAAGAGCCTTTTGTCGCGCCTGGCGTTGCATGCTATACTCTTCAAACTATCTGCTCTGGACTTGAAACGTATCCCAAGAGGTGACGGGTGTCTTATTCGGCCTGGTACCAGTGCGTGCGTGGCTGCGAGGGCCGCTATAGCTTGTTTGACGTGATCTACCGCTGCCCAAACTGCTCCGGGCTCCTCGAGGTCGTTCACGACGCTGCTGCGCTGGCTGAGCGGCCGGGGGTTGAATGGCGGGCACTCTTCGATTCGCGGGGACGCGCGGCGACAGGCGCAGCCGGCTCGGGCGTGTGGAGCAAGGCCGAGTGGGTGCTGCCGCACGTTGCGCCGGAGCATATCGTCACGCTGGGCGAAGGCTTCACACCGCTGGTGACCGCGCCGCGCCTGGCGCACGATCTGGGGCTGACGGACCTGTGGGTCAAACAGTGCGGGATCAGCCATACGGGCTCCTTCAAAGACCTGGGAATGACCGTGCTGGTGAGCGCGGTGGCGCAGATGATGGCGGACGGGAACAGTCCGGTGCGCGCCGTGGCCTGCGCCTCCACCGGCGACACGTCGGCTGCAATGGCGGCCTATGCGGCCGTGGCCGGTATCCCGGCGATCGTGTTCTTGCCGCGCGGCAAGATCAGCACGGCTCAGTTGATCCAACCGCTGGCCAATGGCGCCCACGTGCTGGCGCTTGACACCGACTTCGACGGCTGCATGCGCGTTGTCCGCGAGGTGACGCGCGACAACTCGATCTACCTGGCGAATTCGATGAACTCGCTGCGCGTCGAAGGACAGAAAACAGTGGGCATTGAGATCGTGCAGCAGCTTGGCTGGCAGGTGCCCGACTGGATCATTCTTCCCTCGGGCAACCTGGGCAACATCTCGGCCCTGGCCAAGGGGCTCGCGCTCGCGCACCAACTGGGTGTCATTGACCGCCTGCCACGCCTAGCCGCGGCGCAGGCCGAGCGTGCCAACCCACTCTATCGCGCCTACCAGACCGGTTTCCAACGCTTCGAGCCGGTCACTGCCGGCGTCACCGCGGCCTCGGCCATCCGCATCGGCGATCCGGTGAGCTACGAGAAAGCCGTGCGTGCGCTGCAGGCATTCGACGGCGTCGTCGAACAAGCGGACGAGGATGAACTGGCGCACGCCGCCGCACTGGCCGACCGGGCAGGGCTCTACGCCTGCCCTCACACCGGCGTGGCCCTGGCGGTCGCCGGAAAGCTCGCCCGGCGCGGCGTGATCAGGACTGGACAGCGTGTAGTGGTCATTTCCACCGCCCACGGGCTGAAATTCACGGGTTTCAAGACTGCCTACCACGAAGACAGCCTGCCCGACGTCGCGGCACTGCACAGTAACCGGCCGGTCGAGATGGCGCCGGATACGGGGGCGGTAAAGGCGGAGCTGGAGCGGTGGATGGAAAAACGTCTAGCAAGTTAGCTTGACTCAATGAGGAGGCATGGGATATGGATATCGGAATCCCCAAACAGAAACGGCCCTTCGATTACCGCGTCGGCCTCACACCGATGGGAGTAGAGATACTCACCGGGATGGGCCACCGCTGCTACGTGGAGAACGGCGCCGGACAGGGCAGCGGCTTCGACGACGAGCGCTACCGCCAGGCGGGCGCCCAGATTGTCTATTCCCCCCAGGAAGTCTTCGGGCGCGCGCAGATGATCCTTTCGGTTTCACGCCCGCTGCCCAATGAGTTCGACCTGTTGCACGAAGGCCAGATCTTGTGCGGCTTCTTGCACCTCGCCGTCACTCACCCGGCCAAGTTGGAGCTTCTCCAAAAACGCAAAATCAACGCGCTTGCTTACGAGACCATCCAGCTCGACGACGGCGAACTGCCGGTGCTGCAGCCGATGAGCCAGATCGCAGGACGCATGATCGCCAGCGAGGCGGCTCGGCTGCTGCAAAACAATGAGGGCGGGCATGGCATTCTGTTAGGCGGTGTGCCGGGGGTGCCGCCGGCCAAAGTCGTCGTGCTGGGCGCCGGTATCGTGGGCATGAATGCCGCCAAGATGTTCCACGCGATGGGAGCGGACCTCTACATCCTCGACTCCGATCTGCGCAAGCTACAGGCGATCGAGAACCAGTGCTGGGGCGCCCGCACGATGGTTGCCTACGACTTCAATATTGCCCGGGTGGTGAAGTTCGCGGATGTACTCGTCGGCGCGGTGCTGATCCCGGGCGCACGCGCCCCCAAACTCGTTACCCGTGAGATGGTCTGCACGATGAAGCCCCGTTCGGTCATCATGGACGTTTCGATCGATCAAGGGGGCTGCGTCGAGACCAGCCATCCGACTACCTATCAGAACCCGACCTACATTGAAGAAGGCGTCATCCACTACTGCGTTCCCAACATGACCGGCGTGCTCGCACGCACTACCACCCATGCCTTCAACAACGCGGCCTGGCCGTATATCCGGCAGATCGCCGCCAAAGGGCTGGAACAGGCGATACTGGACGATGTCGCGCTGCGACGCGGCCTCAACGTTCACGCGGGCGAGATCGTGCACCCGGCGCTGCTCCCGGCTGCCGGCGGATCCGGCGGCGGAGCCGCAGGCGGTGCGGCATGAACTGGGAAGAAGCGTATCGCAGCAAGATCTGCTCCGCCGATGAGGCGGTCGAGGTAATACAGTCGCATCACCGGCTCTTCATGACTGGGAACTGCAGCGTGCCCACGCAACTGCTGGCCGCGCTGGTCCGCCGCGCCCCTCAGCTTGAAGACGTGGAGATCTGCCAGGTGCTGACCATCGGCCCGGCAGATTATGTGGCGCCCGAGATGCAAGGCCATTTGCGCGTCAATTCGCTCTTTATCAGCCAGAATGTGCGGAACGCGGTCAACGATGGGCGGGCGGACTTCACGCCCATCTTCCTCAGCCAGATCCCACGCGTCTTGCGCGACCCGGACATGCTGCGCCCAGACGTAGCCATGATCCACTGCTCGCCGCCCGACGAGCACGGCTTCTGCACCTTTGGCGTCGAGGTTGGCCTGACAAAGCCGGCGGCTGAAGCGGCCCCGATCGTGATTGCGGAGGTCAACGATCGCATGCCGCGCGCCCTGGGCGACAGCTTTATCCACGTGAGCCGGCTAACACGCATCGTTGCCGCCAGCTACCCGATCGTGGAGGTGCGACAGGGTTCCCCAGGCGAGCTGCAGAAACAGATCGCCTGTAACATCGCCGAGCTGATCCCCGACGGCGCGACCATGCAGATGGGCATCGGCGAGATCCCGGACGCGGTGCTGCTGTACTTGAAGAACAAGAAGGACCTGGGCGTCCACACCGAGCTATTCTCCGATGGGGTGATCGATCTGATCGAATCCGGGGTCATCAACAACGCGGCCAAGACCATCCACCGCGGCAAGTGCGTGGCCGGATTCGCGTTGGGCTCACAGCGGTTGTACGACTACATAGACAACAACCCCATGTTCGAGTTCCATCCGCAAGATTACGTCAATGATCCGTTCGTGATCGCGCAAAATAGCAAGCAGATAGCCATCAACTCGGCATTAGAAGTGGACCTGACCGGCCAGGTGTGCGCGGACTCGATCGGTCCCATTTTCTACAGTGGTGTTGGCGGGCAACTGGACTTCATGTACGGTGCCCTGCGCTCGCCTGGTGGACTACCGATCATTGCGATGCCGGCCACCGCCAAGGACGGGACTCTCAGCCGCATCGTGCCGATGCTCAAGCAGGGCGCGGGCGTAGTCACGACGCGCAACCACGTTTCGTGTATCGTGACCGAGTATGGCGTGGCCAGGCTTTACGGCAAGACTATCCGCCAGCGGGTGCATGAGCTGGTCAACGTGGCCGCCCCGCAGTTCAGGGAGGAATTGCTGGCGTTCGCGCGCAAACAGCACTGGATCTAGCCGAGGCGGCAGCCACTCCGGCTTGTTGCACAAAAAACCGGGTTTCGATTAAGCCGTTGCGGCCCGAAACCCGGTTTTGATTTAACCCTCTTGTGCCGGCGCAGTTGAAGATCAGCCGCGCTCTTCGATCGGCACCCAGGGTAGATCGTGCGGGCCGACGTAGTTCGACTGCGGGCGAATCAGGCGGTTGTCCGCCATCTGCTCGAAGACGTGGGCGGTCCAGCCGACGATGCGGCTCATCGCGAACATGCAGGTGAAGGTGTCCACCGGGATGCCCAGCGAGTAAAGCAGCGGCGCTGAGTAGAAGTCGACGTTAGCGCTGAGGTTCCGGTCGCGGAAATATGGGTCTTCCTTGGCGATCTCTTCCAGGCGGCGCGCGATATCGAACCACTGGCGCTCACCTGTCGCGTTCACCAACATCTCCAGGTTGTGTACCAACGGCTCGGCCCGTGGGTCGCGCACTTTGTACACTCTGTGGCCGATGCCCATCACGCGGCGGCCGGTCGTCTTGCCCTTTATGAACCATGGCTCCACATTGCTTGACTCGCCGATCTCCAGGAACTGCACCATGGCTTCCTGCACCGCGGCGCCGTGCAGCGGCCCCTTCAAAGTGCCCATGGCCGAAGTCATGGCCGAATGCAAATCCGAGTCGGTGGAAGCAGTCACGCGGGCCGCAAAGGTGGAGGCATTAAACTCATGGTCGGCCAATAGCAGCAGGTACTGATCCAGCGCCTTGGCCGCCATCGGATCAGGCTCGGCGCCGTTCAACATCCACAGGAAATTGGCCGCGTGATCCAGGTCCGCGCGCTGCTCAATCGGGTAGTGGCCGTTACGAATGCGCTCGAAATGCGCCAGCACAGCCGCGATCTGGCCCAAGAGACGGCAAGCCTTGCGGCGGTTAGCGGCAGGGGAGTTATCTTCCGATTCAGGATCATAGTGAGCCAGGATGGATATCGAGCTGCGCATCACGGCGGTTGGCGAAGCGTCATTGGGAAGTTGGCGCAGGATAGTCACGATCTCGCCCGGCAAGGGACGGCAGCTTCGCGATTCCATGCGCATTTCTTCCAGTTCGGCCGCGGTCGGCAAGTGGCCGTTCCATAGCAGGTAGGCGACTTCTTCGAAGCTGCTGTGCTCGGCTAGCTGGCGAATGTCGTGGCCCCGATACTCCAAAATACCAGCTGCACCGTCAACGAAGCTGATGCTGCTATCCGATATCACCATTCCCGCCATTCCCTTGGCGGCAGGAGCAGGTTTGGTCGCCGTTACGTCGCTCATCAGAATCCTCCTGTCAATCGAAACCTGGGCCAACCATTTAGACAAATATAGCCGACCCACTACGGTGCGTCAAGTGTTGGATGCGACAGAAAGTGGCGCGGTTACGCATCGACTGGCACTAGCAGCAGAGGGCAACTGGAGCGCGCGAGCACCCTGGCGGCCGTGCTACCTGCCCAGAACGCGTCGGTACCGGTCCGGCCGTGCGTGCCGAGCACGATCATGTCGCTGTCCACCAAGCGTGCCGCGTCCACGATCCCCGTCGCCGGATCGCCGCGCTGAAGCTCGGCTGTGACGGCAAGGCCCCGGCTGCGCAACTCAGAGATTTGCTTGCGCAAGTAGCTCTCCGCGTCCTGCTGAGCCATGTCGAGCAGCGCCGTGGTGGCGCCGGGCAACAGCCGCCCGGTCGCGGCCTGTTGCCCGCCGAGCGTGCTCAATGTCGGCACGACAAACACCAGGTGCAACTCTGCCGGGCAGGCGTATCCCAGCTCCACGGCCGCCGGTAGGCTGCGCTCGTGCTCAGGGCTGCCATCCAGCGGCACCAACAGGCGCTGGCAAGTAAAGCTCTCGGCCACCCCTTCCTCGGTTGGGCGGATCAGGGCAACCGGCGTCGTTCCGCGCGCCACCACCTGTTGCGCGATGCTGCCGAACAACACGTCGCGCAGGCCGCCCGAGCCATGGGTACACATCACGATCAGATCGGGCGCCAATTCATCTACGTGTTGGACGATACCCCCGGCCACATCCTTCATCTCGGCCGTGTGCACGTGCCGCTCCACATCCAGCGTCACACCTGACGCATGCTCCTGCATATGCCGGGCGGCGGCTTCCAGGTAAGCGCCAGCCTCATCTCCCGCCGTCAAATGGTGTTCGCCGTGCACCACCTGGGGCGCGTCGTGCTCGATGATGTGAATAAGAGTGACCGATGCCCCCAATCGAGCAGCCAGGTACGCCGCTGCGGGCAGGGCCGCCTCGGCCAGGCGCGAGCCGTCCAGCGGGACCAGCAGGTGCTTGAACATGGCTCATCCTCCCCTGAGTGTTTGATAGACAATGAAAACGTTCAGGCTCACGATCAACAGGGCAACGAGGCTGGCAATGACCGTGGTCCCCAGGCGGTTTACGAGCGAGCCCATCACATCGCGGCGGCTGGTGAACACGACCAAGGGGATCACCGCAAACGGCAGGCCGAAGCTGAGAAGGACCTGGCTGAGGACCAGGGTGCGGGTCGGGTCGAGGCCCAGGATGATGACCGCCAGCGACGGAGCGATGGTGGCCAGACGGCGCACCCAGACCGGGATGTGGCGACGCAGGAAGCCCTGCATGATGACCTGCCCCGACATGGTGCCAACGGAAGACGACGACAGGCCGGCGGCCAGCAGAGAGATGGCGAACACCCAACTGGCGGCCGGACCAAGCAGCGGCGCCAGCGTGGCGTGCGCCTCTTGGATGGTGCCGACGTTGTTGTATTGAGGATTATGAAAGGTGACCGCGGCCATAATCAGCATGGCTGCGTTGATCAACCCGGCCACGCCCATAGCCAGGGTCACATCGAGGACCTCGAAGCGGAACAGCCGGCGCATCTGCCCCGGGTCCTTAGCCACCACGCGGCCTTGCATCAGGGCAGAGTGCAGGAAGATCACGTGTGGCATGACCGTCGCGCCGAGGATGCCCGAGGCCAAGATCACGGCCTCGGCGTTCGGCAGCCTGGGCACGAGCCCGACGGCAACCGCGCCCCAGACGGGCCGGGCGAGGACGGTCTCGATCAGATAACAGAAGGCAATGACACCAACCAGGGCAGTGATCACGGCTTCGAGCGGCCGGAAACCGTAACGTTCAAGGCCAAGGATCAGGAAGGTCACGACTGCGGTGAGGACGCCCGCAATCCAAAGCGGGATGCCAAACAGAAGGTTGAAGCCGAGCGCTGCGCCAAGGAACTCAGCCAGGTCGGTGGCCATGGCGACGATCTCCATCAGGCCCCATAAGCCCCAGACAGACCACGCCGGCAAGTGCTCCCGGCATTGCTCGGCCAGGTTGAGCCCCGTAGCAATGCCTAGCTTGGCCGACAGCGACTGGAGGAGCATGGCCATCAAGTTGCTCGCGATCACCACCCAGAGCAAGAGGTAACCGAACTTCGCGCCCCCTTGTATGTTCGTCGCGAAATTGCCGGGGTCCATGTAGGCAACACTGGCGATGACTGCGGGGCCCAGAAAGGGTAGCAGGCGTGCGAGACCGCGCCGCTGGCTTTGACCCGCCAGGATCTCGCCGGCCGCAGCCACTGTTGCGGCGTCTCCTTGCCTCGGCTCGCTGACCGCAGATTCTGAGGAACGTGTCATGGCGCACTCTCCACGTGCTATGCTGCAACGCGTAGCTGATCATATAATGCGAGACACGACATTGTCAACCGGGTACTTTACTTAAATGAAAAGATCTGCCAGATGCGGCCGGGACGGCCTGGGGATCTGGCAGATCCGGCTAATCGTAACTTGTGCGCTGACGCGCTATTTTTGCAGTTGTTGCTCTCGCTGGCCGTTTTCGCTCGTGCCGTCCTTGCCGTTCAAAAGCTTGGCAAACTCGCGCATCAGCATCGGTTCAGGCATCGCACCCTCAATCTGGATCGTGTCGTTGATCACGGTGCGCGGTACGCCCATGACCTGGTAACGGGTCGCTAACTGCGGGAATTCGTATGCTTCCACCATATCGGCGTGAATCAACTCGCTTTCCATCGCCAGACGGTGCGCCAACAACACCGCCTGCGGGCAATACGGGCAGGTCGGAGTGCTGAACACCTGGATATGAACGGGATCTTGCACCTTTGCTACCGTCTCGCGAGTGGCCGGCGCCAGTCCGGACTCGCCCGATGAGACCATGCGAATGTCCTCGATCAGTGTTCCGAACTCGTAGCCCGATGGGATGCCATACAAGCGGATTCCGTAGTCTTTAGCACCCAACACCGCGATCGCTGGGATTTTGTCAATACCGTATTTTTTGGCGGTTTCGCCATCTTTGTCGAAGTCATACACCTGAACCGAGATTTTCTCAGAGAGGGACGCCACCTCTTCAGCCAGCTCGCGAGTCTCATCGCAGTACTCGCACTGATTAGCCTGGGTGAATACCACCAACAAGACCGGATTGGCGACTTCAGACAGCATCTCGCGCGCATCGTTGCGGATCTGGTCGTTCAGCAATGGCATGTTTTTTGTCCTCCTAGTAAACTCACCATGCTCTTTGATGCGGTGCCGGCGAGGCGGTTACAGGCGCCGTCAACGCGCAGGCTGCCCCACCAGTCCGGCCTACCACACCTGGCGTAACCACGCCAGCATCTCAGCGCGCGACAATTGCCCTAACCATTGGGAGCGAATCTTGCCGGTGCGGTCAATGATCAGCGAGGTAGGCAGAGCCCGTACGGCATACTGCGCGTCCGAGACCCGGTCGTCGGGGTCCAATAACAGGGGGAAACTGAGTTGGTACTGTTGAGCGAAAGCCTTCACCGCGGCCTGGCTGTCATCACCTGCGTTTATGCCGAGCACTACCAGGTCATGCGCGCGACCATATTCTTGCTGCAGAGCATTCAGATCCGGCATTTCCGCCTTGCAGGGCGGGCACCAGGTTGCCCAGAAGTTCACTAAAACGACCTTGCCGCGCAGGTCGCTCAATTTCACCTGGCTGCCGTCGGTGGCGGTGAGGTTGAAATCGGGAGCTTCGGTCTGCAAACGGGCAGGCAAGGCCGGCCCGCCCGCCTCCCCGGCTTCGCGCTCCGGCAACGCCGTCGCCAACTCAGCCTGCGCATCCGCCGCCTGGCGGTTCTGCGCGAGCAGCCAGATGCCGACCGCGACCAACACCAGGCTGAAGAACAGGGCGAGCCAAAGCAGGACCGGCGGCCGCGCCCCCCGGGTGGCGGACGTGACCGCAGCCGCGACCTCGAGCAGGTTCCGGGCTGGGTCCTCGCAGCGCCGGTCCACGGCGCGCTCAGGCGGTGTTAGCGGCTGGCTCATCTACCTGGGCTTTCTCCACTCGATAGGTGCTGGTTATCTCCGCCTTGCCCCGCAGGGTCGCCGCGGCCGAGCAGTAGCGGTCTTCCGAGAGAAAGATCGAGCGTGCCAGGGCATCTTCCGCCACATCGCCGTAGGCCACATATTCCAGATGGATCTTGGTGAAATAGTGGGGTGTCTCGGACGCCTCTTCGGCGGTTGCGAAGATCTTCAGATCTTGAACGGGCTGGCGCTTCTTCTTCAAGATGCTGATCACATCCATCGCTGTGCAACCCAACAACCCCATCAGCAACAGTTCCATCGGGCGGGCGCCGGAATCGTGTCCGCCGTTCTCACGGCTGGAGTCAACCACAACTGCGTGTCCGGAACCGGATTCGGCCACAAATCGCATCCCGTCGACCCAGCTAATATTTGCCGTAGACATGAACATTCTCCTGTGTGGTTCGCGTGAAAGCCTGCGGAAAAAAGAGGTGAAACGGCAATTGCCGCTCACCTCCTTTGGATGCGTTTCAAGGCACCCGGTTACAGCGCGCAGGCCTGCTCTCAGCTCCGCAGCTGACATAGGGCCAAGGCAGCAAGCGCTATCTCGGTCGCGGCCTCGGGCCGGCCTGCCGCCCGGGCGCGCGCCGACAGTTCGATCAACAGTGGATTGCCTGGCTGCAACCACTTCCGGATGGTTTCCGCCACTCGTTCCGGCTCCCGGATGAAGGCCCCGGCGCCCGTGCGCTCAATCCAGGCAACGTTGCCGCTTTCTTGCCCCGGAATGAAATCCGTGACGATGACCGGCGTACCCACGCAAACCGCTTCAGCCAGCGTGCCCGGCCCGGCTTTGGTAACCAGTATGTCGGCTGCGCGCATCCAATCGGCCATCTGTTCTACAAAACCCAACGGGACAACTTTGATCGGCCACGGCTCGGTCCGCAACTGCCGCAGGAGCACCTCGTTGCGCCCGGCGATGATCGCCATCTGGGCGGGAAAAGGCGCCTCTGCCAGCCGCCGCGCAATCGCGCGCGCCATCGGCAGTACCTTACCGACGCCGGCCGCGCTGCCCGAAAGCAGGACCAGGGGCCAATCGGGCTGCAACCCAAGCCGGGCCCGCACGTCACTCCGTGGCTGGTCGCGCATATCGGAGAATGCGCGCCGGATGGGCAAGCCTATGACGCGCAAGCGCGCCGGATCCATGCCTGCTTCGAGGGCAGAACGGTAGGCGGTATCGGTGGCAACCACGCACAGGTCGGCCTCCGGGCAGAACCAGGCCGGATGCACGCTGACCGGATCGGTGACCACTGTGACGAACGGGGCCCGGCTGCCGGCTTTGCGCAACAGCCTGATCGGCAGGTCGGTGAGCAAAGGATGGACGCTGATAACCAGGTCGGGAGCCAGGGCCAGCAACGGCGCGCTGATGCGCTTCTGGACCAGGGGATAACAGGCGTTTTCCGCGGCTACCACAAACTTCCGATCCTCAGTGGCCTTGTACACAAGGCGATAGAGCCACGGAGCACGGTTGACGAACGGACCATAGGTCGGCGACAACTGATTAAACGGGAAAGGCGCGTAATCATCCACCAGGTTCAGGATCGTGACGTGGGCCTGCCCGTTCAGAGCCTCCGCCAGGCTGCGGGCCGCGCTGCGATGCCCGCCGCCCGCGTCGGTCATCAGGATCGTCACCCGCGGCAGACCCGTCGGAGATGCCGGACGCGTGACCGGGATCGAATCGAAGCGTTGGGCCGACAGGAAGCTAAAGGGTTTGGCCTTTGGCTTTTTGACACCCCTGCCCTTTGCGGCCGTTGACACATCGTTTTGCCTCATCGCCCCTGTGCCTCCCTGCTCAATAGGCTCCCTCCCCAAACAGAACTTGGGGAACAGTGCGCAGAATGATACGTAAGTCTAGACCCAGAGACCAATTCTCACCGTAATAAATATCCAGCATTACCATCTCGTCAAAGGTCAGGTCGCTGCGCCCACTCACCTGCCAGAGCCCGGTTATCCCAGGCAAGACCTCCAGCCGCTTCAAATGCCAGTCCTGGTACTGAGCCACCTCGCTCAGGATCGCAGGCCGTGGGCCCACCAGGCTCATGTCGCCGCGCAGCACGTTGAGCAACTGGGGTAACTCATCAAGGCTTGTCTCGCGCAGCAACCGTCCTACCCGGGTACGGCGCGGGTCGTCACGTAGTTTAAACAGCGGACCCGACGCTTCGTTGCGCGCGCGCAGCTTCTCGAGCTCCGCCTCCGCATTGACATACATGGAGCGGAACTTGAAGACGGTGAAGGGTCTGCCGTAGCGCCCCGCGCGCGGCTGGCGGAACAAGACCGGGCCGGGAGAATCCAAGCGGATGGCAAGCGCGATAACCAGCCAGAGGGGGGCGATACAGATCAAGGCGATGATGGTGAAGACGAGATCAAAAGCGCGTTTGACGGCCAGGTTCAGGCCGGTCAGGCTGGTCTGCTTCAAGCTGATCAAGGGGATGCCGTTGATTGCTTCCACGTCCACGCCGCCCAGGCTCATCTGGAACAGGTCCGGGACCACGCGTGGCAGGGCACCCAGCCGGCCGCACTCCGTCATCAAACGCAGGATCTTACGATGATACCGCCAGGGCAAGGTGATGATGACCTGGTCGATCGCGTATTGCTGCGTGACGGCGGGCAAATTGTCCACAGGCCCCAGGGCCATGATCGGACCGATATCATTGCTTTTGCCCGGGTTATCATCCAGGAACCCGATTACCCGGTAGCCTAACTCGGGTTGGGCGATCAAGTTGCGCATCACCGTGCGCCCCGCTTCGCCGGCGCCCACAATCAATACCCGGTCCACCCCCATACCCGCCTGGCGCATGCGGGTCATCACCAGGCTACGCACGACCCGCGCAACGGTTAATAAGACCACGATCATTATGCCGGCGTAGATGAAGATAATACGGGAGTAGAAGAGGCGGCGGTAGAAGAAAACTAACACCACCAGGAGCATGATGCTCGTGGTGGTCGCGTTGATCACGCCGTAGAACTCGTCGAACAGCGAGCTTCCCCGGCGCACGTCGTACGCGCCCTCGCGCCGGTTGATCAATAGCAGGACGACCAGGAGCGATCCGACCAGCGGCCAGTAGACTTTGTAGGGGACGTTATTGGCCGGGTCTACCGAGCCAAATAGCTGCAGGTCATAGCGCAGCCAGTACGCGATGATGAAGGCGACATTGATCAGGAGGGCATCCACAACCAACGTCACCCAGGGCATCCAGCGCCGGAAGTCTCTCATCGTGGCGACTCTCCTAGCACGGTGCAGTACAAGCTGGCTGTCGCAGCCGCCGTCCGCGCCCAGGGAAAACGGGCAGCCTGGCACGGTCCGGCAAAGCGTAACGCTGCGGCCGTGGCCGGATCGCCCAAGACCCGGCCGATTGCCTCGGCCAGGGCCTCTGTATCTGCAGGGTCTACCAGCAGAGCGGCGTCACCCGCCACGTCGGCCAGGGCCGAAGCGGTCGAAGTAATGGTCGGGGTCCCGCAAGCCATGGCTTCCAGGACCGGGAGCCCGAAACCTTCAAAAACGGACGGGTAGACGAAGAGGTCAGCAGCCCGGTACCACCAGGGCAGTTCCTGCGCCGGCACATAACCGGGGAAAATGACCTCGTCCGCCAGGCCGAGCTCGCTAACACGCGCGAAAATCCGCTCGTAGAACCAACCCTTGCCGCCCGCGATCACCAATTTCGCCGGCGAAACCCCCGTTCCGACCTGCCTTCGCCGCCATAATGCGTAGGCTTCGATCAGGCACACCAGGTTTTTGCGCGGCTCGAGGGTCCCAAGAAACAGGATGTAGTGCGCAGGTAGACCGCGCTGCCGGCGAAAGGCAGCGGAGTCAAACGGGGATGCCGGCGAGAAGTCCTCTGTCACGCCATTCGGGATAGTCACGACCCGTTCTGGTGGGATCCCGTAAAGCGCGATCACATCCTTGCGTGTGCTTTCCGAGACGGCGATCACGCGCGCCGCGCGCCTGGTCGAAGCTCGCGTGATCCACGACAGATACCAGCGATTGAAGGGCCGGAATGCCGCGGGAAATCTTAGAAAGCTAAGATCGTGAACAGTAACGATTGTCGGACAAGATGCCGCCAGCGGCGCAGCAAAAGCCAGGCCATGCAAGAGATCCAGGCCTTGCGTAAATGCCGCCAGGCGAGCCTGCTCCCACAAAATGCGCCGCCAGGGGCGGCGCGTGTCCCAGCCTGAACGGCAGACCTCGAGCCAGGGCGTATCCGCGGAAACATGGAACTCAGGCTCGTAAAGATAGGCTGCGTACTGGAAGCGTGCGTCTGCCGCAGGCAAATGCCGCAGGAGTTGATAGATGTAGCCATTGATGCCTGCACCGCGATATGTCTCAGTCAGGGAAAGCAGGTGCGCGTTCAGGCCAATGCGGCAACGGGCCCCGGGGCCATTTGGCACACGTGACATTATAGCACACGCGCTGTACTTATCACAATCATCACGCGGAGCCCAACATCTCCTGATAAATGCCGTAAGTCGCGGCCGCCACCTGCGCCTGGGTAAAGCGCTGCAAGACGCGTTGCCGCCCTTGCTGGGCCAATTCAGCCCGACGCCCGGGATCGCCTGCCAGGCCACTGATGGCCTGGCACAACGCGTCGACGTCCCCCTCCGGGAAAACGAGGCCGGCCTCGCCGATGACCCGGGGGATCTCCCCACTGCTGGAGCCAATCACCGGGACGCCGCTCGCCATTGCTTCGACAAGGACCCGCCCAAACTGCTCCATCCAGTTCGGACGGGTGATGGAAGGCAGCACGAGCAGGTCAAAGCGGCGATAGTAGTCCGGCGCTTCGGTTGAAGGCACGCGGCCCCAGAAACGCACCTGCCAGGCAATCCCAAGCTCCACAGCCAGCGCCTCCAGGCGCGGCCGCTCGCCTCCGTCGCCAAGAATTTCCAGCGCCCAGCCTGCGAAAGGTAGACGGGCGCAGGCCTGCAAAAGGAGATCAACGCCCTTTTCAGGAATGAGGGCGCCGGAATAGCCGATAACAAACTCCTCCTCGGCCATCCGCCTCTCGCCTGGTTCGCACGGCCGGAAGATCTCCGGGTCCACGCCGAACTGGGGCACTACCGAAACGGACCCAGCGTAACCCTTGGCGCGCAGCACTTGCAGAGCAGCCTGGTTCCCGGCAATTGCGTGAGATGCCAGCCCGTAGTTGGCTCGCTCGAAGTAGCTGAAAGGCAGCGGGTAACGCCGTGGCAGGTTCTGCCAGGTAAAAAACAACCCGCGCGCCCCGATGGAACGTCCCAGTCGTAGTGCCTGCCAGGTCGCGAGATTATACGGCTCCTCGTCCACGTGCAAGACCTCCGGGCGCAAGCCGCGCAATATCCGCCCGAGAGTGGGGTACCAGTGCAGATGGTACTGGCCGTTGAAGGCCAACGGTGCCACCAGCACCTGGTAGCCGCGGGTGAAGGCCCGCTCCAATCTCACCTCGCCGCGCCGGTCATGCCAGGTGGCCGGAACGATCAGCGTCAGATCGACCCCCGGCAAGCAGGCCAGTTCCTCCAGCTTACGCTGATAGGCGCCGACCACCAGCGCTTTGGACAGCATCACAACCCGCACGCCATCATGCTCCCTGCGCTACAGTTGGGGTAACAAATGGGCGGTGCAGATTGTACAGAAAAGGGCAATCTTGTAAGGAATGACAATTGCAAAACCCTAGCATCTTGGCTGTAGACCGTGTAGACTTCATGATGTAAACTCGCCGGCCAATCGGGGGTTCTCCGCCTCTTCGCTTCGCTCATTACTCACCAGCACTATGCTGCCAGGAGGCCAGCGATGGAACTGATTAAAGTCTCGGCTCACTCACGTTGCACTTTGGTGGCCGGCGCCATCGCCGGAGTAGTACGCGAATGGCGCCATGCCGAGGTCCAGGCCATCGGCCCCAACGCGGTGAATCAGGCCATTAAAGCTATCGCCATTGCCCGCAATTACCTGGTCGCTGATTGGCTGCAGATCGTCTGCATACCCGAATTCGTCAATATTGATATCAAGGGGCGGGAACGGACTGCTATCAAGCTGGTCGTCGTGTGCCAGCCGCCGAATTGAACGCACAAATAAGCAGGCAACCTTGTTTTGCCCGCTTATGGCTTGCCCCAGGTAGCTCGTTATTTGCCTCGCCGGCGTGAGCGTCCCCGGCGGCGTTGGCCCCCGGGCTCGCCCTCGCGCGTTGGTTTGCCCTCCGCCTTTGGCTCGTCGCCGCTATCCGGTTCTCGATCCAGCTCAGCCAACGACCTCAGCGCCGGCTCGGCCAGGGCCTGGTCCAGATCATCCGCCAGATCCTCCTCGTCATCGGCCTCCGCATCATTATCATCCAGCTTGCCCGGGCAGTTCTCACAGGGAGTTCCCGTTTGACCAGGCTGCGCATTGGCCTCTGGCACGGGCACTTCGATAAACATCTTGGTATCGTTTGGGCCCTGTACCAACACTGTCACTGTGTTGCGCAGGACGTGCACCTGCCGGACTTTGCCCGGCCCCTCGGGGGTCATCATAGTGCTGTTGATGCGCGGCATTAGCCGCCGGGCCTCGCCGTAGTATTCGTCCTCATAACTAAGGCAGCACAATAAGCGACCACAGGCGCCGGAAATCTCGGCCGGATTGAGCGGCAGGTCCTGCTGCTTGGCCATTTTAATGGATACAGGGGTGAACTCGCGCAACCAGCTGGCACAACACAGGGCGAGGCCACAGCGACCACAGCCGCCCAGGTTTTTTGCCTCGTCACGTACGCCGATCTGTCGCATCTCGACGCGGGTCCGCAACAACTGCGCCAGGTCGTGGACCAGGCTGCGAAAGTCGACCCGCTGCTCGGCCGTAAAGTACACCAACAAGCTGCTGCAGTCGAAATTGTACTCGACGCTGACCACCTTCATCGGGAGATCGAGCGCAGCCGAGCGCTCTCGACAGATCTGCAAGCTCTCGACCTCGCGGTGCTCGGCCTGATCCTGTTGCACCAGGTCCCAGGCGATCGCCCGCCGCACGACCGGTTTCAGCGCAGCGCTGATCTCGGCATCCGGGACCTCTCGGGCCGCCAACTTGACAGTGCCGAGGGTGCGACCGCGTGATGTCTCGACCACCACACGCTCGCCCACCTGCAGGTCCTGCAACCCGTCGGGGTCAAAGTAATAGATCTTGGTTACGGGTTTGAAGGTGACACCCACTACCCAAGGCATATTTGCTCCTTATAGTCACAGAGCCGTGCAGCCCTGTCAGCATCTTTAATGAATGGTGCACGCTGCATGATGCGCGGCCGGGCTTGACAGACGGCCGCGCACCGGGCGCACCTCATGTTCCGACCGGCAACCTCAGCGCAAGGACGTCAATGGCCAGCCGGGCGTTGACGTTCGCCCTGATCCGGCGCGCCGTCTGCAGCACATCTTGCAGGGCGCCTTCTACCTGTTGGGGGCTATAGCGCTCGGCCTGTTCGACCAACTGCGCGCGCCGGTCCAGATTGACGATTGAGCCGGGCGTACCGTGCTGGATCAACAAGATGTCACGCCACCAGGTGGCCCACAAGCCCAAGACTTGTTCGAGCGTTTCGGGCTGGCGGCTGATCTGTTCGCTGAAGCTAAGTCGCGCCATACGCCCCCCGCCGGTCACTGCCTGCAGTTCGTCCAGTCGCTGTGCCCGTTCTTCCCAGAGTCCGGGCTGCGTGTGGGCACGCACCGCCCACCCCAGGCGTCCGGCGCTCAGCCGGGCCAACAGCGCTGCCCGTTCCGGCTCCACGCCCCAACGCTCAACCAGGGCGGCCTGAATCTGGTCGAGGGGCAAAGGGCGTAAGCCGACGACCTGGCAGCGCGACAGAATAGTCGGCAGAACTTGGTTGCGCCGGACACAGGTCAGTAACAACATCACGTGGGGGGACGGTTCTTCTAGGGTCTTGAGCAGCGCATTGGCCGCCGGTGGGGTGGCCCGTTCGATCTCGCGTATAATGAAGATCTTGCGCCGACCTTCCAGCGGCGACAGCGCGGAGTCGGATTGCAGAGCGCGCACCTGCTCGATCTGGATCGTGTTCTTCTCGGCCATTACGAACTGCACGTCGGGATAGCGGGCCGCGGCCAGCCGCTGGCAAGTCCGGCATGCGCCGCAGGGAACTCCGTTACCCACCTCGCATAAGAGGGCCTGGGCGAAGGCCCTGGCGAGGGTCGTTTTGCCCACCTGCACCGGGCCGGTCAGCAAATAGGCATGGCTAAGCCGGTCGCCGAGTATGGCACGCTCCAGCAGATCCACCGCCCATTCATGTCCTACTACCGGCCAACCGACCATGCGACTCCCCTGAAAGCAGGATTATGGACCTATTGTAACACAGCATCCTATTTTGCGCCAACGATTGACGGAAGTATCGCCAACATGCTATCATCGAAATGGCGCAAAACGGGAACACTACGATCTCCACACATGGCGGCAGAATGAAAGTCGACCTACTGATCGACAATTGCGGGCAATTGGTCACCCTGGCCGGTCCAGCGGGTGCCTCAGGCGCGCGTCGGGGCGCCGCGATGCGCGATTTGGGCCTCATCGAGAACGGGACGGTGGCGGTGGCAGCCGGCCTATCCTGGAAACCGGGCTAAGCCGCGACTTGAGCGCGCGCTACCAGGCACGCACCCGCATCGATGCGGGCGGGCGGGCGGTGGCGCCGGGCTTTGTCGATCCGCACACTCATCTCCCCTGGGCAGGAGATCGCGCAGCCGAGTTCGAGATGCGAACTCGGCGGTGCGCACGAAATGGCAAGAATTGCGCGTGGGCTTTTCGTCAGGCTGGCCGCTCTTCTGCGATGTCTTTTGCGAGGCGGGCGCCTTCGACCTGGAACAATCCAGGCGGATACTGAGAGCCGCACAGGAGGTCGGGTTCGGGGTAAAGATCCATGTGGACGAATTCGCCCCGCTGGGTGGGACGCCCCTGGCCGTTGAGATGGGGGCGATTGCGGCGGATCACCTGGTAACCACACCGGCCGAACACCTGGCCTTGCTGGCCTCGTCCTCCACGATAGGGGTGGCGCTGCCGTGCATGCCCTTCGGACTGGCGCAGCGAGATTATACGCCGGGGGCGGGCGCTGATTGACCAGGGCGGGGCCCTGGCCCTCGCCACGGATC
>Ga0209746_1000453_pt1 | contig 21052 bp, 25 predicted proteins | sample BarGraNGADG00211_3_FD_184496 | JGI IMG/M metagenome (GOLD analysis project Ga0209746, IMG submission 184496) | Arctic peat soil microbial communities from Barrow, Alaska - Barrow Graham LP Ref core NGADG0011-211 (SPAdes) (version 2) | ecosystem: Environmental > Terrestrial > Soil > Wetlands >... | reverse complement strand
ATTGCAAAAGTAAATCACTTTTTTTGCAAGATATTCTTTACAAAACCTATTGAAAAGGGAGATAGATTAACTATACTTTCAGGGCATTTTTTCACACTACAAGAAGTTAATGAAGAGTTAAGTCAGGCAGGTTTTTCTGTTGTTTATGAATCATGCCAACATTATGGACATACAGTTGCCCATAAAGTCAAAAATATTGTTTAAAATTTTATTTGTTCTTATTACAGTTTGTAAACTATAAATCATTTATATATGGCTTCACAAGAAGATGTTTTTAAAAAACTGATTGCACACTGCAAAGAATACGGTTTTGTGTTTCCTTCGAGCGAAATTTACGACGGACTCGCTGCCGTTTACGACTACGGTCAAAATGGTGTTGAACTGAAAAACAACATTAAAAAATACTGGTGGGACAGCATGGTGTTGCTCAACGAAAATGTGGTGGGACTTGATGCCGCCATTTTTATGCACCCAACTACCTGGAAAGCTTCCGGTCATGTGGATGCGTTCAATGATCCGTTGATTGACAACAAAGACAGCAAAAAACGTTATCGTGCCGATGTATTGATAGAAGATTTATTGGCAAAATACGACGACAAAATAAACAAGGAAGTAGAAAAAGCAGCCAAACGTTTTGGTGAAAGCTTTGATGAAGCCGTATTTCGTTCAACCAACGAACGTGTGTTGGAAAATCAGACGAAGCGCAACGAAATTCACGCTCGGTTTGTAAAAGCATTGAACGATTCGGATTTAGTGGAACTAAAAGCCATTATTGAAGATTACGAAGTAGTTTGTCCGGTAAGCGGAACCCGTAACTGGACAGATGTGCGTAAATTTAATTTGATGTTCTCAACCGAAATTGGTTCAACTGCCGAAGGCGCTATGAAAATTTACCTTCGTCCGGAAACGGCTCAGGGAATTTTTGTAAATTTTCTGAATGTTCAGAAAACCGGACGCATGAAAATCCCGTTTGGTATCGCACAGATTGGTAAAGCATTCCGTAACGAAATTGTTGCACGCCAGTTTATCTTCCGAATGCGCGAATTTGAACAAATGGAAATGCAATTCTTTGTTCGGCCCGGTGAAGAAATGAAATGGTTCGAGCATTGGAAAGAATTCCGCCTGAAATGGCACAAAGCACTTGGACTTGGCGATCAAAAATATCGTTTCCACGACCATGATAAATTGGCTCATTATGCCAACGCCGCTACCGATATTGAATTCGAAATGCCTTTCGGTTTCAAAGAAGTGGAAGGAATTCACTCACGAACCGATTTCGATTTGAGTAGCCACGAAAAATTCTCGGGTAAAAATATCAAATATTTCGATCCTGAAATAAATCAATCTTACACACCGTATGTTATCGAAACTTCGATTGGTGTGGATCGAACATTCCTTTCTATCATGGCTGCTTCGTACAACGAAGAAACGCTTGAAGGCGGTGATACCCGCGTTGTTCTTAATATTCCTCCTGTTTTGGCACCAATAAAAGCGGCCATTTTGCCGCTGGTAAAAAAAGACGGACTGCCGGAAAAAGCACGCGAGATTATGAACGAATTGAAATTCGATTTCAAATGCGCTTACGACGAAAAAGACTCTATCGGAAAACGTTATCGTCGTCAGGATGCTATCGGAACACCATTTTGTATAACGGTTGATCATGATACAATGCAGGATAACTGCGTAACCATTCGTTACCGCGACACCATGTTGCAGGAACGTGTTCAAATTGTTGATTTACACAAAATTATCGGTGACTTGGTGAATATGAAGAACTTGTTTAAGAAAATTGTAGGATAATTCGTTATTGAAAATTATAATCAAAACAGAAGGAATGACTTTAAATCATTCCTTCTGTTTTTTTGTACCTTCGCTTTAATAAGTCAATCATTTGAATGTTACTAAAGCTGTAAATTATATCTTTCACTTATTGTATCAATTCTTTCATAATCAAGGTCATAAGCGGTTGCACCGAATTGCCGATTTCCTGTACTTCTTCGTGACTCACTTCTACAATTTTCCCCGGAACACCCAAGTCGGTAACTATCGAAATTCCGAAACAACGGATTCCGGCGTGATTAGCCACTATAACTTCCGGAACAGTGCTCATTCCGACCGCATCAGCACCAATAGCGCGGAAATAGCGATATTCAGCCGGCGTTTCAAAGGTAGGTCCTGTAGTGCCAACATATACACCTTCCACCACTTTGATGTTGTGTTTAGCGGCAATTAGTTTAGCTTTTTCAATCAATTCTTTCGAGTATGCTTCGCTCATATCAGGAAAGCGAGTGCCCAGTTCGTTGAAGTTTTTTCCACGCAACGGATGTTCAGGGAAAAGGTTGATATGGTCGGTAATAATCATTAAATCACCAATTTCGAAATCGGGATTTACGCCACCCGACGCGTTTGAAACGAGTAAAGTTTCGATTCCCAATGCTTTCATTACCCGAACCGGAAAAGTTACAGCTTTCATATCGTAACCTTCGTAATAATGGAACCGTCCCTGCATGGCCAGTACATCCACATCGCCCAATTTGCCGATAATAAGCTTTCCGCTGTGACCTTCTACCGTCGATACAGGAAAATTGGGAATTATTTCGTAAGGGATTTCAGTTTTCTCGGTAATTTGAGTAACCAGATTGCCTAATCCTGTGCCCAGAATAATGCCTGTTTTAGGATTTGAATAAATTTTGGAGCGAATGTAATCAGCGGTTTCTTGAATTTTCAACAACATAGTTTTTGATTTTTTGAATGAATAATGTTTCTTTATTTTGTAATATTTTTATCCGAATAGGAATAGCAAAAGTTATGGATTTTAACACTTCCGGGAAGTTGGAATCCGACACCATGCGAGCAGCGTCTTTTTCAGTTACCAATATGATCTTTTCTGTAGAATTCAGCAATTAGAACTGAAAATTAATTGAACTGTAATCTTTCGTTTGAAAGGCATGATGATCATCGAAAAACAAGGTATCAACCGATTTTGTGTAATTTTTCAGATGTTCCACAATTGGCTCCGGACGAACAATCCCAGCTACCAACAAAACACCGGCATGCGTTTCTTTAATTTGTTTGTAAGTCCAGGGTTCAGGTTCGGAATCAGGAAAAACTGGAATAAGTTCATTGTAAATAAAGGTCGAAAAAAACAATAATTGATTGTTTTCGGGTTTCAACTCTATTTCAATTAATCGCATATCAATCGGATTCAAATTTGCCGGACATTTAGTAACCACAACAATATTAGCGCGTTTACTTCCGCTTTTCCACTCCCTCAATTGCCCTGCCGGAAGCATCAAATCGCGACTGTAGATATTATCATAATCAGTTAATAAAATTGATAAACCGGCTTGAATATAACGATGTTGAAACGCATCATCGAGCACTACTAATTGTAAATCAGGAACAAGTCCCTGTAGTTTTTTAACCCCATGAACACGTTTCTCGTCCACAGCAACAGTTACATTCGGGAATTTTTTATAAATCTGATAGGATTCGTCGCCAATAGTTTGATTATTAGAGTTTTCGTTAGCAAATTCAAATCCTTTGGTGTTGCGTTTATAACCCCGACTGAGCACAGCCGTTTTCCATTCGTTTTGTAAAGCCGTAAGAATAAACTCAGTATGAGGAGTTTTACCGGTACCGCCGACAGCCAGATTTCCAACTGAAATAATTGGAATTTTAAAAGATGTAATCGGTATTAATCCATTGTCGAATAACCAATTACGAAAGGCAGTCACTAATCCGTAAAGAAGTGAGAAGGGATAAAGGGCAATATTTTTGATATCCTTTTTCAACACAATGTCTGCCGACCTTGAAATAAGACGGATGACAAAGATACAATTTTTCTAATTATAACAACATACCTTAAACATTTTGTATATGAGTAGTCGTCTGCATTACTTAGGGTACCGGATCGTAACCACTGCCTCCCCAGGGATGACAACTGCCGATTCGTTTTATAGAAAGCCAACCGCCCTTTAAAATACCATGTTTTTTTACTGCTTCAATGGTGTATTCCGAGCAGGTCGGGGTGTACCGGCATCGAGCCGGGATAAGAGGTGAAATGCTGTAACGGTAAAAATATACCGGAAGCAAAACTATAAATTGAAGGATTTTTTTCATGACAATAAAAAATAAAACAAACACAGAACTTTCAAACCTTTTCAGTCAACTTAAGTAAAGTCAATTTCATTTTCTTTTCCAAAGTGGCAAAATCCATTTCTTCGTCCGAAACGTAATTAAAAGCAATGTGAATCTGCAATTCTTTTTCGTTTAGTTTCTCAGTAAGATCTTGTTTGTTAAGTCGATATGCTTCACGCATCAAACGTTTCAATCGGTTGCGTTTTACGGCACGTTTAAAGCGCTTTTTGGGAACACTTACCAGTATACTTGCAGCTTCAGAATCACTTTTTGATTCAATAAGATATACCACGCGCAGCGGATAAGCAATAAAAGCATCACCTTGAGTAAAAAGCCTATTGATACGTTTTTCGCCGCACAAATGTTCCGATTTTGAAAATGAATTCGGTTGGTTCATTGATATTTAAAATAAACTATCCCAAAAGTACGGAAATTCTTCGATACTTCTGGGATAGCCAACTAATTTTTTGAATCGACTTATTTTCGAATCTTTTTATTGTATTCTTTCAGGAAGTTTTCCAACGCCATGGTCATGGATGAAACACCCGGAAGCGGAGCTTCTATATCCAATCTCAATCCGGCATCCCGAACAGCCTGAATCGTTGTTGCGCCAAAACAACCGATTTGAGTATCTCCCTGCACAAAATCCGGAAAATTCTTTAACAGAGAAGCAATTCCTACTGGACTGAAAAATAATAACATATCATAATTAAACACTTCATCCGGTCCAAAATCGTTACTTACTGTTTTGTACATTATTGCTTTGACAAATTCGATTTTCGATTTCTCAAGCGTCGACATTGTTTCCTCATTCTGTACATCCGAAGTAATTAACAAATATTTTTCATCTGCATGTTTATTCATTATGGTTACCAAGTCAACCATTTTTCCTGTGGCAGCAAAAAATACTTTTCGTTTACGATAATGAATATACCGTTGTAAATACAACGCGACTGACTCTGAAACACAAAAATACTTCATAGTTTCGGGAATAATCACTCGCAATTCATCACACAGTCTGAAAAAATGATCAATTCCATGACGTGCGTTAAAAATGACAGCCGAATTATCCAGAATTGATATGCGTTGTGTTCTGAACTCCTTAGCAAATATCGGCTCAACTTTTATAAATGGCCTAAATTCAATTTTGACATTATACTTTTCACTAATATCAAAATAGGGCGATTTTTCGGTTGTTGGTTGTGGTTGCGATACAAGTATCTTTTTGATTTTCAAAGCAATAAAGTTTTAATATTAAACACCCTATACTAACAATTGATACACCTTATACAAAACAATCAAGGGTAAAAATTCGAGGGTGCAAAGATACAACAATATATAAAAAGATGCTAATATTTTTCGGTAAAATATTTGAAATAGTTTAATTATTATAAGAATACATGCTATAAGACTTATAATCAGACTAACAACTTCAATTAATCGGGTATAATTATCGGGAATATAAATTTGCAAGAAAATGAGTGGGAATAATACTACACCCAAAAATGAAACCACATTAAAGTAGCTATCTTTAGCCATTTTTAAACTTGCAGGAGTAAGGAATACATATCCAATCAAGTCAAAAATAAACAATTTAAGCCCAAAAAACAAACCGGTTACCAGCAGAAAAAGACCGAATTCTTTGATTGAAAAAGGTGTATTTGACTTATGCATAACAAGATAAGCATAGAAACTTAACACACCGATTGCAAAAATGACTATAAAAAACTTGAATCTTGAATCATTCACGGTCGCTTTACTGAAAATGCTTGACCGTTCTTTTACCTGAAAAAATGTTTTAAAGGTATCGGAAATTAAATCCGAAGATCGTGAAATTGAATAAACCAACAAGAAAAACAAAACCAATAAAATGATAAAAACCCAATCTTCTGTTTGAGGGAGTGAAGGATGTGGAATGCCAATGAATCCTCGTGGAATCTGAACAATTGATTTCAGCGAATCGACGAGTCTTAACGAATCAGCAGCCGCCAATGAATCTACTTTTACAAGTGAATCAGGCAGGATTTTTGTGCTGTCGGTTAGTAATTGTATGGTGTCAGGCTGAATCATGATCTGATTTTAAAGTGCTGCAAAACTGCGTGCATTTTCGTCCCAACTAACAGAATCTTGAATGGCTTTAAGAACTTCCTCAGGAGTTTCAACTACTTTCCACATTTGGCGATGTTCTTCACGCATAAAATGTTCGTCTACCGCCCGATTCAACATAGTTATCAAAGCATCGAAATAACCTTCCAGATTCACAATAACAATCGGTTTTGTGAAAATTCCCAAACGTTTCCAGGTTATTACTTCCAATAATTCCTCCAATGTCCCGCATCCACCCGGTAATGCAACAACTGCATCAGCCATCATTGCCATTTTTTCTTTCCGTTCGTGCATAGTTTCTACCAAAACCAATTCGTTTAATTTTGTATGATTCCATTCTACTTCACACATAAACCGGGGGATAATTCCAGTGATATTTCCTCCTGCTGCTATTGTGCTGTCGGCAAGTTGTCCCATAAGTCCCATTGAACCACCTCCATATACAATCGAAATATTTTCTTCAGCCAATATTTTCGCTAACCGGGCTGTGGCTTTAAAATAAGCGGACTTTACCTGAGTGCTGGAGGCACAATACACACAAATGGTTTTCATTCTATATTTTGGGAAAGTTTATTAAACTTTTTCGGAAATTGTATGCAAAAATACTGTTTTCTTTCCGTATTTTTGAACTTGAAATTAAAAATCGGGAAAAATGATAGTGGTTACGGGAGCTACAGGTTTAGTGGGTGGCAATTTATTGTGGCATTTATTACAGGAAAATGAGCGAGTGTCGGCTATTCGACGTCCAACCAGTAATCTTGAATTTTTAAGAACCATTTTTAGTTTTTACACAGCAAATCCAGATGAATATCTTGCCCGAATTGATTGGAAAACTGCCGATGTGCTCGATGAAAAATCCATACAGGAAGCAATGCATGGAGCCACAATTGTTTATCATTGTGCAGCCGTAGTTTCTTTAGGAAATAATGCCGATATCTTATTGGATACCAATGTGATTGGAACAAAAAATATTGTAAGTGCTGCAATGGATAGCGATATTCGGAAGTTGTGTTTTGTCAGCTCAATAGCCGCTTGTGGAAAAGCTGAACACGGAAAAATGATTGATGAAAATTCTGTGTGGAAAGATAGTCCGAACCATTCTCTGTATTCGCGAAGTAAATACTATTCGGAGCAGGAAGTGTGGAAAGGAATTGAAGCAGGTTTGAATGCAGTAATTGTTAATCCGGGAGTTATTTTGGGAGTTTCAGGAAATAACAGCGGAAGTTCGCAACTTTTTTCGCGGGTTCGCAAAGGATTGATATTTTATACCAATGGAGGCAGTGGTTACGTGGATGTTCAGGATGTGGTTAAAGCTATGATACAACTCACGAAATCCGATATTTCAGGAGAAAGATTTGTTTTGGTTGGAGAAAATTGCTCCAATAAAGATGTGTTGAGTTGGATGGCTGATGGTTTTGGTAAACGCCGACCTTTAATTAGTATTGGAAAACGATTGCTTTGGTTGGTCGGAGTTTTATCAGAAAATCTTGGAAAAATATTCCAATTTTCTCCAATAATCGACAGAAAAACAGCATTTTCGATAACAAATCGTGAATACTATTCAAGTAGTAAGATCGAAAAAGAGCTCGGTTTTAGATTTAAGCCAATAGAGAAATGCATTAAAGAAGTATGTGAATTTCAATTAATGAGTTGATTTTTAATTTTGGAATTTAAAACTGAAATCCAAATTTTAAACCAAAATTAATCATCGAGTTATGGCCGATATATGAAAAAGTTCCCAAATCATTTGTTTCTGTAATTTTCCCTGAAATTGAAGTAATGCCGGAATAAATACCTGCAAATAAAGCGGTTTTATAACTTAGTTTGCGAGTAATTCCTATTGAGACCTTCACTAATGTGCCACCGCTATAATCAGAATTCAGACCAAATGCATATCCGGCGTCAATCCCGATAAATGGCGCTGTTCTATTTTTTGTTAAAGTGCTTTGGAGACGAAGAAATAAAGGCAAAAAACTTATTGGATTTGAATTTTGAGATAGTAAGGTCATATTATAACCAATGCCAAGCCCCATAAAAATATCTTTTCCCAAAACCCGTTTATTTCCGAAAATCATTGATAATTCAGTGGTTGGACACAAACTAAAAGAATTTTTAGCATTTGAAATGCCGGCAGAAAGTTCAATATTCCCACAAAAATTGTTTTCAGTTGAAATGTTTTGGTTCAGATTTTTTATATTTTCAACAGAGGTCTGATTATCAGGACGTTTTTCAATTTTAGTCACTTCAGAAAGTTGAAATTGATATCGAGTACCATTCAAAGTCTTTATCATTACCATTTCGGCAGTTCTCACTACTATTTCTCCAAAATAAACTTCACCCGATTTTAGTGTGATTTTATCTTGAATTGTAGAATCTTGTCCCCAAAGCTGGATAGAAAAAAACAGAATGAAAACAAGAAAGCTAAGATGTTTCATATTTAAAATCTAAGGATTCAATCCGTTAATAATAATTGTATAATTTCTCTAAAGCTAATCAGAAATTCGTTCGCATCGGATTTTGACAAACACAAAGGAGGAAGTAATCGAATGATATTTGTTCCGCTGGCTCCGGTAAATATCTTCTTTTCGAAAAGCAAACGATTTCTAAAATCTTTAACTGGCTGATCGAATTCCACACCAATCATCAAACCCAACACTCTGACTTCTTTGATTTGAGGAATTTTATTTAATTCATTCATGAGATATTGTCCAATTTTTTCGGCATTTTCCATCAAATGTTCGGCTTTGAGAATATCCAGTACAGCAATGGCAGCGGTACAAGCCAAATGATTTCCACCAAAAGTGGTACCGAGCAAACCGTGAGATGCTTTAAAAATGGTGCTGATAATTACACCACCAATAGGGAAACCGTTTCCCATGCCTTTGGCTACAGTGATTAAATCGGGACGAATGTCAGCATATTGATGTGCAAAGAATTTTCCGGTGCGTCCGTAACCCGATTGAACTTCATCTAAAATCAGTATCGTTCCGGTAGCTTTACATTCAGCACTCAACTCTTTCAGAAAATCAATTTCAGGAACTCGAATTCCACCAACACCTTGAATCCCTTCAATTATAACAGCACAAACATCTTTGTTTTTCAATGATTTACTAACTGAATTTATATCATTCAACGCAGGAAATTCAACTTCAAAACCTTCATTTATCGGTGCTACAATTTTCGGATTGTCAGTTACACGAACTGCAGCCGATGTGCGTCCGTGAAAACTTTTGTTAAAGGCAATCACTTTACGACGACCGGTATGAAACGATGCTAATTTGAGAGCATTTTCGTTTGCTTCGGCTCCCGAATTCACTAAAAACAATGAATAATCTTCGTATGCTGAAATTTTGCCCAACTTTTCTGCCAACTCAACTTGAAAATTATTTACAATAGAATTGGAGTAGAACACAAGATTTTCAAGTTGTTGTGTCAGTTTTTGTACATAGTAAGGATGTGAATGTCCAATTGAAATTACTGCATGTCCGCCATATAGATCAAGGTATTCAATTCCATGATTATCATAAATTCTACAACCAATTCCTTTTGAAATTTCAATATCAAAAAGCGGGTAAACGTTAAACAAATCCATAAATTAACTGTTTTAGTGAATTTTTTATTTTCAAAGAGTAAGAAACATTCAATCTATTTTTACTTTTTCGAAAGTAGGATGCAAATGTAATTCAAAATTTAGAGACACTCAAATAAATGCATTTAAAAAAAATAATGTAATTTTACACCGAAATAACCCCAAAACGCCTTTTAATACTTTCTGCCACATGGAGAATCAAGCTACGATATATTGTAAAAACACAAAATCCTATCATACTTATCCTTTAGGAACTTCCCTGATTGAAATATTTCAGGATTTGAAAATTGAGTTGAAATATCCGGTCATGGCCGCACGGGTAAATTACAAGGTAGAAGATTTAAATTTCATGATTTATAAACCCAAAGATATCGAGTTTATAGATTTAAGTATCCCTTCGGGAATGCGGGTTTATGTTCGTACATTGAGTATGGTTTTGGCAAAAGCGATTTCTGAACTTTTCCCGCAAGCCATACTTCGAATCGAACACCCCATTTCTAAAGGATATTATTGTCAACTAGATAACCTTGGGCAACCATTAAATGATGTAATTATAACACAAATCAAGGAGCGGGTTAATTTGATAATTTCGGAAGGTAAACGCATAATCTGTGAAGAAAAACAAACCAAGGAAGTTAAGCAATTATTTGTAAATCAGGCAAAACAAAAAGATAAAACCGCTTTATTCGAGACGCTTGGAAATCCTTATTTTCGTTTCTTTCGAATCGATGATTTTATTGATTATTACAATGGAGTTTTATTACCATCGACCGATTATCTTTATTTGTTTGATTTAATTGAATATTACGATGGACTTTTGCTTCAGGTTCCAAGTCGGGATAATCCGGTTGAAATTGAAGAAATAGTTTTATCTCCTAAAATATTCGATATTTTCAAAGAATATGTAGGTTGGAACAAGATTATGAATATAAATAATGTAGGTGATTTCAACGTTGCCTGTCTTAATAATCAATCATTTAACCTGATTAAAGTATCAGAAGCGTTACACGAAAAGAAAGTAGCATCAATTGCCGACATGATCTCACAACGTGCCGAAAAAGCCAGCTTTGTATTAGTTTCCGGACCGTCATCTTCAGGTAAAACGACTTTTAGTAAACGTCTTTCTATTCAATTAATTGTAAGTGGACTGAGACCCGTGGTGCTGTCACTTGATAATTACTTTGTAAATCGCGAAGATACACCATTAGATGAACATGGAGAGTGGGATTTCGAACACTTACATGCTCTTGATTTGCCTTTGTTTAATCAGCATCTGAAGCAATTACTTAATGGAGAAGAGATTGAAATACCATTTTTTAATTTTGAAGATGGAAAAAGGTATTATAAAGGAGAAAAGTTGAAATTGCATAAAGACAGTATATTGATAATGGAAGGAATTCATGCATTAAATCCGGAATTGATTCCGGATATTCCAACTGAAACAACTTTTAAAATTTATGTTTCGGCACTGACCACCATTTCAATCGATAATCACAACTGGATACCGACAGCAGATACTCGACTATTAAGAAGAATTATCAGGGATTATCGGTTCAGAAATTATTCTGCCAGAGAAACAATTGGACGGTGGCCAAGTGTACGCCGAGGTGAAGAAAAGTGGATATTTCCCTATCAGGAAAAAGCCGATGTGATGTTTAATTCAGCGCTTTTGTTTGAATTGGCTGTATTAAAAAGACATGCTGAACCCATATTGGCTGAGGTGCCGAAGTATTGTGATGAATATACTGAAGCTCACCGCCTTATAAAGTTTTTAAACTATTTTGTGCCAATTCATGATCGCGAAATTCCACCGACGTCATTGTTAAGAGAATTCCTTGGAGGAAGCAGTTTCAGATATTAAAAAATAATGGTCAAATTTTTAATTAATTGTGGAATAATTCATCGTAACTTTGCCTATAATTTATTTTTGTCTAAAATAAACCATTATCTATTATTTAGTCATAAAGGGATGAGAAAAGTATTATTGATTACATTCCTTATTTTGTTTTTTGTTAATGGAATAGAAGCCCAACTACAAAACAAATCGAATGCAAAAGATATTATAAGTACCGATCTGGGAATTGGGTCTGATGGATTACATAGACCTGCTATTCCCGGTCAGTCTTTAATTACGTTTTCCTGCATTGGTCCCGCTTACCTTTTTGGGGATGTTGGAGGTGCGTTAAATAGAATAGCGAACGGGTTTACTGACTTGAATATTTCAAACATGGGATTTTTATTCTCAGTTGGTTTGCAGCATATATTTCCTAATAATATTGGATTGAAAGCATCTATTTATTATGGAAATTTTTCCGGAACAGATTCTCTTTCACGTAATAGTGCCAGAGGATATGCTTTTACATCCAATATCGAGGAATTAGCGGTTCAGGGAGAATATTTTTTTTATGGTGGACCTTATTCCAAATCTAATAATCGTAATTCGTTGTATGTTTTTGCAGGAGTTGGTATAATTAATAGTCAGGCTGTTCTTACATATAAAGTTAGCTCAATTAATAGTCAGGGTGTTCTTACATATAAAGATAGCACTATATCGAGAACTCCTACAGGACGAAATGATTCAATTAATTTAAACCCTAAACCAGCACTTGCAATTCCATTTGGATTGGGTTATCAATATCGCTTGAACGATAAATTGACTTTTGGTGTCGAATTTGGGTATCAACTTATTGCGTCTGATTTCGTAGATGGAATTAAACCTACAGGATCACGATACAATGACGCATTAGCAATCCTTACTCTTACAGTTACGTATAAATTTGCCGATTCCGGACCATCATCGTCTTTGAAAAATCGTTGTAATTGTGTCTGGCAATAAAATTGATTTCTGATCAAACAGTCAGGCTTAAAAACATAGATAATTCAAAAAGAGGAACAAGCCTAAGCCTGTTCCTCTTTTTGAATGAAAAAGTATTTTGTGTTTTCCCGGATTACTCTGCAGCAGGTGTTTCTTCAACAGCAGCCACCGGAGTTACCGGTGCTTCAACAGGAGCTGCGGCAGCAACAGGAGCAGCTGTTTCAGCTTTTTTAGAAGCGCCAGCCCGACGGGTGCGGGCAGCTTTTTTTGTAGCTTTTTCTTTCAACATGTTTTCGTTGTAATCCACCAATTCGATAATACACATTTCGGCATTATCACCCTGACGGAAACCTGTACGTAAAATGCGGGTGTAACCTCCGGGACGATTGGCAATTTTCGCCGACACATTCTGAAACAGTTCGGTAACCATTTCTTTGTTTTGCAAGTGACTGAATACCGTACGGCGTGAGTGAGTTGTATCTTCTTTCGATTTTGTCAACAACTGTTCTACATACACTTGCAAGGCTTTAGCTTTTGCCAGCGTTGTAGCGATTCTCTTGTGTTGAATAAGAGAAGAAGCCATATTTGACAACAGTGCCTTTCTGTGAGCCGTTGTACGGCCTAAGTGGTTAAATTTTTTATTATGTCTCATCTCTATTAGTCTTTATCTAATTTATATTTGGCAATATCCATTCCGAATGACAGATTTAAGCTTTCTAATTTTTCTTCTAACTCGGTAAGCGATTTTTTACCAAAGTTGCGGAACTTCAATAAATCGTGTTTGTGATATCCTGCCAATTGACCCAATGTTTCTACATCGGCAGCTTTCAAACAATTCAGAGCGCGAACAGAAAGTTCGAGATCAGTCAGTTTTGTTTTCAGCAACTGACGCATGTGCAGGATTTCTTCATCAAACTCATCACTACCTTCACCTTCGGTCACTTCCAGCGAAATTTTTTCGTCAGAGAACAACATAAAATGGTGAATCAGAATTTTAGCAGCTTCTTTCAATGCTTCTTTCGGGTGAATAGAACCATCAGTGCTTATTTCCATCACTAATTTTTCGTAATCGGTAACCTGTTCCACACGGTAGTTTTCAATTGAATACTTCACGTTGCGAATTGGAGTAAAGATAGCATCAATCGGAATAACACCAATTTCGGAGTTCAAAACTTTGTTTTCTTCAGAAGGTACATATCCGCGTCCTTTATTTACCGTAATATCAATTTGGAAATTGGCAGACGGATCTAGTTCACAAATAACCAGTTTTGGGTTCAACACTTCAAAACCTGTAAAATATTTGCCTATGTCGCCAGCTTTAAATGAACTTGAGCCGCCACCTACGTTGATAGTTACTTTTTCGTTTTCAATATCTTCAACAATCTGTTTGAAACGTACCTGTTTCAGATTCAGAATAATGTTAGTAACGTCGTCAATCACTCCCGGAATAGTAGAATATTCATGATCTATTCCTTCAATCTTAATGGAAGTAATAGCGAAACCTTCCAGTGAAGACAAGAGGATACGGCGTAAAGCATTACCTATTGTAATACCGTAACCGGGTTCCAACGGACGAAATTCAAATTTTCCTTGAAATGCGTCAGCTTCCAACATGATTACCTTTTCAGGTTTTTGAAATGCTAATATAGCCATGGTTTCACTTATTATTTAGAGTATAACTCAACGATTAATTGTTCTTTGATATTTTCAGGAATATCTTCGCGTTCAGGAATATGTAGATATGTTCCGGACATTGAAGTGGCATTCCATTCAATCCAGGGGTATTTGCTGTGGTTAAAGCCATTCAACGAAGTTGCAATTACTTCCATTGATTTGTCTTTTTCACGTACAGCAATAACTTGTCCGGCGCGAACATGATAAGAAGCAATGTTTACCACTCTACCATCAACGGTAATGTGTTTGTGGCTTACCAATTGGCGAGCACCTGACCGTGTAGGAGCTAATCCCAATCGAAACACGATGTTATCCAACCTTGATTCCAGCAATTGTAATAATACTTCACCGGTAACACCTTTTGTGCTATGAGCTTTTTCATATAAGTTACGGAATTGTTTTTCCAAAACACCGTAAGTATATTTAGCTTTTTGTTTTTCGCGTAACTGAATACCGTATTCCGATGTTTTTTTACGACGTCCCTGACCATGTTGTCCGGGAGGATAATTCTTTTTAGCCAACACTTTGTCTGGTCCGAAAATAGCTTCACCAAACTTGCGTGCTATTCTTGACTTTGGTCCAATATATCTTGCCATTTTTTATTGTTTTATTTTAAATTATTATACGTTCCACATGCACAAATCGGTCGAAACTAACACAGCCGCGATTGCAGAGAGGTTTATTGCAATCAATTTCGTATTTTCACCAATTAGACTGCCGGGGAGACCCGGTTACAGATTATACTCTACGACGTTTTGGAGGACGACAACCGTTGTGTGGAAGTGGTGTTACGTCAACTATTTCGGTTACTTCGATGCCAGCACCGTGTATTGTCCGAATAGCTGATTCACGACCGTTTCCTGGTCCTTTCACATAGGCTTTTACTTTCTTCAAACCTAAATCTAATGCAACTTTTGAGCAATCCTGTGCTGCCATTTGCGCTGCATAAGGAGTGTTTTTCTTTGAGCCACGGAATCCCATCTTACCTGCCGAAGACCAGGAAATAACCTGTCCATCGCCGTTTGTAAGTGTAACAATAATGTTGTTGAAAGAAGAGTGTACGTGTAATTGCCCTACACTGTCAACTTTAACGATTCTTTTCTTGGCTGCAACTGTTTTTTTTGCCATATTATTCTAATATTATTTAGCTTTTCTAAAATTCGCTAACAGTTAAACCTTATTTAGTTGCTTTTTTCTTGTTCGCAACTGTTTTCTTTTTACCTTTACGAGTACGAGCATTATTTTTCGTACTTTGACCTCTCAATGGCAGACCTATACGATGACGTACTCCGCGGTAGCAACCTATATCCATCAATCGCTTGATGTTCGTTTGCACTTCCGAGCGAAGATCACCTTCTACTTTGAATCCACCACCTATGATTTCGCGGATTTTAGCTGCTTGGTCGTCAGTCCAATCTTTCACCTTGATGTCGATATCAACACCGGCAGATTCTAAAATCTTTTTTGCACTACTGCGACCTATTCCGTAGATATAAGTCAATCCAACTTCCCCTCTTTTGTTTTGGGGTAAATCTACTCCAACAATTCTTATAGCCATAAACTATTCTTTTTCTAAAATAAATGAATTAACCTTGACGTTGTTTAAACTTAGGATTTTTTTTGTTGATAACATACAAGCGACCTTTTCTACGTACAATTTTGCAATCGTCCGTACGCTTTTTTACAGATGCTCTTACTTTCATATTCTATGAATTATATGCCCCCCAGCCCCCTAAAGGGGGAGTATGGAAGAGTGATTTATAAATTTTATTTAATATCCAAAATACTATTATCAATTTCCTGCACAAATTCCCCCTTTAGGGGGTTAGGTGGCAGGTTTATTTGTACCTGAAAGATATTCTTCCTTTTGACAAATCATAAGGCGACATTTCGACTTTTACTTTATCGCCGGGTAAAATTTTAATATAATGCATACGCATTTTACCTGAGATATGAGCCGTAATAACGTGACCATTCTCCAATTCTACACGAAACATGGCATTCGATAATGCTTCAATTATCTTTCCATCTTGTTCAATTGCATTTTGTTTGGCCATATTATATTGCTTTGTTACCTAAAACTTGTTCTATATATTCAAAACTTGATAAAATATCAGCTTTGCCACGTCGAATGGCTATCGAATGTTCAAAATGAGCTGACGGTTTCCGATCCAATGTCCGGGTTGTCCATCCATCTTTTTCAAAGACTAAATGTCTGACCCCTAAGTTAATCATGGGCTCAATAGCAATCGTCATTCCCGATTTGAGCATTACACCATTTCCTTTTCGTCCATAATTCGGAACTTCAGGGGCTTCGTGCAAATTGCGACCAACACCGTGTCCGATCATTTCACGTACTACAGAATATCCACGCTCTTCACAGTAACTTTGAATGGCATTACCAATATCTCCTAACCTCCGACCTTCCTGAGCCTGCTCTATACCTTTGTATAAAGATTCTTTGGTTGTACGCAATAAATCTACAATTTCAGGTTTAACATCACCTACACAAAAAGTGTAAGCTGAGTCGCCATGAAAACCATTAATATACACGCCACAATCTACAGAAACAATATCACCATCTTCCAAAACAACTTTGTCGGATGGAATTCCGTGTACAACTTGTTCGTTTACAGACGTACAGATAGATCTCGGGTATCCGCTATAACCCAGAAAACCGGGTATGGCTCCATGATCCCTGATAAATTCATCTGCAATTCTATCTAATTTATCCGTACTTACGCCCGGTTGAATCAGTTTTGCAAGTTCAGCTAACGTTTTAGCAACTATTTGATTACTGATACGAAGCAGTTCAATTTCTTCGTCAGATTTCAAAAATATCATTCGACCATTGTTTATTAATAGGCTGAAGCTCCACCGGAACGTCCTTTAATACGTCCCGATTTCAGTAAGCCATCGTAATGACGCATCAATAAGTGACTTTCAATTTGTTGTAGGGTGTCAAGAATAACACCAACCAAAATCAACAACGAAGTTCCACCGAAAAATTGCGCAAAAGCTTGATTAATACCCATGATTTTTGCAAATGCAGGCATAATTGCTATTATTGCTAAGAAAATGGATCCAGGTAATGTAATGCGTGACATAATTAAATCTAAATATTCAGCCGTACGTTTTCCCGGTTTAATACCAGGTATAAAGCCGTTATTTCGTTTCATTTCTTCAGCCATTTGAGTTGGATTGATAGTGATAGCCGTATAAAAATACGTAAACACTATAATCATAAGTCCAAAAACGAAGTTATACCAAAATCCATTGTTATCCATAAATGCTCCCACAAATCCTCTCATCGAATCGGATTTTGAAAATCCTACTAATGTAATTGGAATAAACATAATTGCCTGAGCAAAAATGATCGGCATTACACCTGCAGCATTAATTTTCAAAGGAATATATTGACGAACTCCACCGTATTGTTTGTTACCAACTACACGTTTAGCATATTGTACCGGAATCTTACGGGTTCCCTGAACTAACATAATAGAAGCTGCAATAACAACTAACAAGAAGAGTAATTCAAAAAGGAACATCACCAAACCACCACCTGCATCGCCTAAACGTGAAGCAAATTCTTTGATTAATGCACCGGGGAAGCGAGCAATGATACCAACCAAAATAATGAATGATATACCGTTACCGATTCCTTTATCTGTGATTCGTTCACCCAACCACATTACAAACATACTTCCACCGCATAAAATCAGCGTTGAAGAAATGGTAAACCAGAATCCACCGGGAAGTGCCGAACCGGCCTGATTCAACTGAACACTTAAATTCACCAGATAAGAAGGTCCTTGTAACAACAAGATACCAACTGTAAGGTAACGAGTGAATTGGTTCATTTTGCGACGACCACTTTCACCTTCTCTTTGCATTTTTTGGAAATAAGGAACCGCAATTGTCAACAACTGAATTACAATTGAAGCGGAAATATACGGCATGATACCCAAAGCAAAAACCGATGCGTTGTGAAAAGCACCACCAGAAAACATATCCAACAAAGCTAACAGACCACCTTGAGTTTGGCTCTTTAACGCCGTCAATGCAGCAGGGTCTATACCCGGAAGAACGATAAAAGAACCGAAACGATAAATCAGTACAAACAAAAGTGTTGTAAGTAACCGCGTACGAAGATCTTCAATCTTCCAGATATTTTTAATTGTTTCTAAGAGTTTCTTCATGGCGATTATAGTTTAACTACTGTTCCTCCTGCGGCAACGATAGCTTCTTCTGCCGATTTAGAAAATCCGTTCGCTTCAACATCGATTTTTACAGTCAAAACACCTTTGCCTAAAATTTTAGCCAACGCTGTTTTTGAAAGAAAACCTGCTTCTCTCAATTCAACTAAACCAATTTTAGTCAGCTTTTTTGTTTCTGCTAGAATTTGCAAGGTATCAAGGTTGATAGCTTTATATTCAACACGATTCACGTTTTTGAAACCAAATTTTGGTAAACGACGTTGAATAGGCATTTGACCGCCTTCAAAACCGATTTTTTTCGAGTATCCGGAACGTGATTTCTGTCCTTTGTGCCCTTTTGTAGAGGTGCCGCCTAATCCTGAACCGGTACCACGACCAATTCGTTTTCTGGTTTGAGTAGAACCTGCTGCAGGGGTTAAATTACTTAAATTCATATCTTTATTATTTAAAGAGTCTAAGAATAATATTATTTGATTATTTCAACCAAGTGTTTCACTTTATTTACCATACCCAAAATTTGAGGGGTAGCTTCGTGTTCAACTACGGCTTGCATTTTTTTTAAACCCAATGCTTCCAAAGTCAGTTTTTGAGTCTTTGGAGATTTGATTTTACTGCGAACTTGTTTAATTTTTATTGTTGCCATAATTTTTCGATTTATCCGTTAAACACTGTATCAAGCGAAACGCCCCTGTTTTGAGCCACCATGTGTGCATCACGCAACTCGCTTAATGCTACGATAGTAGCTTTCACTAAGTTGTGAGGATTCGACGAGCCTTTTGACTTTGCCAAAACGTCGGTAATTCCAACACTTTCGAGTACTGCACGCATAGCACCCCCGGCTTTAACTCCGGTACCGTGTGAAGCAGGGCTGAGAAATACTTGTGCACCACCAAATTTTGCAATTTGTTCGTGAGGAATTGTTCCATTCAATACAGGCACTTTAATCAGGTTTTTCTTTGCAGCTTCAGTTCCTTTAGCAATAGCTGCGGTAACTTCACCGGCTTTACCAAGTCCCCAACCTACAATTCCATCTTCATTTCCAACTACAACGATTGCCGAAAAACTGAAAGTACGTCCACCTTTTGTAACTTTAGTTACACGATTAACGGCTACCAATCTGTCTTTCAATTCCAAATCGTTGGTCGATTTAACTTTATTCATATTTGTTGCCATACTTGATTAAAATTTAAGACCAGCTTCGCGAGCAGCGTCAGCTAATTGTTTAACTCTACCATGGTACAAGTAACCGTTACGGTCGAATACCACTTCTGTAATTCCGGCTTCTTGAGCAACTTTAGCTATTAATGCGCCTACTTTAGCAGCTTGTTCAATTTTTGTTGCTTTTTCTTTTAAACCAAGTGAAGAAGCTGAAGCTAATGTTACACCGTTTACGTCATCAATTAGTTGAGCATAAATCTGGGTATTACTTCTGAACACTGTCATACGTGGTTTTTGAGCAGTTCCGCTCACTTTGTGACGGATATGTGCTTTTATTCTTGTTCTTCTATCTAAATTTGTTGTCATAATTTCACAAGTTTACGTAAATTATTTACCGGCAGATTTACCTGCTTTGCGGCGAAGTACTTCACCCGCGAATTTAACACCTTTCCCTTTGTATGGTTCCGGTTTACGGAATGAACGGATCTTTGCACAAACCTGACCAATCAGTTGTTTATCGTAGCTTTCCAAAATCACGACCGGATTTTGGTTACGTTCACTTTTTGTTTCAATTTTCACTTCGGCAGGTAAACTCAAAAAGATATTGTGAGTATAACCTAAAGCGAATTCTAATACCTGACCCTGATTTGACACACGATAACCGACACCAACCAATTCCAGCGTCTTTTTGTAACCTTCCGAAACACCCGTTACCATATTGCTGATTAATGAACGATACAAGCCGTGGAATGCACGGTTTTGTTTTTCATCATCATGACGTGAAACGGTACAAACACCTGCTTCAACTGTTACGGTGATATTCGGATTAATTTCTTGAATCAACACTCCTTTTGGACCTTTTACGGTAACCAAAGTGTCTTGCACAGTGATAGTTACACCTGCAGGTAAACTAATGGGTAATTTTCCTATTCTTGACATGCTTCTTTCCTCCTATTAATAAATGTAACAAATAACTTCACCACCAATTTTTAAATCGGCTGCTTCTTTGTTGGTCATAACACCTTTAGAAGTGGTAAGAATAGCAATACCCAATCCGTTCAATACACGTGGCATATCAGTATGTCCAACGTACTTACGTAAACCGGGAGTAGAAACCCGGATCATTTTTTTAATCGAGTTAACCTTGTTAACCGGATCGTACTTCAAGGCTATTTTGATTGTGCCTTGTGGACCTTCTTCTACAAATTTGTAGTTCAGGATATAGCCCTTTTCGTGCAATATCCGTGTCATCTCTTTTTTCAAATTCGATGCGGGAACTTCCACCACACGGTGGTTGGCTTTAATAGCGTTCCGCAATCTCGTAAGATAATCTGCTATTGGATCTGTCAT
>Ga0209746_1000452_pt1 | contig 21089 bp, 20 predicted proteins | sample BarGraNGADG00211_3_FD_184496 | JGI IMG/M metagenome (GOLD analysis project Ga0209746, IMG submission 184496) | Arctic peat soil microbial communities from Barrow, Alaska - Barrow Graham LP Ref core NGADG0011-211 (SPAdes) (version 2) | ecosystem: Environmental > Terrestrial > Soil > Wetlands >... | reverse complement strand
TGGTGGGCATGGGCGGGAGCCGCCCCGCGCGCGACGAGCTGCGCCGCCCGGGCTCGCCGCTGATCGGCACCGTCAAGTTTGCCCCGGAACACTACGGAGTGGCGCTGCTGCAGATCGCCGCACGGATGCTGAGCGGGGCCAGTGTGTCAGCGGAGAATTACGTCGAGCACACCTTCATAACCGCCGGGACCATCGGCCAGCACTACACAGACTAAGGGCGAGGAGAAGTCAATGAATTCACGCGAGCGGGTGATGCGCGCACTTAAGCGCGACGGCTTGCCGGACCGGGTCCCCCTGCAGTTCGACCTGTGCCGGTCGCTGCTCGAAGAGGCCGGCGCGAAATACGGCCTACCGGTCGAGTACAGCCAGTCGTACTATGATGACGTGACATACCGCATCTCGGCCAACGCGCTGCGCACCGCCATGGGCAGCGATTGCGTTGTGGTCGGCGCGGGGCTGCCGGCCAGCTACGAGCACCCCAGGACCGAGGACGGCTGCCTAGTCAACGAGTTCGGCATGGTCATGCGCCCGGGCCTGTTGTATTACGACGTCGTCGGCATGCCCCTCAGCGGCGCGACCTCGGCGGATGACGTGCGCCGCTTCGCCTTCCCCGACCCGCTGGCCGCCGGCCGGTTCGATAACGCAGAGCGCGACATCGCCCGCTTCAAACAGGATTACTTCGTCGTCGGCGACCTGGAGCTGACGATGTTCGAGATGGCCTGGCACATGACCGGCATGGAGAAATTCATGATCGACATGAGCTCGGGCGAGGAGTACATCGGCGTCCTGTTGGATCGCGTGCTCGAGTTCAGCGTTGGCGTGGGCAAGAAACTGGTCGAGCTGGGCGTCGATGGCATCTGGACAGGCGACGACTTCGGCGCGCAGAACGGCATGCTGGTCTCTCCGCGCATGTGGCGCCGGCTATTCAAACCGCGCATGGCCGAGCTCTGGCAGGAACTTAAGCGCGCCAACCCCGTCATCCTCGTCATGTACCACAGTTATGGCGCGATTGCCCCCATCCTGAACGACCTGATCGAGATCGGACTCGAGGTCTTCAACCCGGTCCAGCCCAACGTGCCCGGCCACGATCCCGAAGCCCTCAAAACGCAGTATGGCGAACGTCTCTCGTTCTGGGGCGCCATCGACCAGCAGCAATTGCTGCCCTTCGGTGCTCCCGCCGAAATCGAGGCCGATGTGGCGGAGAAGATCCGGGTCCTCGGGCGCGACGGCGGCTACATGTGCTCGCCCGCCCACATCGTGCAGAGTGACACCTCGCTGGCAAACGTCGAGGCCTTCATTGCGGCCGTGCGCAAGCACGGCGCGTATTGCTGAAACCAGGAGAAGAGGCATGAATAGTCGCGAACGATTCCTCGAAGTGATGAACTTCAACCCCGACGTGCGCACCCTCAAGTGGGAGTTCGGCTTCTGGGGCGAGAACATCGCCCAGTGGTACCGGGAAGGGCTGCCCGAGAAGTATGGCACCAACCTGCCCACCCGGCTGACCACCGTCAGCGCCTCACTCTACACCACCGTCTGGACGCACGAGTGGCGCAAGAACCGCACCTATCTGGAGAAGTATTTCGGCGAGCGCGAGCAGCGCATCCCCCTGCCCAAGGGTATCGCCATCTGGGGCGGAGCGCTCTACTGGCCCAGCCAGGGCTTCCCCCTCGCGCTGGATGTCATGGACTACTTCGGCTTCGACCATACCACTGCCCAGGTGCCGGTCGAGCAGGTCTTCTACCCCATGTTCGAACCGCAGGTGCTGGCTGAGGACGAACAATACCTGGACTACATCGACGTGGACGGCGTGACGCGGCGCTTCCAGAAGGAGGAGAGCGTCATCCCCAGCGCCACCGCCTTCCCGATCCACGATTGGGACTCCTGGCAGAAGATCAAGGAAGACCGCCTGCGCCTGGACAACATCCGCGGCCGCTTCCCGGCCAACTGGGCCGAGTGGGTCCAGGAGTACAAAACCCGTGACTACCCGTTGGCCATCGGCGGTTATCCCTGCGGCTTCTTCGGCACGCTGGTGCACCTGCTGGGTTACGAGAACATCTTCCTGCAGTACTACGACACGCCCAACCTCGTCAAGGATATCCTCAACCACTTCACCACCCTCTGGATCGCCATCTGGGAGGAGATCCTGGCCGACGTCGAGGTAGACTGCTGCCACATCTGGGAAGACATGTCCTCCACCCAGGGGCCGATGATCTCGAAAAAGGTCTTCTACGAGTTCATGGCCCCCTGCTACCGCCGGGTGACGGACTTCCTGAAGGGCAAGGGCGTCAAGAACATCCTGGTGGACACCGACGGCAACTGCGCCCCGGTCGTGCCCTGGCTGATCGACGTCGGCGTCACCGGCTGCTATCCCATGGAGGTCAGCGCCGGGATGGACGCCGTGGCGTTGCGCAAGAAGTACCCTCGGTTTCAGATGATGGGCGGCATTCCCAAGTACGACATGGCCCTCGGCCCCGCCCGCATCGACGAGTTTCTCGAGCCGGTTAGCTGGCTGCTCGATCAGGGCGGCTACGTCCCCTTCGGCGATCATTGCATCTCGCCCGGCGTGAGCTGGGAGCAGTTCAAATACTACCGCCAGCGCCTGAACGCGCTCATCGATAGCAAGGGGAAGATCTGAGCTAAGCGCTAACGCTAGGTGCGCTGCGAACCCGTCCACATCGCCGATCAGAGCGAAGGCGGTCGCGACGAGAGTAATGAACTCATCTTCTGTATACACCCGTTAACGGAGCGCCTCATCGGGGGGCATCAGACCGTGCTCGGCGGCATAGCGAGTCAGTTCTGCGCGTGTCCGCACGCCGATCTTATCCTTCAGATTCGCTCGATAGTGTTCCACGGTGCGCGCACTCAGGCTTAGCTGCGCGCCGATTTCGGCCGTGGTGTACCCCAGCGCGACCAGCTTCAACACTTCGAGCTCACGCTGCGTAAGCGGTTCTACCGGCTCTTCCGCCTCGGGCTTCGCCTCGGGCTTCGCCTGGGGCGTCGCCTCGGCCGTCAGCAGAGCACGCGTCAGGGCCGAGTGGATGTAGACCTCGCCGCGCCGGACCGCGCGGATCGCTTCGAGCAGATCCGGCTCGGCCGCCCACTTCACCACGTAGCCCGCCGCACCGGCGCTCATCGCCGCCCGGAGCAATTCCGCGTCCTCATACGCCGTCAGAATGAGCACGATTGTCTCAGGTCGTGCCGCTTTCAGCGACGTCGTTTCATCGCTAAACAGGCTCGGCAGACCTTTGACCATCGTAGCCTTCCAGCGCTTAATCTGGTTCGGGTGAATCTCGTGTTCGGACGCAATCTCGGCGATCGTCTTTTCTTCACGCAAGACTTGTTGCACGATCTCGGCCTTGAATTGAGCATCGAAATGTCTTCGCATGGCTCTCATGATACCTTAACTCTGGCCGTTTTCGTGTCTAGATTTTCCCGTCCATTATAGCGGCGGCGAGCTCAGCGACGTAGGATTAGGCGTCATACAAACTCCTTGCCTCGATTTGCCAATTCTCGGAGATTTATATATATTGTCAACAGTAAAGTTGGTAAAGTTCCAGAACCTTAGGCCAAGGAGTATTAGTCATGGCATTCGAATTATCGCCTCTTCCGTATCCGTTTGACGCCCTGGAGCCGTATATCGACGCGACCACCATGCAGATCCATCACGACCGCCATCACGGCGCCTACGTCACCAACCTGAACAACGCCCTTGCCAAACATCCCGAAATGCAAAGCATCTCGAACATCGAAGAACTGCTGCGCGACGTGCACACCGTCCCCGAGGACATCCGCACTGCCGTCCGTAACAACGGCGGCGGCCATCTGAACCACTCGATGTTCTGGACTATCATGGCACCCAACGCCGGCGGGGAGCCCAGCGGGCCGCTGGCCGATGCCCTCAAGACCTCATTCGGCGACTTCGCGACCTTCAAGACGCAGTTCCAGCAAGCGGGGATGAACCGCTTCGGCAGCGGCTGGGCCTGGCTGATCGCCGACGGCAACCGCCTGAGCATCGAGAGCTCGGCCAACCAGGACAACCCGATCATAGAAGGCAAGCACGCCGTCATGGGGGTCGACGTGTGGGAGCACGCCTACTACCTGAAGTATCAGAACAAGCGCGCTGACTACCTCACCGCCTGGTGGAACGTCGTCAACTGGCCGGAGATCGCCCGGCGCTTTGCCGCGCTGCACAAGTAACTTGCACGTAGGGACGAGGCGCCCCGCTCCGCCTGGAGGGTCCCTCGTCCCTTTCACTAGCGTTTGACGCCGCGATTGACGCCAAGCTGTAGACGGAGGAACCACATGCAGTCCGCAACCTGGCTAGACCGTGAGGCTTACCTTTTCGCCGGCCACTTCTACGACCTGCCGGCCGGCCAGATGCACTACGCCCTTTTTTAAGGTTCACCTCCTTGACAGCCGTCCGGCCCGATGCTATCTTGTGAACGCTCACGTGTTCGTTCACGTGTTCAATCTAACACCTGTCGTCTGACACCTGGCGTTACCCGCAAGACTTAGCCGAAGACCTCAAGCTGCTGCGGCGCAAGCGCATCGCCATCGCGCTGTCGGCCTCCGACGCGCCCTTCCCGGCGCCGGACGTTGACATCGTCTACCTACATTTCGAGGGCGGCTTCGTGGTCGCCCGCACGATGGGCCGGGGCGCATCGCCATAGGCGACAAGCAGCCGGTCCTGCGCGGCATACGACTCTTCCACGGCAAGGCCGGCCGCGGCGTGTCCGTCGAGTTCAAGGTCAGGCTTGGCAAGATCGAAAAACTGGCTAAACTGCTGGATATCGAACTGGTCGTAAGGAGTTGCCCGCGATGTCTCCTCAACGCCGGACTAGGCTGTCGCCGCACCGTCCACCGAATCGTCCGCCGAATATTGTCATGATCGGCATCGACTCGCTGCGCGCCGACCACATGAGCTGCTACGGCTACCCGCGCCAGACGACGCCGCACCTGGACCGCTTCGCCGCGCAGGGTGCGCTGTTCGAGCGCACTTACAGCGCTTACATACCCACCACCAGCGGCTACGCGTCTATGCTCAGCGGCATGGATGTCATCACGACGCAGGTGGTGGCGCTACGCCATCTCGGACCGATGAGACCCGAGGTAAGCACGTTGCCCGAGGTGCTCCGGGAGGCCGGCTACAACACGACCTGCGTGGGCTTCCGCGGCAACCCGGCCTCGCGCGGCTTCGACACCTACCTTGACTTCGCGGGCTGGGGAAGCTGGAACGAGGGGCGCAGCCCAAAGGCCGAGAACCTCAACGCGGTCGCCCTGCCCGAGCTGGACCGCCTGGCAAAGCAGCGCCAGCCCTTCCTGCTCTTCCTGCGCCACATGGACCCGCACTCGCCTTACCTGCCGCCCGCGCCCTTCGAGCGCATGTTCTACCACGGCAACGAGTGCGACCCGAAGAATCGCTCCATGCTGCCGGTCATGTCCTTCAAGCCCTTCTGCGACTATTTCGCGAGCTGGATGCCGCCGGGCATTACCGATAAGGACTACGTGATCGCGCAATACGACGGCGCCATCGCCTACATGGATGCCTCGATCCAGGCCATCTTCAGCGCGCTGCAGGCCCGGGGTGTGCTCGATGAGACCATCGTCGTGATCAACAGCGACCATGGCGAGACGCTGTACGACCACGACTGCTATTTCGATCACCACGGGCTGTACGATCCAACCTTGCACGTGCCGCTGATCATCCGCTATCCCGGCCACGTGCCGGCCGGGGCGCGTGTGCCGGGCTATAACCTGCAGCAAGACCTGGCGCCCACCTTGCTGGAGCTGGCCGGGCTGCCATGCGAGATCCCGTTCGACGGCCGGAGCCTCATGCCGCTGGCGCGCGGCGAGGTGCCTTCACACGCCGGCGAATTCTACATCACCGAGAGCACGTTGATGCGCAAGCACGGCTGGCGCACCCCGCAATGGAAGCTCATCCTGGCCCTCGAGCCGGATTTCCACTTCAAGCCGCCCGTCGAGCTGTACAACCTGATCGAGGACCCGCAAGAGAATAACAACCTGGCCGATGCCTGCCCTGACGTGGTGGCCCTGCTCAAGGGGCGCATGGGGGCCTGGGTGGCGCGTCGCGAGCAAGAAACCGGCCTGCAGGACCCTATCCACCACCAGGGCGACTGGCATGGGCACGAGGGCGTAGGTTCGTTCACCAGCTCGCAACAAGCCTACGACACGCTGCACATCGGCGATCCGCAGCAGGCCGCGCAGCTGCAGGCGGAGTCGAGGCAATAACCGATCGGAGGAGGAGAACTACATGTCTCTCAAAGTCGCCATTGTCGGCGTCGGCAACATCGGCAATGTGCACGGCGGCGTCTACCAGAAACGCTCGGACGTGGAGATCGTCGCCGTCTGTGACATCATCAAAGAGCGTTCGGACCGCGCGGCCGAGAAGTACGGCTGCCAGGGCTTCTACTCAGTTAAGGAGATGCTGGCCAGCGGCATCCGCATCGACGCGGCCAGCATGGCGACCGCGGGCACGGAGAACGGCGGCGACCACTACACGCCGACAATGGAGCTGCTGGGGGTGGGCATTCCCGTGCTGGGCGAGAAACCGATCTCCAACGATGCCCGCAAGGCCGCCGAGATGGTCGCGCTGGCCAGGCAGAAGAACCTGCGCTACGGCATCAACCTCAACCACCGCTTCACGCCCGCCGCGCTGCGCGCCAGGGAGTGGGTCACGGCGGGCCGGCTGGGCGAGCTGAACATGATCAATATGACCATGTGGATTAACAACCCCAACGAGACCTCCCCCTGGTTCCACATCCGGGCCCTCCATCCGCACTCGCTGGACGTCATGCGCTACTACGCCGGCGATGTCGCCCAGGTGCAGGCCTTCTTCAAGCGCGGCCCGCGCCCCGATGGCCCCAATGGACGACGGGTGTGCTGGTCCAACGTCCAGGTCAACCTGCTGTTCAAGAACGGGATCCTGGGTCACCTGACGGGCAGCTATGAGGCGGGCGGCAGCTATGGGCTGGAAACCCTGGAGGTGGTCGGCTCCGAGGCACGCTTTGTCCTGCTCGACGCCTGCGAGCATCTCACGTTCTACCCGCGCCGCTCGATGGAGATGGAAACCTACGATTACCTCGGCGGGATGATGGGCTTCGGCGAAACCTTCGCCAGCCGCATCGGTCGCTGGGTCGAGCAGAACCTGGCCGGCGCCAAACCCGAAGAGATCGAGGGCTCCGGCGAAGAAGCCCTCAAGGCCCAGCTCATCATCGAGGCATGCATCGAATCCTGGGAAAAGGGCTCGGTCGTCACGCTGTAGCGGAAAGGGCATAACACATAACCATGCCAGGCACGTCTCTGATCACCATCGTCGGCCGCGGCCACTCCGGCACGCGCGCCATATCGCATACCCTGGCCGCCAGCGGCGTATTCATGGGCAGTCCCCTCAACGTCTCCGGCGACCTGCTGCCGCCGGACGACATGTACGCGGCCTGCCGCGTCCTCGCGCGTGCCGTCGAGTGGCGCGGCGGGTTGAACTGGGACTGGAGCCACCTCGCGAGCCTGCCGATCCCGGCGGAGTTCACCGACCTGGTACATCGCTACTTGCGCTCGGTCGAGGAGAGCCCGGCGCCGCACAAGGGCTGGAAGATCCCGGAAACGACCCTGGTCTATCCGTGGATCAGCCGCCTGTTCCCCGACGCCCGCTACATCTTCTGGATCCGCAACCCCCGCGATTGCATCCTGGGCCGGCACCTGACCGACAACCTGGCGGACTTCGGCGTCCCGTATCCGCCCACCGAGGACGTGCGCCTGCGCCGGGCGATCTCCTGGAAATACCAGTACGACCTGGTCAAGGCCACCGCCCAGCCGCGGCACTGGCTCGAAGTATGCTTTGAGGACTTCGTGCTGCGCCAGGACGAGACCCTGGCCCGCCTGGAGGACTTCCTGGGCCTCAAGTTGTTCAAGATCCCCGTCCGCCCGGAGGCGGTGGACCGCTGGAAGCTGGAGGGAGGGACCAATTACTACGATTTCTTCGCGCCGGCCATGCGCGAGTATGGATACGAGGGACAATATGCTTAGAGTGTGTGTCATCGGCCTGGGGCCGATCGGTAACCGGCACGCCGATATCTACGCCTCCGACCCACTGGCGCAACTCGTGGGCGTCTGCGATATCGTGCGCGAGCGGGCGGATGCGGCGGCAGCCCGGCTGGGCGTGCCGGCTTTCTATGATGCCCGGCAAATGCTGGCTGCGCTGCGCCCGGACCTGTGCAGCGTGGCCACCGGCGGCTACGAGTACGGCAGCGACCATTACCTGCCCACCCTGCAGGCGTTGGAGGCGTGCTGCCACGTGCTGGGCGAGAAGCCGATCTGCAATGAGATCGCGCGGGCCGAGGAGATGGTGGCGCGGGCACGCGCGCTGGGGCTCTGCTACGGCATCGACCTCAACCACCGCTTCACGCCTGCCGCCTATGTCGCCAAACAGTGGCAGAACGAGGGCCGCCTGGGGCATCTGCTCTTCATCAACATGAGCATGTGGATCATGAACCCGGCCGAAAGCTCGCCCTACTTCATGATCAAGGCGCTCAACCCGCACACGGTCGACGTGATGCGCCACTTCGGTGGCGACATCGAGGCCGTGCAGTGCTTTGCCACGCACTCGCCGCAGCGTACCATCTGGACGACCGCCCACTTCAGCATGCGCTTCAAGAACGGCGCGGTCGGCGGGTTGACTGCCTCCTATGAGATCAAGCGCGGCCACCCGATGGAACGCTGTGAGGTCGGGGGGACGGGCGGGCGTCTGATCATCGACGACATGTGGCGCGAGGCGACGCTCTACCCCGCCGGGGACCTGGTCAAGCGGGTCTACACCAACCCGGTTTTCGGCGGCATGCGCGATTTCGAGGACACGTTCCGCAACCGCATTCACCGCTTTCTCGAGCAGGTGAGCGAAGGCGTGCCGCCGGAGCAGATCGACGGCTCCGGCGCCGACGGTCTCGCGGCTCAGAAAGTCCTGCAAGCCGCCATCGAATCGCTCGAAACGCAGACCGTCGTCTGCGTTCACTAACCACGTGGCAAGCCTTAGGGAAGGCTTAGAGACTGGAGGATCGATGAAACTAGGCGCTAACTCAGTTCTGTTTGGCGGCTTCGATATGGAGACCGCCTTCAAGCACATCGCTCTGGCCGGCTATGACGGGATCGAGGTTTCGGCGATCGACGGCATGAGCCGGCACCTGACGCTGGACTCGTGGCGCGCGGTCGCGCCGGAGATCAAGCGGCTGGCGCAGGCCTACAGGCTGGAGTTACTGGCCATGGAGCAGCCCTCGCAGGACCCGGCGGTCATGGAGACGGCTTTCCAGGCCGCAGTCGAGAGCGGCATCCCGCTGATCAACTGCGGACCGGGCGGGAAAAGCGGCGCTGCGGACGAGCGGCAGCGGTCGATCGACTCGATTGGGCGCCTGACGCAGATGGCCGAGCGCTACGGCGTGACCCTGTGCGTCAAGGCCCACGTGGGCGCGGCGATCGACAACACCCCCACGACCCTGCAGCTGATGGCGGCGGTCACCTCGCCGGCTTTCGGCATCGACATGGACCCGTCGCACATCTACCGCGCGGGCGAGAACCCGGTCGAAGCCCTGGCCGCGGTGATTGGGCGGGTCAAGCACGTCCATATCCGGGACTGTAAGGGGCGCCAACAGGGGCCGGGCCGGCCAGAGTTGCAGGCCAATGGCCGCGGCGATATCGACATGGTGGGCTACATCCGCGTGCTGCACGAGCATGGTTATGCCGGGCCGGTGGATCTGGAGATCATCGGCACGCGCGACTACAGCCTGGTCCAATGCGCCGTCATCGCCGCCGAGTCGCGCGGCCACATGCAGGCCTGCCTGCAGGCCTGTGGCGCACGCTAGCCTCAGCCGGGATCAGGAGGGTAAACAGCAATGGAGCAAAACGCACCGAAGTAGCTGGCCAACCTGGATTGGCCATGGATGGGAAAACTCAGTCGATGATCTGGCCGTCGGCGAGGTGGTAGACGCGGTCGGCGAATTCGTCGACCAGGGAGTCGTGCGAGACCATCAGCACGGTGACTTGCTGTTCACGCACGATGCGCTGGAAGATGCCGAGGATATCGCGCGCGGTGGAGCTATCGAGCTCGCCGGTGGGTTCGTCCGCCAGGATAAGCCGGGGACCGTTGGCGAGCGCCCGGGCGATCGCCACACGCTGCTGCTGACCGCCCGACATCTCATACGGGCGGTGGTGCATCCACTTGCGCAGGCCCACCAGGTCCAGGCTGCTCTCGGTGCGCTGGTTGCACTCCCGGCGCCGGCGCCCGGCCATGCGGGGCATCAGTTCCACATTCTCGAAAGCGGAGAGGGTGGGCAAAAGCGCGAACGACTGAAACACGAAACCGACCTGCTCGCGGCGCCAGCGGGTCAATTCCCGCTCGCTCATCTTGAGCAGTTCGCGGCCGAAGATGCTGACGCTGCCCGCCGTCGGCCGGTCCAGCCCGCCGATGCAGTTCAGCAGAGTGGTCTTGCCGCTGCCCGAGCGACCCTTGAGCGCCACGAAACACCCCGTGTCGACCGTCAGGCTCACGCCCCGCAGGGCCAGCACGTCGTGCGGGCCCACCTTATAGACACGGGTCAGCCCACTGGTCTCTATCGCCAACGCGCTGCTCTCCCCCTTTTCATCTTCCAGCATCCTCTCCCTCCCTGTTTGGGAATCCGGCCTACAGTTTAGCACCGGCCCCACGTTTGTGCAATCAGAATAGTGGCGCCTTCGCTGCGGATCTCCCTGGTGCAGAGCTTATGCCATGAGTCACCGGGTCAGCGCGCCACCTTCGTTCCCTTCTGGTCCAGCGACCGCACCGCCAGCGCCAGGCTGGCCACGATGCCGGACTCTATAATCACTGAGAGTACGCCGAGCAGGGTCAGTGGCTCGACACCACCTGCGCCGGGGCCAAAGAAGGGAATGCCGACGGTGCGCGTGATGAGGAACAGCAGGATGATGGCCGAGTTGCCGGCTATGCCGGCCAGGAACCAGGGCCGGCCATAGGGCGCGGCCTCCTCGTCGCTGCGGCTGCCGCCGGTCTCATCGTAGCGCCAGGGCTGGATGAAGTAGATCAGCCCACAGCAGATCTGTGCCAGGGCGGCGAAAATGAAGAAGACCCCGTAGCCCCACCACTCGGCCAGGTGCTCGCCGGTCGCCAACGCGTGCACGAGGCCGCCGCCGATCGACAGGGTGGCGGCCCAGAAAACCAGCCGCCTGGCATCCAACTCTTCGATACGCGCCTGCAGCATGACTATCCTCCCGGTCAGTGGCCGCCCGCAGCGTATGCCCGGCGGCGCCTTGACGATTGCGGCTCCTCTACTCCCTTACACGCCCTATTCTACCCCGCCCACCCGTCCGCGACAAGCGCCCATTTGGCGATGAGTGCGCTTCAAGGTTCTCCGTGGTTGCCATGATCTCCTGCCAGGCCAGGGCCGCGCTCTCCGCGCTGGCCGGCGACACCGGGACGCCGCCGTAGCGGGCCTCGATATAAACCCGCGTGATCGCGGCGATGGCGTCGGCGTCCGCAGGCCGGGCACGACTTAACAGGGCCGCGTACTCGGCCGGCGTCACCCCCGGTTGGCGCGGCAGACCCTGCGCGGCCGCCCAGCCGAGCAGGGCCTGATAAGTGCGCCTCACCTGGGCAGCAGGGTCATTCCCCGCCACAATCACGAACGGCCGGCTGCGCGCACCCTCCCTGCCGCCGGCGAAGAGGTGGGCAAGCTGCGCCTTCAACAGGTCGGCCGACAGGATGAGTTCGCGCGTCTCATCCACCTCTTCCTCGCCATCGCTTACGGTGAGCAGCCGCCGGTAGGCGAGCACGAACACGATCAGGACCGCCACGGCGACCAGTAACCCGGCGATAATGCGCAGCGCCAGGTATAACCCGGGGGAGACCGCCGGCGGCACCTGCTGCAGATCCTTGAACTGATCGGCCAGCGACACCGGCGCTACGATCTGCGGTAGCTGCGCCTTCACGTCCAGTGGCCCGATCAGGCGCCTGATCAAGTCGTAAAGCATGAACAACGGGTAGCTGACCGCGAACACCACCAACATCAGGACACGCGCCAGCAGGTCGACCACCAACCCCAGCCCGGCCAGGATGTGTTCGACGACGCCCGGCGTGAAAAGCTGGGCCAGCAGCAGCCCGGCCAAAAGCAGCGCGCCGATGATCGCCGCGACCATCCCAAGCCAGTGGCGGCTTAGCTTGAACGATTGTTCGCTGCGCCGGCGCTCAATCTGGCGCGTGCTTTGCACGCTGGCGATGGCGAGGATGCCCAGGCCCAGTGCGAAAAACAGCAGCGCGCACACCACGGCCTGGACGGCCGGGATAATGTGTGTCCCATAGGCCAGCGCGACCGCTAACGCCAGCCCGCCGACACCCAGCGCAAAGTTGTGCGCGTAGACGTCGTAGTAGAGCCGCGCGCGCCCTGCCAGCACGCCCCAGGTCCAGAGCCAGGTGGCGATGGCCACGGTGAAAAGCGTCGCCAGCGGGATGCTGAAAAGCGCGGGCAGCCAGCGCGCATCCCAGGGGGCATAGTTGGGGCCGAATGCCAGGTAGAGCGCCAGCACCACCCCAAGCAGCCCCCCGCCGGCGACCAGGAGCAGGCCCGACCCGGCGCGCCTGGCGCGGTAACCGGGTAGCTGCGCAGCCAGCTGCGCAGCCACAGTCCAACCAAGCAACAGGCCGGCGATCAGCGGCGGCGAGAGCATGTCGCCGCGCTCCGGCTGCAGCAAAGCCGACCAGACGTGAATAAGCAGCCAGATCCAGGTCGCGCGCGTCAGCGCCAGGGCGTAGGGCAGCAGGCCATCGTCGATCCAACGCCAGGTGCGGGGCGCCACGGCCTCCCGCGCGGTAGCAGGTCTAGCGGTCACTTTGCAGCTCGATTCCCGCCAGATGATTCCACGCCTCACGGCCGCCGATCCAGTAAGCGCGCAGGCCGTCGGGCAGGGCCGGCGGCGGGTCGTCGTCGATGGCCAGCAGTGCGACGGGGTGGCCGGCGCGCTGCAGATCCAGCAGCGCGGCCAGCAAGCCTTCGCTGAGCAAAGCCGATACGGCGACCACCTCGGCTCCGTAGGGCAAGGAGAGCGCCTCGGCGCGCAGGCAGGTTTCCAGCGACACCATCGCCATGCCGCTCAGCCAGGCCAGTGACTCCAACATATCCGTCCATTGAGCGGGCCGGCGCGAGGGAGGCAGCCGCACCAGGCCGGCCTCGTTGCGTCGCGCCCCGTTGACATATAACCCAACTGCCTCCCGGGCATCCAGCAGGCAGCGCGCCACCGAGGCGCCGGCTGTGATCGCCAGTTCCAGGTACTCTGGGACAACGCCGGGGAAACCGTGCACGGTACGCAGGTCGACGAACACCGCTGCGCTGCGCACCGCGCCCGGATCGAATACCTTGGTCTGCAACTCTCCCCGCCGGGCGGTCGCCTTCCAGTGCAAGCTGCGCGGCGAATCCCCCGCCACGTAGGGGCGCACGCCCGTCACCCGCAACGGGTCGTCGCTGATGCGCCGCGCCGTTTTGAGGTCGCCAAAAGGATGGGCCGCGGGCAAGCCCAGCGCCCCGACCGGCACCACCCGCGGATAGACGGTCAACCAGTCCCGCCCGTCGTAGAGCCGTTCCTGCACGCGAAAGCCAAACATGTCGCCTGAGCTGACCAGCGCCGGGCCAAACTGAAACGCCCCGCGTTGGGTGGCCCGCAGCCGGTAGTGCTTGCGCACGCGCTCGTAGAAACGTAGCGACAGCAACACGTGCAACAGGCGCCGGGTCGGCTTGTAGGAGCGCAGCAGCCTGCCCTTGATCATCTCAATCTCGCCGGGCCACTCGTCCTCGACCTTGAGCCAGGCCAGGGGCAGCGGCTTGGCGTTGACGACTTCCACCGTCACATCCGTCTCGTCGCCGGCAAACAGGCGCGTGACGGCGAGCCGGCGCGTGTAACTCACCTCGGCCAGCGCATAGCGGTCCCACAGCGCGCTGAGCCCCGCCACCAGCCCCAGCAGCACCGCGAGCAAGAACAGCAGCGGGCTGCGCATGAGGATGCCGGCGATGAGGAGGACCACCGCGAGCGTGTTGAGACCCTTAGTCACATCAGACCAATGCCATTGCCGCTTCTGGCGGCTTCTGACGGCCTCCACCCTTCATCCTGCCTCCACCGCCCACGTTTCTTCGACCGGCACCGGCACTAGCGCCAGCACCTCCGCCAGCACGTCGCCGGCCGCGCGCCCGCGCACGCGTGCCTGGCTGGTCGTGAGGATGCGGTGGATCAGCACCGGGCCCGCCACCGCCTTGACGTCGTCGGGCAGCACGAACGCGCGCCCCTCGATCGCCGCCCGGGCCTGGGCAGTGCGGTAGAGCGCCAGCGAGCCGCGCGGCGAGGCGCCAAGCTGCACCCCCGCGTGGCTGCGCGTCGCGCGCGCTACGCGCACGATATACTCCTCGATGGCCGGATGCACGAAGACCTCGCGCACGGCGGCTTGCGCGGCCAGGATTGCGGCCGCGCCGGCAACGGGCTGAAGATCGGCCAACGGGTTGGCGGCGCGGAAGCGGCGCAGGATGGCCCGCTCCTCCCCTTCCTCCGGATAGCCGATCGCCAGCCGCATCAGGAAACGATCGACCTGAGCCTCGGGCAGCGGGAATGTGCCTTCCAGCTCGACCGGGTTCTGTGTCGCCAGGACGAGGAAGGGGCGCGGCAGCGGGCGCGTCACGCCGTCCACCGTCACCTGGCGCTCTTCCATCGCCTCCAGAAGGGCGGCCTGCGTGCGCGGACCGGCCCGGTTGATCTCGTCGGCCAGCACGATCTGCGCGATCAGCGGGCCGGGCCGGTACTCGAACTCGCCGCTCTTCTGGTTGAATACGCTTACGCCCGTGATATCCGAAGGCAGTAGATCCGGCGTGAACTGGATGCGCTGGAACGAGCACCCCAGCGAGCGCGCCAGCGCCTTGGCCAGCGTGGTCTTGCCTATGCCGGGCACGTCCTCCAGCAGCACGTGACCCTCACACAGCAGCGCGGCCAGCAGTAGCTCCACCGCCTCTGCCTTGCCCACGATGACCCGCTCCACATTCTCGCGCACGGCGCGTGCGACCTGCTGCACCGCTGAAAGTTGGTCCAAAGACAGCTCCTGCGGAAAACTCAAAACGAAGCTGTGCCTAGGCCAGCGCTTCCCGGAAGGCCCGGATGACCAGCGGCATATCTTGCGCCGTGGCGTGGTAATTGGTCACCGCGCGCACGCGCTTCGGGCCGGAGGACGTGATGAGCACGCCACGCTCGCCCAGGTTCGCCGCCAGCTGCCCGCCGCTCAGGCCCGGCCGCTCAATCGTTATGTAAAGAATATCCGTGCGCACTTGCACCGGCTCGGGCCGGATGCCGGGCAGCGCCGACAGGCCGGCTTCCAGGGCGGCCGCGTTGCAGTGGTCCTCGGCCAGGCGCCCGACGTTGTTCTCCAGCGCGTAGATGCCGGCCGCGGCCAGTATCCCCGCCTGGCGCATGCCCCCGCCCAGCACCTTGCGCGCCCGCCGGGCCTCGGCGATGAACGCCCTGTCACCACACACCACCGAGCCTACCGGCGCGCCCAGGCCCTTGCTCAGGCAGAAGGTGAGCGTGTCGGCGTCGGCGACCAGCTCTTTGACGTCGACGCCCAGCGCGACCGCGGCGTTGAAGATGCGCGCCCCGTCGACGTGCAGGCGCAGGCCGCGCCGGCGCGCCAGCGCCCCCAGTTGGTGCATGTATGCCGGGGTCAGCGGGTTGCCGCCGCACAGGTTCTGCGTGTTTTCGACGGTAACCAGGCGCGTGCGCGGGTAGTGAATGTTGTCGCCCCGGATCGCACCCTCAACTTCGGCCAGGTCCAGCGTACCGTCAGGACAGTTGCGAATCGTGTGCGGCTGGATGCCCCCCAGCGCGGCCATCCCGCCCTGCTCGTTGACGAACGTGTGCGCCTGGTCGCCCAGGATCACCTCGTCGCCGCGCCCGCATTGGGCCAGCAGGCTGACCAGGTTACCCATCGTGCCGGAGGCCACGAACAGCCCGGCCTCTTTGCCCATGAGAGCGGCCGACAACGCCTCCAGGCGATTGACGGTCGGATCGTCGCCAAAGACGTCGTCCCCCACCTCGGCCTCAGCCATCGCCACACGCATGGCGGCGCTCGGCTTCGTGATCGTATCGCTGCGTAAGTCGATGATGTGCATGCTGATCCTTCCCTGGTTGTCGCTCATATCGCGGTTTGCGGTCAAACCGCCGATTGCACTCAAACCGCCAGATTATACCACGCGCGACGAATAACCCGCTCTTTTCGCCCAGTTAGCGTGACGGGTTTGGGACATCGGCTGCGTCGTCTAGCCCTTCACGGCGCCCAACGCCAGCCCTGCCACCTGGAACCGTTGCAGCACCAGGTAGATCAGGATCAACGGGAACACTGCCACGCAGGTCCCGGCCATGATGATCGGCCACGGCGTCGAGAGACCTTCGCTGACCGGCAGCACCGAAATGGCCACCATCAGGGTGTACATGTCCTTGGAGCGCATGAGCAGCAGCGGCAGCATAAAGTCGTTCCAACGGGCGATGAAGGCCAGGGAGCCCCAGGCGGCCAGGGCCGGCGCCACGACCGGCATGACCAGTTGCCAGTAGATGCGGAATTCACTGCAGCCGTCAATGCGCCCTTGTTCAATCAGTTCGCTGGGGTAGCTGACGATATACTGGCGCAGGTAGAAGATGCCGATAGCCGTGGCCGCGCGGGGCACGATGAGCGCCTGGTAGGTGTTGATCCAGCCCAGCCGGCGCATGATGATGAACGTGGGCACAATGCCCGCTTCGACCGGGATCATCATCGTGGCAAGCAAGAGATAGAAGAGCGCGTTCTTGCCGGGAAAGTTGTACTTCGCAAAGGCAAAGCCGGCCAGCGAACACAGAAAGACCGTGATCACGGTACCCAGGCTGGCCACGATGAGGCTGTTCAACGTGTTGCGGGCCAGGGGCAACACCTCCGAAACCCGGGCGTAATTGGCCAGGGTCGGCGCCTTAGGCAGCATCGCCCCCAGGCCGCCGATCGGCTCGGTCACCGGCTTGAGCGAGGTGCTGGCCATCCACAGCAGGGGAAAGAGGGCGATCATGCACCACACGGCTACGAACACGTAGAGCAGCCGGCGGGCAACGCCTGGCTGCCCGGGCCCGCGCGGTCGTACGTGTATCCTGGCCGTTTTCTGCACGTGGATCGTGGTCATTCGGCACCTGCCTCTGAAACACCGCCCTGCCCGCGCAGGGCAATCACCTGGGCGGCTGAGATCGCGAACAGGATGAAAGTCAAGGCGTAGCCGATGGTGGCGGCGTAGCCCAGCTTGAAGATCGTGAACCCGGTTCGGTAGAGGTACTGTACGATCGAGAGCGAAGACGAACCCGGCCCGCCGCCGGTGAGGATATACGGCTCGGCAAAAAGCCGAAACGAATCAATCGTTTGGGTGATAAAGCAAAAGAAGAGGATCGGCGCGATGCTGGGGATCGTGACCGAAAAGAAACGTTGCAGCGCGGACGCCCCATCTACCGTCGCCGCCTCATACAGCTCCGGATTGATCCCTTGCAGACCCGAGTAGACGATCAGCATATACCAGGGCGTGGCTCGCCACACATCCAGCACCATCACCGGGATCTTTGATAGCTGCGTGCTATTGAGCCAGGGCAAGGGCCGCACGCCAAAGGTTTTCAGCAGGCTGTTGAGCACGCCGCTGTTCTGGTCGAAGACCATGCCGAAGACCAGGCCCACTGCCACCGTCGCTGTGACATAGGGCAGGAACCCGATGACCCGGTAGGCGCCGCGACCGCGCAGCCAGCGGGTCTGCAGCACCGTCGCCAGCATCAGCGCCAGGCTGATGATCAGCGTGGCGTCCACCAGCCAGTATAGGGCGGTATTGCGCAACGCATCATAAAACGTGCTGTCGCGCAACAGCGCCCCGTAGTTGGCCAGGCCAATAAAGGACATGGGCGACAGGCCGTTCCAATCCTGGAAGGTCAGGTAAAACGACCAGAGCAGGGGAAAGACACCAAAAACCAGGAACAGCAGGTAGAAGGGTGAGATGAAGATGTAGGCGAAGCGCATCTTCCATATGCGTCTTAGTAGGCTTCGTGATGTCACGCGCGCCCCCTTCTTATCCTTCCTATACTGTCAGGCTTCCACAGCCGGGACAGCTGCGGAAGCCTGACGTGTACCCAGGCCTTGCGCGGCAGCACAGTACTGCTGCCGCCACAGGTGGTTATTTGGCCGGGGCCTTGCCGATCTTGTCCCGCAGGTTCTTGCCCATGTTGGCAATCGCCTGATCCATGGTCTGGTTGCCCGCGACCACTTTTTCGACCTCAGCCGTGATGATGGTATCAGCTTCCGCGTCCTTCTGGGTGACCCGCATGTTTACGGACGGGTTTTGCAGGCCGATGCCTTCCCATTCGCGGAACGACTGGCCGCCATAGTACGGTTCAGGCTGCTTCCAGAAAGGCTGAACCAGCAACTCCTGGGCGATCGGGTTGCCGTAGGCGCCCTTCTGGTTCACCATATCAGTCGTCCAGGCTTCGCGGGCTGGGGCATTGAAGTTGTAGTCTTCCCACATCGCTTTATAGAGGTCGGCATACGGCGCGTTTGGTTTGTTGGTGATGCATTGGATCTCGATCACCGGCGCCCCGCCGACGCCGATGTCCTTGAAGACCGGGGCCTTCATCACACGCCACTTGCCGGCCATGTCGCTCAGGTTTGCCCGGGTAAACTCGTCGTAGAAGGCGCCGATGTAGTAGGTGGCCACCTTGCCCTGGCGAGTCGCCTCGTACAGCGCAGGCTGCAGAATGGCCGAATTGTAGAGCAGCTTTTCTTTGAGCAGCGTCTCGAGATATCCCAACGCCACCTTGGTGCCCGGATCCTGGTCGATGACCACGTTACCCTGGTCGTCCCAGATGCGGGCGTTGGCTTGCGGCATCAGGCCGCGGCGGCCCCAGTAGCGCCAGGTCCGGTCACTAGGATCCACGTACGACAGGAATACCTCGCCCTTGCTGGCATCGCGCAGTTTTTTGCCAACGGCCAGGTAGCCTTCGAAGGTTGCCATCTCCGCCGGGTCGATGTTGTACTTGTCGAAGATATCCTTGTTGTAGAACAGGATTTGTGGCCGCAACGAGCGTGGCAAGCACCAGAGCTTACCATTGTAGTACATCTGGTCGAGCGTGCCGGGCACCAGCCTGTCCTTGAAAGACTCCAGGTACTGGGTGACGTCAAGCAGAATGCCGGCGTCGGCCATAGCCTGCATGCTGACAGGGGCTGTTGAGAGATAGTCGGGCAGGTCGTTGGGTGTGCCCGAGGTCATGGCCAGCATGGCCTTCGTGCGCACTTCTTCCTCGCCCTTGGTCGGCAGCGTCTCGACGGTCACGCCGGCCGCGATATCAGGGTTGCGCTGGATGAAGCCGTTCAGGAATTGATCGTAGAAAGCGGGCTGTCCGTAACCCCAGCCGGTCATCTTGCCCGGGGGGAACTTGGCCTTGGTCGCCGGCGCGGCAGCCTTGGGGGCCTCGGTGGGTTGGGCGGCCGCGGTGGCAGCCGGCGATGCGGCCGCGGCCGGCGCCACGGTGGGGGCCGGCGCCTGGGCGGCAGGAGCAACAGCCGGCGCCGTCGGCGCGGCTGGGGCGGGGGTCGCAGGTACCGCGCAGCCGACCAGTAGCGCACCCACCAGGACCATGAGGAACACGTACGATAGGAACCTGTGAGACATTGTGCCTTTTCCTCCTTGGGTGATCTAAGAATATCCTTTTAGAGAGCAGTTGCCTCTACGGCGGTGCGGATATTGTCGACCGGGACGTCGGTCGGGAAGGTGCAGTCCGCGCCCAGGATCAGGCCCTGAGTGCCGAAGTCGGCAATGACGGCCCGGACCGCTGCCCGGATGGCCTCGGGCGTACCGTTGACCACCACACCGCGGTCATCCATGCCGCCTACGATGGTCCGGCCAAACAGGTCGCGTCCCTCTTTCAGGCTGAGGTTGTGCTTCGTGGCAGCCCAGTTGAAGGCGTGGCCGGGGTAATCGGCATATAACGGCAGGCGGATGTAGTCCTTGCAGATGTGCACCAGGTTGAACTCACCCAGGTGCTGGATGGCGTTCAGCACGGTGAGATCGTGCGGCTTGATGTATTGTAAAAACTCCTCCTCGGTGAACCGCTGCTGCTCGCCACCCTGGGCCGAGTAATAGATCCCCGCAGCCCCGGCCTCGAGGCAGGCGACGGCGAAGGCGGCCAGCGTCTCGGCCACGGCGCCCAACCCCTGGTTGACGGACTGAGGGTCGGCCTTGAGGTGCTCGGTCACCAGGTCCTCGCTGGTATGGCCGGCCGACGAGAACGGGTTGAAGATGGTGGTGATCACCAGGCATTCGCCGCCGATGGCATCGACGATGCGCTTGACCTCGTCCAACTGCTGCTGCAGGAACGGGGCCGTGGGAGGCGCAGGCCGGACGTGCCGCCAGTCCGCAGGGGTCTTGAGCGTGACCCCGGCCTGGTAGGGGTGTTCGTTCATGACCTTCAAGTAGTCCAGGCCGGCGGCGCGATAGTAGTCGAGGTGCGACTGGACTGAGGCGGAGCCCTGGTTCTGGCCCGCCGGAAAGTGATACCAGAAGCTGGCAGGCACGCGGTCGGTGGGGCGGCCTGCCAGGGCCGCGCGCACGCGTTCGATCTTATTCACCTCTGCTGATCCTCCTTCTTTTGGCGATCCTTAGCTGAGCGAGAAGTAGCCGGCGAAGTCCGGCGCGAAGCCTCGTGGGGTGTAGGTGCCGCTGGGCAGGTCCAGATCGTATACACCCTGGTAACGATCCTCGGCGATCATCGTCAACGCGTCCGCGAGCGCGTCGACGTCGTCACACGTGCTGTAGATGCCAAAGCTGGCTCGCACCGCGCCCGGCACATGAGAGCGGTCGTTGTTCAGGATCTGCTGGAGTACCAGGTCCTGTTCCGCCGCGGACACCCCCAGCAGGCGCAGCAGGTAAGGATGAGCGCAGAAGCAACCGGCGCGCACCCCGATGCCCGCCTCGGCGCTCAAGATGGCCGCCACCATGAAGCTGGGTTTGCCGGCCAGCAGAAAG
>Ga0209746_1000450_pt1 | contig 21150 bp, 15 predicted proteins | sample BarGraNGADG00211_3_FD_184496 | JGI IMG/M metagenome (GOLD analysis project Ga0209746, IMG submission 184496) | Arctic peat soil microbial communities from Barrow, Alaska - Barrow Graham LP Ref core NGADG0011-211 (SPAdes) (version 2) | ecosystem: Environmental > Terrestrial > Soil > Wetlands >... | reverse complement strand
AATTTTGCCCTCGCGGATGATGCCCACCCGGGTGCACAAACGCTGCACTTCGCCAAAAATGTGCGAGGAGAAGAAGACGGTCACGCCGCGGTCGTTCTACTTGCGGATCAGGTCGAAGAATTTGCGCTGCATGAGCGGGTCAAGACCGGCGGTTGGCTCATCGAGGAAGAGCAGCTTGGGGCTGTGCAGCAAACCCTGGACAATGCCGACCTTCTTCTTGTTGCCATAGGACAGGTCGCTGATGCGGCGGTTCAACTCCAGTTCCATGTACTCGGAGAGTTCGTGCAGCCGTTCGGTGCAGTCCTTCCCGTAAAAACTGGCGGAATACTTGAGCAGGTCAATGACTTTCATGCCTTCGTAGTAAAAAACTTCCGAGGGAAGATAGCCGATATCACGGCGGATTTCCGGGCCATGGGTGACGACATCTTTGCCGAAAACTTTCGCACTGCCACTAGTCGGGTGGATGAGCGACAGGAGCAGGCGGATGGTGGTGGATTTCCCGGCGCCGTTCGGCCCGATGAAGCCGAAGATTTCGCCTTCTTCCTCTTTGAAGGAAACATCCACGATGCCGCGCGATTTTCCATAATACTTGGTCAGGTTGGTTACTTCGATGACACTCATAAAGTCGCTCCTTTTGAAAAATGGGTTTGCAATTCATACGACCATCAAGTTGTATTCTATTGCCAGCACGTATATTTGGCAACGCACATCAGTTCTTTGTTTTCAATTTGCTGAAAATTTTGGGATGAAAACCAATTCCAAGTTTACTCCTTTTTCGGCCTTCCGCGCGGCCGGATTTCCGGCTCGGGCAGCGGCTGGCTCTTAACTTCCTCCAGCCGCATCTCGGCCATATCCAGCCAGCGCAGGTCGGACTCCAGGGGATTGGCTGACCTTCGGATATAAGTTCGGTATTCCAGAAAACAGGTCGTTTTGAGATCAGGTTGCGGTCTCTTGCGCATTCAGCGACACTAGAGAACGTCACCTGATCCACGAAATCAAGGCTTGTCCGAAAATAATGTCCGAATATCAGGATTGACACTTTCGATTCTGAAAACATCCGCTGACTCCTGCCAGGATGCGGTAAAATTCCGACCATCTGTTTCGGAGGCTATGATTCATGACACAACTTTTGACCGTTGAGAACGGGATCGCTCTTCTCACACTGACAGCACTCGAAATTGTCCTGGGCATCGACAATATCGTCTTCATCTCCATCATGGCTGACCGCCTGCCCGAGTCGCAACAGGGCAAGGCGCGCCGACTTGGCCTGCTGGTGGCGCTGGCCACCCGCATCCTGCTGCTGCTTTCGTTAAGCTGGGTCATCCGTTTGACTGCCCCGATGTTTACCCTGTGGGGTTTCGAAGTCTCCGGGCGCGACCTGATCCTGCTCGGCGGCGGTCTGTTCTTGCTCTATAAGAGCACCCACGAGATCCACGACAAACTCGAAGGTAAGGAAGGCGGCCACACCGGGAAAGCCGTCGCAACGCTGACCGGGGTAGTGATCCAGATTGGCCTGCTCGATATCATTTTCTCGCTCGACTCGGTCATCACCGCCATCGGGATGGCGAACGAGCTTGCCATTATGATCGCGGCGATCATCATTGCGGTGGGAATTATGCTCTATACTTCAGGCTCGATCAGTTCATTCGTCAATAAGCACCCCACGCTCAAGATCCTGGCGCTCAGTTTCCTGCTGCTGATCGGCATGTCACTGGTGGTGGAAGCCCTGCACTCCCACATCCCGAAGGGATACATCTATTTCGCCATGGCCTTCTCGGTTTTTGTCGAGGTTCTCAACCTGCGCGTGCGCTCGCACCAGGGTGAACCGGTAAAACTGCGGCAGGCCTACGCCCCGGCGGCGGTGACGAATAGGCAAACGACTACTCGAAAAAGGAAGTGATCATCTTGATTATCTCAGCCCGGTATTAAATGCCGCGCTGTTCGTTCAATCATTAATGGTGTAAGACCATGCCTCTTGAAAATCTTCTAGCCCGCTGGCGTATGGACCCGGAAACCGCCCCCAACCTCCCCATCTGGCGGATCACCCCGCCGCGCCCCGCCGACCTGCGTCCCTTCCCCGCGGACTTGCCATCCGTTCTGGCAGAGTCTCTAACCGCGCGCGGCATCCTCTCGCTCTATAGCCATCAGATACAGGCCTGGGAGGCAGCCCGTCGCGGCGAAAATGTCGTCCTTGCCACCGGTACCGCCAGCGGAAAGACCCTTGGCTACAATCTGCCGGTCCTGGCCGCGTTGCTCGAAAATCCGGAAGCTCGCGCCCTCTATCTATTCCCCACCAAAGCCCTCACACAAGACCAGCTATCCGGCCTCAATTCTTTTCAAGCTTCGATTAAAAATCTGAAACCCGCAATCTATGATGGCGACACGCCTCAGTCCCACCGTTCGGCCATCCGCAAGAATGCCAATATCCTCTTCACCAACCCCGACATGCTCCACACCGGGATTCTGCCCCACCACACCAACTGGGGCGACTTCTTTCGCAACCTGCGCTTCGTTGTCATTGACGAGATGCACACCTATCGGGGCGTGTTCGGTTCGCACGTGGCCAATGTTATCCGCAGACTTAAGCGGGTGGCGAAATTCTACGGAGCCGCCCCGCAGTTCATCCTGACCTCCGCCACCATCGGCAATCCGCAGGAACTGGCCAGCCGGCTCATCGAGTCTCCGGTCACCCTCGTGAATGTGGATGGTTCCGCCCGCGGCGAACGACATTTTCTCGTTTACAACCCGCCGGTCGTTGACCCAGCTCTGGGAATACGAAAAAGTTCGACGCAGGAAAGCGTCCGCTTGGCACAGGATTTACTGGGGCAGAACGTGCAAACAGTTGTTTTCGCCCGTTCAAGGCGGTCGGTGGAAATTCTCTTGACTTACTTGCGTGGTAGTCCCGGTTCCCGCACGGGGCGTGGTAGTCCCGGTTCCCGCACGGGGCGTGGTAGTCCCGGTTCCCGCACGGGGCGTGGTAGTCCCGGTTCCAGCACGGGGCAAGGAAATCGGGAACGGGAAGAAATAGAGAACAGCCAATCCTCCATTCCCCATTCACCATCACCCATTCGCGGTTATCGTTCCGGATATCTCCCTTCCCAGCGCCGCGAAATCGAAAAAGGCTTACGTGACGGAAGTATACGCCTGGTGGTCGCCACCAACGCCCTCGAACTGGGCATTGACATCGGCGGGCTGGAGGCAGCGCTGCTCGTCGGCTATCCCGGCACCATCGCCTCCACATGGCAGCAAGCGGGTCGGGCGGGACGCGGGGACGCCCCGGCTGTGGCAATTTTCGTCGCCACGGCCAACCCTCTCGACCAGTTCCTGGCCCACCATCCCGAATACTTTTTCGCCCGCTCGCCCGAGCAGGCGCTGGTCAATCCCGACCATCTACTCATCCTGCTCAACCACCTGCGCTGTGCGGCGTTCGAGCTGCCCTTCCAGCCGGGGGAAGGCTTCGGGGAACTGCCTGCTGAAAAGCTCAAAGAATTCCTCGATTTCCTGGTCGGCAGCCAGGAGTTGCATCTTTCGGGCGACAAATATTTCTGGATGGCAGACACCTACCCTGCTGCGGCTGTCTCCCTGCGCTCGGCCTCGCCTGAAAACGTGCTCCTGCATATCGAGGATGGTCAATCCGCGCGTCTCCTTGGCGAAGTGGACCTGGCCTCTGCGGCCTGGATGGTACACCCGCGCGCCATCTACCTGCACGAAGGCCAGCAGTATTTCGTCCAGGATCTCAACCTGACCCGCAACACCGCCACGCTCATCCCGGTGGCGCTCGACTACTACACCGAGCCGCTGCGTCAGACCGAAGTGAGTTTGCTGGCAACGCTGGACATCACCCCCTGTCCCTTCGCGAAGCACTCCTCTGGGGCTCCCTCAGGGACAGGGGAGTCTTGCACCAAAGCCTATGGCGAACTCCAGGTCACCACGCATGTGACCGGTTTCCGCAAGCGCCAGTGGCTGGGCGGCGAGAACCTGGGTGAGGAACCGCTCGATATGCCGCCGTCTGAACTGCAGACTACCGGTTACTGGCTGACGCTTTCCGAGCAGACCATCGAGGTGCTGCGCGCAACCGGGAACTGGACCAACGACCCGAACGATTACAGCCCCGGCTGGAACCACCTGCGGGACGCGGTCCGCCTCCGGGATGGTTACCGTTGCCAGGTCTGTGGGGCGGCTGAAAGAGGGAACCGTCAACATGCTGTGCATCACAAGGTACCGTTTCGCCAGTTCCTCTCCGCCGCCGACGAAGTCCCAGGTTCTTACGGGGAAGCCAACCGCATGGTCAACCTCGTCACGCTCTGCCCTTCCTGCCACCGCATAGCCGAGACCAACCTCCGCATGAAGAGTGGACTGGCCGGTCTGGCGACGGTGCTCGGACAACTGGCCCCGCTCTTCCTGATGTGCGACCGTGACGATCTGGGTGTATATACCGACCCATCCTCCACGGTCTTCGGTCATCCGTCGGTGGTTTTGTACGACCAGGCCCCGGCGGGGATCGGCTTCAGCCAGAAGTTGTTTGAAATCCACTCTGAGTTGCTGAGGCGTGCGCTGGAACTGGTGGAGGAGTGCAAATGCGAGGATGGTTGCCATTCCTGCGTCGGTCCCGCCGGGGAGAATGGGGTGGGAGGCAAGCAGGAGACAATTGCGATTTTAGAGCAGTTGGCCGGTCGTGATCGGGAATAAAAAAAAGCCGCTCTCCGAAACCGTGGTGAGATCGTCATTCGTAGTAGAATTCCAAAAAACTTTCCTTGCCCCGTCCGGGAACCGGGACTACCCCAAAGACCTGTCCCCAACCGCGCTGACGAGTTTATCACCCCGAAAGGAACCAACCATGACCAATCCCCCCGAGATAACTGTAGAACATAACCCGCAAGCCGGACGATTCGTAATCAAGAAGGATGGCCATCTCGCGGTGCTCGAATACCAGCTGGCTGACGGGAAGATCATCTTCACCCATACCGGCGTCCCCGAGGCGTTGGGCGGAGAGGGCATTGGATCCCTGCTAGCACGCGCCGGGTTGGACTACGCCCGGGCACAATCGCTAACCGTTGTGCCGTTGTGCCCGTTCATCGCCGGGTATATCCAAAAACATCCCGAATACCTGGATTTGGTGAAATAAAACAGCCATGGCGACCCCATCGTCCCTGAATAAGAACCCCGATTTCGACAAAGGGGGAAAGTTGTAGGAATAGGTGATTATATAAGGATTGCGGCGCTCTTTTTTGAGCGCCGCAATCATGTAGTCATGAAGGTTAAGAAGCCGGTGGTAGGGGTTCCTGTGGGGGCAAGCCTTCCACAGATGCAGCCTCAGGTGCAGCCTTCTTTTTGCGCAGGGTCAGCACCGGGACTACGACTGCGATCGCAACGAAGAGCACTGACACGCACAAGCTAACCACTCCCAACCAGACCGGGACAGTCCCAGAGGTGGTGTAACCGTTGACGGTTGTCGTGTAAGGCATGATCCCTGCAACCGTGGCAATGCCGGCAATACACAGCGACAGGCCCGGGCAGCCGCATAACAGGATTGCCGCAATGGTACCAACAATCGCCCAAGTTTTATTCTGTTTCTTCTCTTCCATAAGTCATCCTCCTGAATGATTTACTGCTTCTTGCATATATAGGTGAATTTTGAAAATTCCAATTACAGGGGTTTACAGCAATTTGGGTTCACATCTTTGTGCAGTACCCTGTAATTTGTTGTGAGTATACATGCGACCAGCGCTTAATGCAAGCACCTAGAGGTCAGGTTCAGCATCAACTCCGCAGCACCGCGCCCAATTCCTGCTCCAGGCGGCGAATAATGCGCGAGCGCATACCAGCTACATCTTTGTCGGAGAAGGTCTTGTTCACGGCTTGATAGGTCAGGCTATAAGCCAGACTCTTCTTGCCTGCGCCAACCTTCTCGTCGCGGTAAACATCGAACAGGCGCACCTTGGTCACCACCTTGCCGCCGGTCTGGCGGATGAGATCGGCGACGCGCTCAGCCGGGACGCTTTCGTCCACCACGATGGCTAAATCCTCCAGCACAGGCGGGAGCATAGGGACGGCCTCGGTCTGGTAGAGAGGCGGGATAAGCACCAACAGGGTATCCAGGTCGAGGTCGGCGGCCAGGACCGGGGTCCGGAAGGATGCAGGCCAGTCATACTGTCCTCGCACTTGCGGATGCAGTTCCCCGAAGACGCCAATCTGTCTCTCACCGGACATCACTTTCGCACATTTCCCCGGATGGAATGTGGGGTGCTCCGCGGGTTCAAAACAAACCTCGGGGATGCGCAGACCGTCGAGCAGCGTGGTGAGCACGCCTTTGAGATCGTAGAAGTCCATCGGACCAGTATCCGCAGGTTGCCAGCCGGACAAGGTGCGTGCACCGGCGAGCAAGATGGCGATGCGCTGAAGCTCTTCGGGGAGGCCGGGTTCTTCGGAAGCCAGGAAAGCCGGGCCGATCTCGAACAGCGCCAACCGCTCGCGCAGGCGGGCATTGCGTTCGGCAGTGTCCAGCACGCTGGCAAGGACGCTGTGCCGCAGGACGGCTTTGTCGGGAGCGATGGGGTTGGTGATGCGGACGTAGGGCTTATCGTCGGGCGGGGTGTCGGGCCGCAGGCGGCGCGACTCACGCTCGGGTGTGGTGAAGCGATAACTGACGATCTCCTGCAAGCCCTGAGCTACCAGCAGATCACGGACGCGTTCTTCTTTGTCGAGTGCCGGGTTGCCTAATTGGGGCGGGAGTTCGTCGGCCATGCGCGTTTCGGGGATGTTGTCGTACCCGTAGACGCGGGCAATTTCTTCGACGATGTCAGCTTTGCCGGTGATGCCATCGCCAATGTCAATGCGGTGGTCAGGAACAGTTACCAGCAAACTTTTTTTTGCTTTCAGTGTACATGTGAACTCAAGGCGTTCCAGCATGGACTTCATTTGCTTGATGGATATATCGACGCCCAGCCAGCGTTTCACATCGGCGGGTGTGATTTCGATCGTCGGATCATTGGGCGGGAGCGGGTAGGCATCCACCAGACCGGAGACCACTTTGCCATTTGCCCAGGCTTGCATCAGTTCCAGCCCACGCCGCACGCCGCGCTCGGCCATCGCCGGATGGACCCCGCGCCCGAAGCGGTAGGAGGCTTCCGAGTGCAGGGCATGGGTGCGGGCAGTTTTGCGGATATTGATAAAGTTCCAGGCCGCGCCCTCCAGAAGGATGGAGGTGGTGCTCTTGCCGCGGGCGGATGCCTTGCCCTTGGGCGTTTCACCTGCCTGGGGTTCGAACCCCCGGGCATCCAGAACCTCCTGCGTTGCATCGTAGACCTCGGACTCGAGTCCGCCCATCACACCGGCCATCGAAAGGGCCCCGGCCTCATCGCACACCAGGACGGTGGTTGCGTCCAGCCTGCGCTCCACACCGTCGAGAGTGGTCAGCTTCTCGCCGGATTTGGCCGTGCGGGTGATAATTTTTACCTGTTTTCCTTTTGCACGCTTGACCAGCACATCGTAGTCGAAGGCGTGCAATGGCTCGCCAATTTCCAGCATAGCGTAGTTGGTGGCATCCACGATGTTGTTGATGGGGCGCATCCCGGCCATCTTGAGCCGCCGCTGGACTTTGGCCGGACTGGGGCGGATTTCGATTTCTTTGATAAGACCCAGCACAAAGCGCGGATTCATCTCGGGGTTGGTAATCTTGATTTTAGCAAAGTCGCCGGCGATGGGTGATTGACCGTTGGCCTTGGCATGCCGTCCACCGTCCGCGGACTTCAGGGGCTTCCCTGTCATCGCCGCAATCTCACGCGCCAGGCCCAGGATGCTGGCACAGCGTGCATAACTTGGCAGCAGTTTCACGTCCAGAACTGCATCACCCAGATAATCAGTCAGGGGCATCCCCACCGGGGCATCATCGTCGAGGAACAGGATGCCTTCGTGCTCGTCCGAGATGCCCAGTTCCTTCTCCGAGCAGACCATCGAGTATGACTCGACACCGCGGATTGTGGCGCGTTTGAGTTTGGTCAGTACAAGGCCTTCCTGATGACCGTCGTAAATCTGGGCACCTTCCTTGGCGTAAGCCACCTTGAGCGCCTTGGGGAGCGGACCGATCCCCTTGAACTCGAACAGGTTCGGAGCGCCGGTCAGCACGATATGTTCCTGCTGGCCATCGAAGAGTTTGCAGAGCGTCAGACGGTCGGCGTTGGGATGCGGCAAAACTTCCGAGATGGAGGCCACAACAATTTTTTCGCGGTCCCATTCCAGACCGGAGAGATGCGCGTCCACGCTGCCCGGGGTGGGCATGGGCAGACCGATGATACGGAGTTCTTCCACTTCCATCCCGGCCATGGTCAAGAGGCGGGCCAGGTCAGGGATGGAGAGGTCAATGTCTACGAAATCTTTCAACCAGGATAGAGGGGCTTTCATGTCTTGCTCCTAAAATTGCTCCAAAAATCTAAGATCGTTCTCCCAGAAATACCGGATGTCGTTAATTCTGTAGCGCAACATCGCGATGCGCTGGGAACCAAGGCCGAACGCGAACCCTGTGTAACGCTCCGGATCATAGCCGCCGTTGCGCAGGACGACCGGATGGACCATGCCGCAGCCGCCGATTTCCAGCCAGCCCCCGCCGCAGACAGTACAGCCCTTGCCACCGCACAGGAAACATTCAATGTCAAACTCGGCGCTCGGCTCGGTGAACGGGAAAAATGAAGCCCGGAAGCGGGTGCGGACATTCTGGCCAAAAAGCCGCCGAGCCAGGTCGGCCAGTGTGCCCTTCAAGTTGCTGAAGGTGATGCCAAGGCCAACCGCCAGACCCTCGATCTGGTCGAACTGCGTCTCATGGCGGGCGTCCACCTGCTCGTAGCGGTAGACCATCCCCGGCAGCACAATCCACACCGGCGGCGGGTTGTGCTGGTTAAAGGCTGCAACCTCGCGCATGGCGTGGATCTGTCCCGGAGAAGTGTGCGTTCTTAAAACGATCGGGTTGTCGCCGCGCCCCTCGCTTTCCACAAAATAGGTATCCTGCATATCACGCGCCGGGTGCCCGACCGGGAAGTTAAGCAACTGGAAGTTGTATTCGTCGCTCTCAACCTCACGCGAGCGATAGACCTGAAAACCCATCTCACCGAAAATGCGATACAGTTCACGCAGTATCTGAGTATCCGGATGCAGGCGGCCCAGCGGGACGCGCCGTCCCGGCAAAGTGACATCCAGCCGCTCCTGCTCAATCGAGCGTTTTAGCGCCGCCTGCCGCATCTCCTCGGACCTGGCGCCGAATGCCGCTTCGAGAACCTTTTTCACCTCGTTGGCGCGTTGACCGACCATCGGCCGCTCTTCCTTTGTAAGCTGTCCAAATCCGTTAAAAAGTTGCATCAGCGCCGAGCTGCGTCCCAGGTGCGCCACGCGCCAGGCTTCCAGCGCGGCCTCGTCCCGGACTGCTTCCAGAGCATCCAAACCGAGGCGTTCGATTTCATTCAATTTTTCGAGCATGCTCACCTCCGATAAACAAAACTCCCGTCCACTCTGGGACGGGAGGGGTTTCCCGCGGTACCACCCAAATTAGCCATCCTGAGCATCGCCGAAGGACTGGCTCACTTTGCGCTGACAATCATCAGCCTCCCTGCTAACGCTGGGATTACGGCTCAGACTAATGGCCCATGAAGGGCGTTCCCCTGAGCGGCTCAAGAGGGAACTTCGGTCGGTTTCCGCCGGATGCGGGTCTCAGTCTGTGCCTGCATCTCCCTGTCGGCTTCCGCTGACCTACTTTCCTCTGTCATTGCCATTAATAAATAGGCTCGCCTGTTGCGCTTTATTATCCGCAAAAACAACGGGCTGTCAAGGGCGGCAGGCAGCATTTTAGCGAATGCCGCTGTCGAATGTGATGCTCAACTCGGTGAACTCACCATCCCTGACGGAGAAAGGTTGTGCCATGGCTCTCGGCAATACTGTGGACATATCAGAACTCAGGATATAGTCTCCCGATGGCAGAGGAACCCGAAAGAAACCGTCTGCGTCGGTCTGGAAGGCGAGGATTTTCTTCCCGTTCTGATCCAGGATGGATAAGGTGGTTTGATAGGGTTTATCCGGGCAAGGATTATTGACCTGTACGACCGGACAGACCGGGCCAATGAAAACATGCCCTTCCACGCCGCTATCAGGAACAGGCGTGGGAGTTGACCCGCAACCAGCCAGGCAAAAAAGAAGAATGCTCAGGCAGAGAAGCTGTTTCAGGATATGTCTCAGAACAGGTCTCATTCTGATATCCTTCTCTACCGGTTGCTGGCATTACAGGAATTGGATGAATTCAGTTCCCAGATCATGCGCAGCCCATCGAGCGTCAGCCAGAGGGCGACGGTCTGGATCACCGGCGTTTCCCTGGCGACCACCTCAGCCAACCCGCCGGTAGCGATGACTTTCATCTCCGGCCCGAGTTCCTCCCGGAAGCGCATTACCATTCCTTCAACCATGCTGACGTAGCCGAATAAAAGCCCCGACTGCATGGCATGGACAGTGTTGCGTCCGATGACATTAGGCGGGCGCTGGAGGTCTATGCGCGGAAGTTTGGCGGCGTGGGTGAACAGGGCTTCAGCGGCAAGATTGATTCCGGCAGTGATGGCCCCGCCGAGGTAATCGCCGTTTTTGGTGAGCGCATTGAAGGTGGTGGCCGTACCGAAGTCAATGATGCAGGCCGGGCCGCCGTAAAGGTGCATCACCGCCACCGCGTCCGCAACCCGGTCCGCGCCGACCGCTTTGGGATCCTCGTAGCGGATGCGGATACCGGTCTTGACACCGGTGTCCACCACCAGCGGCTCCTGTTTGAGGTATTCATGGCAAGCCTGGACAACCCGTCCCGTCAGTGGTGGGACGACCGACGCCAGGCAAATGCCGGTCAGGTCGGCAAGCGTCCGCCCGGCGTTCGTCAGCAGGCCGAGCAGTTGCAAGCCGTACTCGTCGGGCATGCGGGTTTGGTCGGTAGCCAGCCGCCAGTGATGCATCAGCGTCTCGCCCTGGTATAGGCCGATGGTCAGGTTCGTGTTTCCGAGGTCAATTGTGAGCAGCATATTCTTATTATAATACTTCAGCGGGGGCTAAGCGCCTGCCTGAGCGGCTACTTCACCGCTTCTACGATTTCTGCGACCACATCGTAGCGGTTAAACTGCGGCATAAGGTAAATCCCCTGCCCCCACGATTTGATCTGTTCCGCCAGTTCCACCGTGATACGAATCCCTTCCTTTACGCCATCCTCGCCTGCCTTTTCCATGCGTTGATGCATCGTCTCGGGGATGCTGATCCCCGGCACTTCGTGATGAAGGAAATGCGCGTGCCGGGCGTTGAACAGCGGCAGGATACCCACCAGCACGGGCTGTTGCAGTTTCCCATACTCGGACTCGTAACGTTTCAGGAACGCCTGCGCCGCGACAGGATCATAGATTGGCTGGGTCAGGAAGAAGTCCGCGCCGGCCAGAACCTTCCGGTGGGCGGTGCGGACCTCCCGGTCTGGTTCGGCCGGTTTGAGGTTCAGCGCCGCCCCGACGAAGAAACTGGTCGGCTGCCCGATTTTGGCACCGGAATGGTCCACGCCGGTGTTGAATCCCTGTTTAATCAGCTTGATCAACCCCGACGGGACAATATCGTAATTATCCGCCGCTTCGGGATAATCGCCAATCGAGGTGGGATCACCCATAACGACGAACACATTGCGGATGCCGAGGGCGTGCGCCGCCAGCAGGTCACCTTGGACGCGCAACAAGTTGCGCCCGCGCGTGGGGAAGTGGAGCGTCGTCTCAACCCCTACCTTATGCTGAATCACATCGCATACCGCCCAGGCCGACATGCGCATGCGCGCCATCGGGCTATCGGCCACGTCAATCACGTCCGCGCCGGCTTCCTGAAGCAGGGAGGCGCCTGCAATAAGTTTATGGGTCGAAAGGCCACGCGGCGGGTCCATTTCGACCGCGATGACAAACTTCCCGGCCGCCAGCCGCTGCGCCAGTTGGGATGGTTTCAAATCATCGTCAACAACCTCCACCGGCTCAACCATGTCCACTGGCTGGATTTCCACGGTCAGCGCAGGAGTAGCGTCCAGGGCCTTGCGCATGGAGGCAATGTGGGCGGGAGTCGTCCCGCAGCACCCACCCACGATGGACGCACCGGCAGTGCGGAACGATAGGGCGTAATCACCAAAGTATTCGGGGTCGGCCGGGTACATGATCCGCCCACTGACCTGCTCCGGCCAGCCAGCATTCGGCTTAACCCAGAATTTCATCTGGGGCGCGGCCTGGCGCATCTGCTTGAGAATGCGCAGGAGCTGGGTCGGTCCGCCGGAGCAGTTAACGCCAATTACGTTCGCTCCGGATTCGGTCAATACCCGGGCCGCTTTTTCGGGACTATCGCCCAGGATGGTACGGTCGTCGCGGGTGAACGTGGCCGATACTACCACCGGCCTGGTACAAGTATCTTTCGCGGCGTGGACAGCCTCGCGCGCTTCGTACAAATCATTCATCGTCTCGATGACGATCAAATCTGCTCCGGCGGAGCACAACGCCGAAATCTGTTCGGCGAAAGCGGCGCGCGCCTGTTCAGGCTGGACCCGACCAAAGGGAGCCAGGCGCACGCCCAGCGGACCAACATCTCCGGCGATGAGTACATCTTTACTGGATGCTGCTGCAACTCGTTTGGCCAGTTCTACGCCGGCGCGGTTGATTTCATCGAGTTTGTCCGCCAGGCCGTGTTTTTTTAGTTTAAAGCGATTAGCGCTGAAGGTATTCGTCAGGATGATCTGTGCCCCGGCCTCGATATATTCACGATGGACTTCCGCGACAACCGCCGGGTTGGTCAGGTTGAGTTCATCGAAACAGCGGTCGATCGGGATGCCGCGGGTGTGCAGCATGGTCCCCATGGCGCCGTCAGCAAGAATAGTCTTACCAGATAAAAGCAGATCCAATAGTGACATCTCAATAAAACCTATCTATGGACATTGACCAGGCTGATTAAGGCTCTTTATAACAGTGAGGGGTATGTTATCAACCTTGATCGCATAAATTACTTCTCCCGACGTACATGTAAATTTATCATCATTATCTGCTGTGGAGATCACTGCATAATCATACCCCACATCTCCATCAATTTCAGTTTCGGAAACCACCTGCAGATCGGGGCGCGCAAAGCCTCCAAATATGTGTTCGGCACCAACGACGATGATTTTGGCACCTGGGGGTGCCACCTGGTTGAGATAAAACGCTGCCTGTCGATATGAGGTAGCCCAATAATCCAGTTCATAATTCCGAGAGGCTCCGTTTACGCCTCCGGTGAAGCTATTAAAATACACATATTCATAAGGATGTAATTTCACCGAAGAATAAATTCCCGGCGCAATCAACACGGCCAATATTAATATTCTAACCAGGGTCGGTTTAATATATTTGAAAGCTTGGTCTAAAACGAGACCCGCGGAAAGAAAAACTGGTGGCAGAAGAAACAGCAATTGGCGAAAATTGTTATACCATGTATGGCTTAGGTAAATCACCGCAAACAAAGGGACAAGAAACCATACAACAATCAAGGAAAAAGGCTCGAACTTCTTTGCAGCAATCATAATGTAAATAGAAAGAAGAAAACCGACAATTGAAAGGATCACTAACGGTTCTGTCAATTGGAGCGACATTAGAAGCGGGTAAAAATACCTGGGAAGTTCAGCTGGATGAAGAACAGCCCCACGAAAAAGAACAAGACCGTTCCAGGGGAAATCGGACATTATTCTTACGCTTTGGATAAAATTCAGGAGTGGATTTTCCCAAAGATATGGCCAGGTCAAGATACTGACCGCTAAAGCAATCGTGAAATATGCTGGCAAGACCTTCAACATACCCTTCCAGGATCTAATCATTCCATAAAGTACAACAATCAGACCTGCAAACGGGCCAAAGACACGAATTGATGTGGTAAAGCCAAGGAAAAATGCGGCCAGTAGAACTGGGGGGCGAGAGAAAGATCTCAATATACCTTTAAAAACCGATATCGGCGACGGGTCTATCGCTAAAACGGATCTGTCGACCATCTCAAACCCAACAGTAACCGTGGTGAGGAAGAAAGCCATAAAGGGGATATCTTTAGGATTAATAAATGCATGTCCCCATAACAACGGTTGGGTCGCGAACAGCAATGTGACACCGAACGCCGACCACCACTTCAACCATCTACGTGCCAAGAAATAAATGGATAATACAGAAAGAAGGAACGACAGGAAAATCGCAATATGCCATTGACTGACTATCCAACCAATTCCAATGGAATTCAAGGTCCTGGCGATCAATTCGCAGACCATCATATACGCAGGGCCGTAGTACTTTAGAACCCCGTCCCCGAAATCCAGGAGGCTGCCAGTTCTAAGGAAGTTTCCATAGGCCGCGAATGATTGTTGTGCGTACCCTTGTACAGATAGCTCGTCCCAACTGGGGCCATAATCCCGAACAATGACAAGCCCTATCAAAAGGAGAACTGCTATCAAAGCGAAAGAGGTTAATAGATCTTGATGTTTACTCAACCAGGGTTTTCCCGCTTTTAGCCGGTTGAAAAGGAAGTCTCTTATGGAAAGGTCGCTTCTTTTTCGGGATTTCAGCATACTCATCCACCTCCATAATATTGATCTGTCAAAAAACATTACTGTAGAAATTCACGTTTTGACAATCATCCCGCTTATCTCACCGGAATTGTGTCAATATTTCTCACGGGTCAGGTCGCTCAAAGGTAAACTCGATCAGAAATCTCTCGATGATCCGGGAACAGTCAAAAAGCCATTTATTTCTGGGCTGCTTCCCATAAGCGATGCGAATAGTTATTCATTTCCAATCTAACACACCTTTTGTCTCCAATACAATCCTGAAGTGAGTATTCAAAGATAAAATTATTATTTCATCAACTGCTCAACCCGACTCTCGCCCAGGCTGTAATATTTCGCCTGCGGATGGTGCACCACTATCGCGGCAGTGGACTGCTCGGGGATGAGTTGATAGGCGGGACTCAACTGCATGCCAAGCTCTTTCTCCGCAGGCAGCAGGTCGAACACCTTGCGGTGGTCTTCCAACTCAGGGATGGCGGGGTAGCCCCACGAGTAGCGTTTGCCCTGCCCTTCAGGAAGTCCAAGCTCGCGGCGGATGTGCTGGTGCAGGTATTCGGCGGTCGCTTCGGCGGTCTGGACAGAGAGCCCGTTGGTGAAGTAGCCCTCGGAGTAATTACCTTCCACCTGGAATTTATCGAAGCGCTCGGTGGCTTCCTGCCCGACAGTGACGATCTGGAAGGCGACGACATCCAACTGGCCGGATTCGATGCTGGCGAAGTAGTCAGAGAGAGCCAGATGCTCGTCGTAAGGCTGGCGCGGGAAGTGGAAACGCATCATTTGTTGGGGCGAATGTCCCCCTTCGGGGATGCTTCGCGAGCCGGTCGCCCTTACCGTGGATGGGTCGTAAATGATCAGATCATCTCCATCAGCCTGGCAGGGGAACAGTCCGTAAACGGCTTGTGGTTTGAGCCAGCCTTCTTTGAGGGCTACTTTGGTCATTTTTTTAAGACGGGCGTCAAACTCAGCTCTAAGTTTATCCCATTCCGGGCCGTGAGAATTCTTGGCACCCCAGGATAGACGGTACAACTCATTGATGTTGAGATTCTGGAGCACCATTTCGAGTGGCATATCTTTGACAACACGGACGCCCCATTTTTCGGGCAGGTTGATCGGCGAGGGAACAACCTTCGAGCGCGTGCCTTCGGTCTGGCGCTGGGCGGGAGTCTGGGAGGCGCGTCCCATTTCCATATCGGCTTCTTTGCGGATCTGCTCCATCAGCGCGGGTTTGCGCTGCGGGTTGATGAGTTGATCCATTGTATCGAGGCCTTCGAAGGCATCCTTGCAGTAGAAAACGCCGGGATCGTATGCAGCGCCATCCTCGGTGAACAGGATCCGGCGGCCAAAGCGGCGGTTGATGGCCGCGCCGCCCACCAGCACCGGGATTTTGTGTCCGCGGCGCTGGAGTTCGTTGATGATCAGCGGCATCTGCTTGGAGGTACTGACCAATAGCGCCGAGAGACCGATGGCCGTGGCGTTGACTTCGACAGCTTTGGTGATAATCGTCTCAGCCGGGACCTGTTTGCCCAGGTCGATGACGGTGTAGCCATTGTTGGCGAGGATCGTTTTGACAAGGTTTTTCCCTATGTCATGCACATCGCCGTAGACGGTGGCAATGACAACTGTGCCTTTGGTGACGCCCTCGACCTTTTCAAGATAATTCTCAAGATGGGTGACGGCCTTTTTCATCACTTCGGCAGATTGCAACACAAAGGGAAGGATCAGTTCACCCGCGCCGAATTTGTCGCCAACTTCTTTCATGGCAGGGAGCAGGACGGTGTTGAGCATGTGGACGGCGCATTCATGCCGCGAGGGGAAACCGCCGCGGTTGATGATTTCGTCAATATCCGCTTCCACCCCTTCTTTGTGGCGGTGAACGATGCGCCAGTTCAGGCGCTGTTCGGGAGTCATGCCCTCGGTCGGGTCGATGGCGGTGTTTTCAGAAGTGCCGGGCGAAACCTTCTCGAAATGCTCGATGAAACGCTGTAAAGCGTCGGGGCGTTTGTTGAAAATCAAGTCCTCGGAGAGTTCTTTTTCCTCGGCAGGGATGTCCGCATATGGCGTGACGTGCGAAGGGTTGATGATGGCCATATCCAGCCCAGCCTGGACGCAGTGATATAACATGATCGAGTTCAGCGCGGGGCGGGCCTGAGGGGCGAGGCCGAAGGACAGGTTCGAGACGCCCAGCGAGGTGAGCACGCCGGGCAGGTTCTGCTTGATCAGGCGGATGCCTGCGATGGTCTCAATGGCGGATTCGGCAAATTCGGGATCACCGGTGGCGAGAGTGAAGGTCAGGGTATCGAAGACGAGCGCATCGGGGCGCAGGTCGTGGTCATTAACAGCGATGTCGTAAATCCGTTTGGCAACTTCCAGTTTGCGGTCAGCCGTCTTGGCCATCCCGTTTTCGTCGATGGTCAGGACGATGACAGCAGCGTTGTGCGCTTTGGCCAGCGCAAAAATCTTATCGGCTTTGGCTCGACCTCCTTCGAGATGAGTCGAGTTGATGAGACAGCGTCCGGGGGCGGTCTTGAGTGCCGCTTCGAGCACATCCAGTTCGGTGGTGTCGATTACCAACGGAACTTCGACGCCCATCTCCAATTTTTTGACCGTCTTGCGCATCAGTTCCACTTCGTCGGGGCGCTCGGTGACGGCGCAGGAGATATCGAGAGCATGCGCACCAAAATTGACCTGCTCGCGGGCGATTTCGAGGATCGAGTCGTAGTCCTCTTCGAGTAGCAGTCGCTTGAACTTTTTGCTGCCTTGGGCATTACAGCGTTCGCAGATCAGCAGTGGCGGCGGGTCCTGTCGCATGGCAATTGCCGTTATAGAGGAAGAAAGGCGTGGGGTGGGTTCAGTCGGGCGGGCAGGATGGGGACGGGAATCTAGTTTTTCGACCAGCAATTTCAAATGGGCGGGAGTTGTCCCGCAACATCCACCCACGACGGAAATGTTATTTTTCTCGACGAATTCGAGCAGCGCACTGGCGAAAGGTTCCGGCTCCAGCGGGTAGACAGCCTGACCGTCCACATTGAGCGGCAGACCGGCGTTGGGGATGCAGGAAACCGGCAGGGTGGATTGCTCGCCGAGAATGCGGATGGGTTCGCGCATGTGTTCGGGGCCGGTGGAACAGTTCAGGCCGATGACATCGATAGGCATGCCTTCAAGGATGGTCAGCGCGGCTGCCATATCCGTACCTAATAACATGCGCCCGGTAACATCCAGTGTGACCTGAGCCTGGATGGGAAGGGATATGCCGGTCTCTTCAAAAGCTTTCTGGATACCGGTGATGGCAGCCTTGACTTCGAGAATATCCTGCGAGGTCTCGATGAGAATTACGTCCACGCCACCCTGGAGCAGACCGATGGCCTGCTCGCGGAAGATGTCGGCAAGTTCGTCAAAGGGTACGTTGGAGAGTTCGGGGTCGTTGGCAGAGGGTAATTTGCCGGAGGGACCGATGGATCCGGCCACGAATCTTTGTTGGGCCGGATCACCGTCCGCCCTAACGCGCGTGGAATACTCATCGGCCAGCCGGCGCGCCAATTTGGCGGCGGTCTGGTTGATCTCGATGACGCGGTCTTGCAGTCCATACTCCGCCATGGTCAGGCGATTGGCTCGGAAGGTGTCGGTCTCGATCACGTCCACACCGACTTCGAGAAACGAGCGGTGGACTTTTTCCACGGCTTCGGGATACGAGATGACGAGATAGTCGTTACAACCATTGAGTTTCTCACTGCCGAAATGCTCGGCAGTGAGATGCTGGTTCTGCAGGTTCGTTCCCATCGCACCGTCGAAGACGAGCACTTTCTTTTCGAGGGCGTCGAGATAGCGGCGGTTGGTGTAGGTGCGGGACATTTTCTCTCTAGAATTATTTATCTGTGGATTGAATCCTGTTCGTTGTTGCCTTGATTTATTATTACCAGATTTGCAAAAACCTCACCTTCTGTCTTCCCAAATGCAAATGTTGTTGACGCTTCGGCAAAATATGCCTTGTAAGTGCCATCAGGTTGTTTTTCCATCTTTACTTGGAAAATATCGCTCACGGGAGGGAAAACAAAAGACTCACTCATAATGCAGGGCATCCTTTGCTCAAAATAAACACAAGACAACATTCATGGTGTAGAAAAATTCTAAACGAAAACCGCCTCCAAGGCAAACAGTGAGGCGGCAAGGGTGAACAGGAGTGTATCACAACGAAAAAGTCATGTCAAACTATAATCTGACATCAGAGATGTTTGGAAAAATATCCGGGCTTTCTCGCGGTACGCCTCCGCTCAAAAATAATCGCCGTGTCATGTTCAGCGCGTGGAACTTCCCATAACGCTTTCGACTCGTATGCGGCTTCGTAAAATAGACGAATGAGGGAATTACGATAGAACAGGGTGCTGCGCCTGCGTGTTAGTCCCGGTTCTCGCGGTAGTCCCGGTTCCTACACGGGATACGGGGCAATGGCGCGGGCCGTTCACTGAAATTCTCCTAGGGATTCACTCCTGTGCCTATGGTCCCATTTTGCAGGCCGTTCAGCACATCCTGCACCAGACGCATTTTGGCGTCACTAAGCAGGTCAGGGTTGACGTCGGTCAGGAACAACGGGGTGGGAGCCACCTGCCCGCCTTTACCGGCTACCAGGTCCGGGAAGATACGCTGAAGGGCAGAAATAAGGTCAGGCTGGATGCTGGCAACCCATTTGGAGCGGACATCCTCACCGGGCAGGGTCTGGCCGATGAGCAGCACGCCACTTTGAGCCATGTAGGATAGAAGGTCGGGTGTGGCAATCACCGGGTAGACGTAGGCCACTTTGACCATGTTGTGAATCAAAATGTCTGCATGACCGTTATAGTCGCTTTCAGGAGCGTCGGTTGGGATTCCGACGAGGATAGGATAGATACCAGCAGGTTGGGGGAAGTTGGGGTTACGACAAGAGCCACAATAAAAATAAAAACCATTGGCGAATGCGTTGCGGGCGGCCTCGCCTCCGGTTGTATCTTTCTGGTACAGAACGCCGACTTTCCATTCCGGGGCGACTATCCCAGCGATGTACCCGGCCAGGAAAGCCTGCTGGTCCACCGGGATGCCAGCCGCCCCGACACTGGACAGGTTGGGGGCCGCGACCAGACCGGGGATGCCCACCGCCAGGAACTGCACACCAGGCGCGGAGGCCGTCAGCGCGGCCAGACCCGGGTCCGGCGGGAGAACGACGACGACTTTCAAAGCTGGACCTTCGAAGGCCAGGTCGGCGGGAGTGAGAACGTTGCGCACCTGGAAGCGCATCCCGTTCGCCTGTGCCAGGTCATAAACGAGGGTCTGATACTGGTCTGATTCGGCCCGCGGCATATCTGCGGGCAACACCAGGATGGTCAACGGTGTGGAGGAGAGAGTGGGGGCTGCGGTCGGGACAGGAGTGGAGGTGGGATCTTCCGGCGCGGGAGGTGCGCCACCGGGGAGCGCGCAGGAAGTGAGCAAGATCAAAGAAGAAAGGATGAAGACCAGTTTGCGTTGCAAGGTTGTGTCTCCTGAGAAAGGATGCAGGTATTTTACCTGAAAACGTCCTCCCAGGCGGGGCGGTGGCTCTGGTCTTTGGGAATTCCAGCGATGGAAGAAAAGATATGGGGATGTTAGACATCAGGACGCCCACGCGGGGCGTCCTGAGTGAGGGGGAGTATGCACATGAACTGCGTGCGTTTTACTTGACAGCAACTTTGATGGTCTTGGGGCGGGCCGATTCAGCCTTGGGCAGGCACAGGGTCAGCACACCGTCGGTGATTTTAGCCTGGGCCTTTTCGGCGTCCAGCGTGGCGGGCAGGCGCAGGGTCCGGCGGAAGGAGCCGTGCGGCAGTTCGCGCACGAGGTACTCATTCTCATCTGCCTTGAACTCGCCTTCCACGGTTACCACATCCTCCAGAATCTGGATGTTCAGTTCTTCGGCCTTCAGACCGGGGACGAGAGCGCTCAGCACATAAGCATCGTCTTGCTCGCGGATGTCCACCGATAATGTATAGCTGTGGGAGTGCTCGGGTTGTTCACATTCGGCCATGCGGGCCCAGCGACGGGCCATGCGATACGGGGTAGGGGCAACAAAGTAAGTCATTTCGAACTCCTTTCGGGAATGGGTAAGCAATAGAATGCCCTATCTTATCCCGTAAGTGTCAGAATAAAAGCAGAATAAGATAGAATTTATGTAAGAGATAATCCTGCGGGTCGTTAAAAAACACTGCCGCAGGAGGGTCTCCTGCGGCAGAAGAAAGTGAATGAACACAGAACTTACGGGGTTGCAGCCAGAGCCGCATCCGCAGTCGCGAGGCCTGCGCCAGTGGCATCCGCGCCCCAACAAATGTTGCTTGTGGCGCCACTCTAATTATAGACTGTGCGACAACCTGGAGCCAGTGGAATGGCTGCTCCGGTGAGGATGGCCTCAGCCTGAGCAGCGGTCAATGCAGGATACTTCTGCACCATCAGCGCCACGATGCCGGCCACATGCGGGCTGGCCATCGAGGTCCCGCCCAGGAAATAGTATGAAGTTTGGCCGCTGTTGACCTGATAGGGACCAACGATCCAAGTCCCAG
>Ga0209746_1000449_pt1 | contig 21197 bp, 19 predicted proteins | sample BarGraNGADG00211_3_FD_184496 | JGI IMG/M metagenome (GOLD analysis project Ga0209746, IMG submission 184496) | Arctic peat soil microbial communities from Barrow, Alaska - Barrow Graham LP Ref core NGADG0011-211 (SPAdes) (version 2) | ecosystem: Environmental > Terrestrial > Soil > Wetlands >... | reverse complement strand
AAAGGAAATATCGCTTATCTTTAACAAGTTCTACAGGGTAGAAGGATCAAAAGCCGGAGGTACCGGGCTGGGACTTTCAATAGCAAAAGGGTTTACTGAAGCGCATAAAGGAACAATAACTGTTGAGAACAGGCAGAATGGCGGTGCAAAATTTACAATTAAAATACCAACTGATATACCACAGGTAGAACTAAAGGGATAAAATTTAATAATAAATGAATCTACCAGAAACAATCTTGGTAATTGACGATGAAGTGCAGATACGCCGTTTACTTGAAATAACGCTTTCGTCAAATGGATTTAAGATTTCTGAAGCTGGCAACGGAAAAGACGGACTTATTGCTGCTGCCATGAATCACCCTGCGCTTATTATACTAGATCTTGGATTGCCGGATACTGAGGGTATTGAAATTCTGAAAAAAATCAGGGAATGGTACCAGAAACCTATCATTATTCTTTCAGTAAAGAGTTCTGAAGATGTTATAATTAATGCACTTGATAACGGGGCGAATGATTACCTGACAAAACCTTTCAGAACGGGGGAACTTCTTGCCAGAATAAGGGTTGCTCTAAGGCATGACAAAGGTAGTGAAGATAATCCAAATCTGACTTTCGGTACACTTACAATAGATCTGGCAAATCATATAGCACGGAAAAATGATGATATTCTCAAATTAACTTCAACGGAGTTTTTATTACTTGCACTTCTGGCAAAAAATTCCGGTAGAGTATTGACTCACCAGAACATCTTAAAATAAATATTGGGTTTCGGATATATTGGACAGACACAATATTTAAGAGTATTCGTAGCACAGCTTCGTAAAAAAATCGAGGACGATCCGGGTAAACCAAAGTTTCTTATTACGGAATCGGGGATCGGATACCGGTTTCATGAATAGGGGGCCAATCAGAACTCAATAATCTTTTCCACCCTGTTGCTTTTCAGATACTGTTTCAGAATAACCTGGATATCGCGGTTATCAACAGATGGTTTAATACATTCGTGTAATGCTGAAAGACCAAATCCCATGTCATTTATATTAAAGTATCCCCAACCTGAATATTTTCCGTTTACGATTTTGACTGCACACTTCTCATCATTATCGCGTCCTTTGTCAATTATAAAAAAGTTACGTCTGGAGAAAATGAACTCTTCCGTAGCTCTAATAGCCCGCTCATTATACTCATCTGCCGATTCCTTACCTATGCAGGCACCCCTGCAGATTCCAACATGGTAGTGAAAGCATGCACTGTCTGTTTCATAGAGACCTGACAACTTCTGACAAAGATTATACATTTCTACAAGTGAAGTGAGCTTTGATTTTGTTTTCTCTTTAGAAGTGAAAACGGAAATTGGCAACTCATCATTGTTAATCTGTCCATAACGATAGTTTATGTAACCATTTGTATCAGTAAATCGAAAGATACCCCATTGAAATCCCGATCTTCTCTGTAACCTGTTATAGATCGGTTTATTAACTTTGATTTCATGTGACTCTTTAAGCAGTGCAATCAATTCACTTCCGGTTCTTTCCCAGTCAATGTCTGCGATCTGATCGCGCATCTCCATTGCTCTGTTGGTGGAATTGTTCGACAGGTGCGTACTGATTCTCTGTTGGAGATTCCGGCTCTTTCCTATGTAGATCAGATCACCTCTCTCATTATAGAAATAGTAAATTCCGGGTTCATCAGGTATGCTGTCTATTTTAGCAATGTCGAGTTTTGGATGCAACTTTGAAACCCTCGTATTTTTTGTGAGGGCTGATCTTGATCCGTTCATTTCAATATCTTTTGCAATAAGAAGTTCAAAGAGCTTCACTGTAGCCAGAGCATCTCCTGAAGCCCGGTGTCTTCCATTGATTGAAATACTGAGATCCGTACAAATATTCCCCAGACTATACGATTTGTGTCCGGGAATAAACCTTCTGCTCAACGCTACAGTATCAAGAATATTTCGTTTAAAATTGAATCCTAGAGATTTATACTCCTGTCTTATGAATGAATAATCGAACCGTGCATTATGAGCAACAAAAGTCCTTCCTTCAGTAAGTTCAATAATTTTTTTTGCAATTTCATAAAAGCGCGGAGCATCTTCAACCATTTCATTTGTAATCCCTGTAAGATTGGTTATAAAATACGGGATATTCCTTTCAGGATTTACTAGCGAAACAAATTCTCCTGTAATCTGATTTCCATCATGTTGGTATATAGCGATTTCAGTGATCTTTTCAATTTGTGCACTTCCCCCTGTGGTCTCGATATCAATAATTGCATACATCAGATCAAATCACCTTTGGATTATGACAGCGAATATAATGAGAATTGTGGGCAGATTGGCTGATAGTTTGTATTTTTGTGATGCAAAGAACAGCTTGTCATGAATGAATGTTACGGAAAAAAATTCATACTTAATGGTACCCTTCAGCCGGTCGAACTATTCGATAACTCACTGGTTTATGAAGGTGATTCTGTATATGAGGTTATACGTATGGTTAAAGGAAACCCAATCTTTTTTCCTGATCATATGGAACGTCTGGCAACCAGTGTAAAACTGCAAAAGAAAGAACTTCTTGCCGATGTATCTGAACTGCGAAAAGCCATTTTAAACCTTACCAGATCTAACAAAAAACGGGAGACAAACCTTAAGATAGTTTTCAATTATAATAACGGCTCAACTAACTACCTGATCTATTTTATCCAGCCTATTTATCCATCAGAAAATCAGTATAAAAAAGGAGTGAAGGGAATCCTTTTTTTTGCTGAACGGAAAGATCCGGAATCAAAAGTGATAAATCATAAACTAAGAACATTTATCTATCATAAATTAATAATGGAAGGCGCTTATGAGGCAATTCTGGTTAATGAAAATAATTTAATAACTGAAGGAAGCCGTTCAAATATTTTCTTTCTTAAGGGTGAAACACTGGTGACAGCGCCTGACAATGCTATTCTTAATGGTATCACCAGGAAACATCTTCTTGAAATTTGTAAAGAAAACAATATTAAAGTGGAAATATCCCTGGTGGATGTTGATGACATAACAAATTACGATGCAGTATTTATGACCGGAACCTCACCCGTGGTTCTTCCATTTAATTGCATAAATGACAAATTTTATAACGTAAAGTTTGAACTGATTGACAGATTAAGGAAACTGTATCTGCAAAGAGCTGAAGAGAGTATCCGGTACTTCAGAACTGAATAATCGTAACTGGTTGAACAGACTGAAAGATAAATTATTATATTTGTATCCTTATTAATTCAATCCCGTATAGTATGGCAAGTGTAAGAGAACTAAAAAAAGATATTGATTACCTGATTTTTGAAGTGATTTCTGATTGTTTTGTCTATTCCGGCATTCATCCCGAAAATAAATCAGATGAATTATCAGCAATAATCTCTGATTCCGTTGCTTTCAGAAATGACCTCATTGCACGTGTTAACAACCCTGACGGTAAGGATAATCCCAAAATAGTAAAAGCTTACTACAAAGCCGTGGAAAAAGATCTCATCACAGGTGTCGACAAATTGTTTGACAGGCTAAGTACATTGTCTACAACGACGAAGGCGAAGACGAAGAAAAAGTAAAGTATTTGTAAACCTGGTTACCGCATCCGGTACATCTTCCTTTTTTATCCATATTTACGACTCTGATCTTATATCCGGATCTGATAATTACAGTAGTACCACATTCTGGACATATTGTATTCTGTCCGTCAGTTGATTGACTATTCCCGGTATATACGAAATTCAGATTTTCTGAAGCAATTTCAAAGAGTTTTTTAAGTGATATTTCCGGTGTGGACGGATCATCTCTTTTATACATAGGGAAGTACCTGCTGATATGAAATGGCACATCTTTCCCAAGCTCACCGGCGATCCATTCCGTTTGTAATGCCATTTCCTTTTCATTGTCATTCTGTCCGGGTATTATAAGTGTTGTTATTTCCAGATGTTTTCCCGATTTTGCTATCTGCTTCAAACTATTCTTTACCGGTTCAATTTCAGCCCCTGTCAGTTTCCTGTAGAAAGAATTGTTAAAGGCCTTAAGATCAATATTAAATGCATCAATGAAGCTTAATATTTCACCAAGCGGTTCACTGTTGACAAATCCATTGCTGACCATAACGGTTAATAATCCTTCCTTTTTGGCACTTTCGGCAACATCTCTCATAAACTCAAACCAGATAACCGGCTCATTATAAGTAAACGCTATTCCAATATTGTTCTTTGAGGCAAGAGCATCCTTTACTATTTTGTATATTGTAACTTCAGAAACCAGGCTTTCAGGAATTTTCTGGGATATATGGAAATTCTGGCAAAAATCACATCTCATATTACAACCGAATGATCCGATTGATAATATGTTCTGTCCGGGGTAAAAATGATATAACGGTTTCTTCTCAACGGGATCCAGTGAATATCCTGATATGACTCCATATGTCAGAAGTTCAATTTTTTCACCCGTGTTTTTCCTCACACCGCAGATGCCTGATTTGCCGACACCCAATTTGCAGTAATGAGGGCAGAGAATACATTCCAGCTTGCCGTCCGATTTTTTTGTCAGTGAAATCATTTGGGTTCATTTATTGGAATTGCAAACTTAAACTCGCTGCCCTTATCCACCTCGCTTTCAACCCATATTCTGCCACCGAGTTTTTCCACAAATTCCTTACTTAGTTTAAGTCCAAGACCGGTTCCCTGTTCATTTTCAGTTCCCGGAAGTGAATTCTTTGTTTCTATATTAAATAGATTTTTAATTTTTTCCTCAGCTATACCTACTCCAGTATCTTTTACAGATAGAATGATCTCAGAAGGTGTAACTTCTTTTTTGATTGATACATTACCATTTTTATGGGTAAACTTAACTGCATTGCTTAAAAGATTGCGAAGTACAGTATTGATCATATTTTTGTCGGTGAAAATATATATATCATCTGCTACCTCGGAGTACATCTTAATCTCTTTATTGGCCGCAGATAATCTCAGGCTTGAAAGATTTTCATTTATCAGATCTTTCAGATTAATCCTTTCAGGAGTGAACTTTATTAATCCGGTCTGTGATCTCGACCAGTCGAGTAAATTCTGAAGTATTGCATAACCTCCTTTTGCCGAATCATTCAATATCATTGCGAGATCCTTAATATTGTTGATGTTCATATGATCGATATTCTCAAATAATAATTCAGAAGAACCCAGCAGACTTGTAAATGGATTCTTCAGGTCATGAGCAACTATATTGAAAAACTTATCTTTTGTGGCAACCAGTTCTTTTAATTTGGCTTCATTTTCTTTTATAACATTTGCAGCTTTTCTTTCAGATTCTGTCAGCCTGATATATGAAATTCCGTAGGCCAGATCATCAGCAAGATCAGATAAAAGTTTTATTTCACTATCTGAGAATGGATCTGGGTCCTTTGAATAGATTGAAATTGCACCGAATGTTTTTCCTTCTGAAATGAGTGGTAATACTAATGATGAGGAATAGCCTCTTTCCAGAGCTGCGTCTCTCCAGGGTTTAAAGAGTGGATCGGTCAGCATGTTTTTGCAGAGGGAAGGTTTTCCCGTCCTGATCGTGGTCCCTGTCGGACCCCTGCCCTGTTCATTATCATCCCATGAAATGTTCATCTGATCGATATATCCCTTTTCAAAACCGTGATATGCAACAGGCTTGACGCTTTTTTTCTCATCGTTTTGGGCATATCCTACCCATACCATAGCATGTCCGCAATCTTCAATGATTATTTTACATACCTCATCGAGGTAACCGAATTCATTGTTGGAATGCATCATTACGTGACTGCTCATGCTCTTTGCATCTAATGTACGGTTTAAGCGTAACAGCTCTTCCTGTACTTTTTTGGTCTCTGTGATATTAATTGATGCAGTCAGGAAAGCCGGCTCATTCAAAAAAACAATTCTTCTGACGGAGGTCATGATCCAGAATGGTGTACCGTCAGTTTTTTCTACTCTTACTTCTTTATTATAAACTCCGTCTCTCTCCTTAAATGTATTTGCAATATTCTTATGGTCCTCAGGATTCAGGAAAGCGTCAGGTACTATTTTGTCTGTCAGTTCACCCTTTTTAAGACCAAATGATTTTTCATAAAAATCATTTACAAATGAGATAGTTGAATCCTTTATCCGGTATATTAAAATAAGTACCGGAAGCGATTCGGCAATGGTTCTGAACCGTTCTTCACTTTCGCGTAACGCCTCTTCAATTGAGCGCCGTTTCCGGTCTATTTTATCGATTGAGCGGGCAGTTAGCCAAATAAGGATCATGAAGCAAAAAACATAGGCAATGGCCACAAGAGCAATACCTTCTTCGGATTTTATCAGACCCATTCGTTCTCCACGTATGCGCAACCACCCGATAAGTAAAGGTAATACAACCAGGGCCGGGAAAAGCTTTCTTGATATAATTCCTGCTGTATCGCGGGAATTATATAGTTTCATAAGCCATGTTTCAGGCTTCATAAGCAGCACTGCTGAACAAATCCCGCAAAAAGCAATCGCAGTGTTCAGAGCAAATGATATGTTCCTTAACTCTGTAGATGAATATACGTCGAGTATGTAACTGATAATTGAAAGGTAACTTATCAGAAAAACCGGAACAGTAATTATATGAGCGATACCGGAACTTCTCTCTTTTTCTCTTGCAAGTAGAAAAAGTATACACCCTACAAGAATGAAGTTTACTGCTGCTAAAATGTCCATTCTGTTAACGGGAGAGAGGAAGTAACTCAGCGAGGATAATTGCGTTATAGATGATTCATGACCTGTGTTCAGATAAAATAAATATACATATAAGGTGCTCAGACCTATTATACAAATGACGAATGCAAGAAATAACGAAAGTGTCCTTTTTATAAGAACAGGAAAATTCAATTGTATAATTACCAGAGTTAAAGCTGAAATAATAAAGCACAATGAAGTTATTAACTCCATGGACTCCCAATTCGGCATAATACTTTTAAAAAGGTCGATGTTAAATATCCAGCCGGCAAGATCGAGGAAGCTAATAAAAAATACTATTATGAGCAATATCCAAATTGTTCTTCTAAAGGTAAGGATAGTCCTCATAAATCTCCAGCCTTGTTTTGGTCCGTATTCGTTTGAATTGCCTGACATCGGAAGTCTAATGTATTTCAAAAATAGTTAATATTTTGTACAAAAAAGTGATAAATATTATATAGTTAATTGCATTGAAATTGTTTTGTTAACTTGCAAGGGTAATTAGCATTAAGTAAATTAGAATTAGATAATTCAACTATTTGTTTAAAAGTATTGATTAATCCTTTTAAGCCTTTTGCTTTAATACTTGATTTTGAAAAGAGTAAAATAACAGACCATTATGAGAATCCTGCTGGTTGAAGATGATCCAAAAATATCCTCTTTCGTTAAAATAGGATTAGAAAGTAAGGAATGTATTGTCGATACAGCCTATGAAAGTACAATCGCAGAGAAGCTTGTTTTTTCCAGGAAATACGACGTAATTATTCTTGACGTTGTGATTCCGGGAATTTCAGGATTCGATTTGTGCAAAAAAATCAGGAATAATAATAATCTCACCCCAGTCATAATGTTAACCTCACTTGATTCAGTTGAAGATAAACTTACAGGATTTGACTGTGGTGCTGACGATTATCTTGTTAAACCATTCAGTTTCCAGGAACTTTTTGCACGAATTAAAGCACTAGTACGCAGAAACAAGGAAGCTATGGTAAATCCTCTTCTTAAGGTGCTTGATCTGGAACTTGATTCAATAGCAAAAAAAGTCCGACGGGATGATAAAGAGATAAACCTTACAGCCACCGAATATAAGATCCTGGAATTGTTATTGAGCAACAAGGGTAAAGTATTTGACAGAATGCATATTGCTGAGAAAATCTGGGGTTATTCGTTTAATTCAGGAACAAATGTGATTGATGTCCATATCAATTCACTTAGGAATAAAATTGATAAAAATTTCTCTCAGAAGCTAATTCAGACAAAAAAAGGATTTGGATATGTTTTGAGTGAAGAGTCTTAATATATTCACCTGACAAATTTCTCCTCTCTTATCATAAAGATCACAAAGTGCTGAAATATAGGTTTTTACCTTTGTATGCTTTGTGGTTAAATAAGACTTTTTCAACAGCCCCAATTCACATAACGAACTTCCTAAAAGTTCGAAAGAAACTCAAACTTCAGAGAAACACTATCAGACTGAAAAGCTGAATGCTTTGCAGTATTCATATTAATGGATTCTTAATTCAAAATTAATGTTAGTTTAATTAATAGATTTATGCATAGCAGTAATTTAGATGTATCAGACCTGAATCTTGATCATACGATAAATTCTTTGTTTACCAGTATATTAGTAAAATCAATAATATGAGATTTGAACTGGCAGATTTGCCATATAAAACGGATGCTCTTGAACCATATCTTTCTAAAAAAACTCTTGAGTATCATTATGGCAAACATCTTCCAGCTTATGCCGCAAATCTTAACAGACTTATTCCTGGAACAACATTTAAAAATCTGGATCTCGAGACTATTATTAAAGTTGCAGATGGATCGGTTTTTAATTATGCCTCACAGGTATGGAATCATATGTTTTATTTTGAATGTTTACGACCTGGCAGCAAAAATCCAATAAAAGGTCCTTTGGAAGACCTGATCATAAGAGATTTTGGCACCATTTCATTCTTTAAAAACGCTTTTGCCAAGGCTGCAGAATCACTCTTCGGAGCCGGGTGGATCTGGCTGGTCCTTACTCAGAATGGATCGCTGCAAATAATGCCAAAGAGCAACGCAGGCAATCCTCTGCGTGTGGGTTTTATTCCTATAATTACATGTGATCTCTGGGAACATGCATACTATCTCGACTATCAAAACAGATGTAATGATTATCTTAATGCGTTCTGGAAGCTGATTAACTGGGATGTAGTTGAAACAAGATATAACCATGCAATCCTGTTATAATTCAAATTCATCCTTATCTGCTTCGTGTTCTAATAAATCTACTGATTGCGGAGCTCCAAACCAAAAAGTGAAAAGGATTTTGGCCCGTGATTATACCCTTCCTGAAAACAAGCTCAGAATTCTCCAAAATATTGGAGAGATGAGTATATTCTGGCAATTTTCAAAGAAAATGTCCTTCTCGGCAAATTATGAAGGAACTTTTTAAAAGCATGATAAATATAACAGGGTATATCTGCAACTCAGAAAAAGGTTTTAAGCTTCAGGGAACTATTTAATCTTTCAATTGTTTTAAATTCTTAAAGAGGACCTTAATATTTGCGGTTCTTATAACATATAATGGGTTATCCGAGAATGATTTCATTCTGGCTTCCAAAATCGATAAATTATGAGTTTTCTTAACATAGAAAGTTGGCAATGATGGTTGTTCATATCAGAACTGTTAACCGTATCTGAAGTTTTATACTCAAAACCATATTTCGAATTATTTGTTTAACAATTAAATACTGATAGTATGGAAGAGCATATTGTTAAAATTCTGAATATAGACAAGGTAACTCACAATGTAAAGAGACTTCAGATTGAAAAACCGGAAGGATACTCCTTCAATCCGGGTCAGGCTACAGAGGTGTCAATTAATACTCTGGCACTAAGGAATGAAAAAAGACCATTCACGTTTACCTGCCTGAATTCGGAAAGTTATCTGGAATTCACAATTAAAATCTATCCTGAGCACAAGGGGATAACCAATGAACTTAGTAAACTAAAACCCGGTTCTGAGCTTATTATCAGGGATGTATGGGGAGATATTGCTTTCAAAGGTGAAGGAGTGTTTATTGCAGGAGGAGCAGGAATTACACCTTTTATTTCCATTTTCAGAGATCTTAAAAGCAAAGACAAAATTGGAGGTAATATGTTAGTCTATGCTAATAAAACAAAAAATGATATAATTCTTGAAAGTGAATTGAAGCAAATGCTGGGAGATTCATTTTTAAACATATTATCGTATGAAAAGAACAAAGGTTATTTTCATGGATTTATTACAGAGGAATTTCTTAAAACCAACATTCCCGTACATTATAAAAACTACTATCTGTGCGGACCCCCACCGATGATGGCAGCAATAATTAAGCAATTGCATAACCTGGGTGTCAAAGAAAGCTCTATAACAATGGATACCTTTTAAAAGAAAACATTTACTCCGTATTTGAAAACCGTACCGTCATGGTATCAGCTCTTAATCAAAATCAATCTTTTTGAAATCAGCTAGTTGCATAGCGAGTTTCCGGTACATTTTTTTATAATATTTATCACCATTAATTTCACTGATACGGCTCAGGCCGAAATAAGCATAAGCTGCATATTCATTTCCGTAATTACCAAAAATGGATATTTCATTGACTCCTTTAGAATAGTATTGTTGAGCCTTTTTAATATCATGATACTTTTTCTCCTGTAAAATGCCGTTGAAAACTGACATCTGTGCTCTGAAAAATGAATTAGTTTGATTTGAATTTGATGATAGCATCTCCATTTCCGCTTCATCATATTGCTTAATCAGCAACAGGTTTTTAATATATGCTCCCAGATATTCCGGATTGTCGGGATATAGATTATGCAGACTTTTACTATAATAAGTAGCCTGTTGAAAATTATTTTCAAAAGTCAGGAAAATTTCTGAGAGGAAAGAAAATGCTTCTGCTTTAAGGAAGATTGAATTGTTAGAAGCTATCGCAAGATCCCCAAGACCCCTGATTTTGCTCCCTTTTAGAAAAAGAAGCGCCAGAGGCTTATAAACAGGGTAGGCTTCAGGGTACACTTCACGATAATAGTTATAAACTCCTGTAAAGAAAAGAAAATCAGAATAATATGCAGTAAAATCAAAGGAGTGCCTGATAGGTTGATATGTACTTGTTGCTAGTGGAAATACCTCAAAACTGAGATTATTGTCGGTATAATATAACAATAATAACCCCCTTGCACACAGGTTGACCAACAGATTTTCCACTTCAGAAGATTTGTTTTTGTTTTTATCACAAAGTTCGATGCATTTACGCATGTTTTCTTCAAATGAGGCACGGGCTGCTGAAGTTGTGATGAGAGGATAGTTTTTCCAATAAGTTTCCATTCCTTCGAAAAGGAAAACCACAGGCTGATCCGGATATAGTTTCCGGAGCTCTTCACTTACCTTGTCTGCCTTGCTAAACTGGAAGTTATAAACGTTGTTAATACCTTTTTTTATCAGGCTTACAGAGGTTGAATCTCTCAGGAATTGGCTAAACAACGAAGACGTATTTATACTAAATGCCAGTACTAAAAGTACAATTAAGATTTTGCACAATTTAGAAGCTTTATGTACCCGCAGGAGTTTGACCATTATACAATTCATTTGATTAAAACTTTTTATGTAAAAGATTGTTCTTTACATTGAAAGTTGCATCATTGCATCTGATACGATAAATAATTTAACAATCGATCATAATGATTGTTCATAGTAAAATTTGCAGACTTTAGTTAGTTTTTTTCTGATTATACTTACATAAGCTATATGATTAATTACACAGCCACCTATACCGACAAGTACCAATTGAATATGTCCCAGGTATATTTCCTTAAAGGACAGAAAACCAATAAAGCTATATTCGACTATTTTTTCCGTAAGTTACCCTTCAATGGTGGGTATGCGATTTTTGCCGGATTGGAGGATCTTCTAAATACTCTTGAAAGTCTGCGTTTTGATAAGAGGGATCTTGAATTCTTAAAGGAGTCAGGATACCACCCTGATTTTATCAGCTATCTTAAAAAATTCAGGTTTAACGGTAATATTTATAGTTCAACTGAAGGAGACCTGGTATTTCCTCTCTGCCCGGTGCTTCAGATAGAAGCAGATATCATTGAAGCTCAGATTATTGAAACAATTTTACTTAACATACTTAATTTTCAGATCCTGATCGCTACAAAAGCAAGCAGGATGTGTCAGGCGGCCGAAGGGCGTTTATTAATTGACTTTGGTTTACGAAGGGCACAGGGTGCGGGAGGATATTCTGCCAGCAGGGCAGCCTACATCGGCGGATTTAATGCGACCAGCAATGTGAGGGCAGCACGTGACTATGGTATTCCGGCTTCCGGTACTATGGCCCATTCGTTTATTGAAAGTTATGATGATGAGTTGTCGGCATTTTCCGACTTTGCCGAAGTACAACCTTCCGATTGCATATTACTTGTGGATACTTACGATACACTTAAAAGTGGCTTGCCTAATGCTATTAAAGTAGCAAAAAAAATTGAAGAGAAAGGCTTCCGGCTCAAAGGAATCAGACTTGACAGTGGCTACCTGGCTTATCTTGCCAAGGAGAGCCGGAAACGTTTGGACCAGGCAGGTCTGGGATATGTAAAAATTGCTGTTTCAAATCAGTTGGATGAGTATATAATAAAAAGTCTTCTCGAGCAGGGAGCCCCGATTGATATATTCGGAGTGGGGACAAATCTCGTTACCGGTTTCCCCGATGCTGCTTTGGATGGAGTATATAAGTTAGCTTACGCCAATGGGAAACCAAGAATAAAATTGTCAGAGAATATTGGCAAAATTACTCTTCCTGACCGGAAACAGGTCTTCAGAATAACAGATGATGAAGGTAATTTTATTGGAGCCGATGCAGTTACTCTGGAAAGTGAAACAGATGTGAAAATCATGCACCACCCTTTATATCCGCTCAAATGGCTTTCAGTAGGAAATCATATAAAAGAACCCCTTTTACATAAAGTGATGGAAAACGGAGCGAGATTGCTTAATCCCAAAACTCTGATGCAAATAGCTCATTACAACCGGGATAGAATGGCAAAACTACCCAAAGAGTATAAACGGTTTGACAACCCGCATATTTATAAAGTGGGAATAAGCAAAAGGTTGCAAACAGAACGCGATAGTCTGATTGAGGCATATAAAAAGTAATTATCTATGAAAACACTTGTTATCATTGATGTCCAGAATGATTTTATGCCGGGAGGACCGCTGGAGGTTCCTGAGGGTAATATGATATTACCTGTTATAAACAAAATTGAAAGTTGTTTTGATCTTATTGTGGCAACCCAGGACTGGCATCCGGCAGACCATAGGAGTTTTGCTTCAAATCATATGTATAAAAAGCCTTTTGACAGAGTTTTTCTTCGCGGAGCAGAACAGATCCTCTGGCCTGATCATTGCATCCAGGGATCATCCGGAGCTGAATTTCATACGGATATTGAAACCAAAAAAATTGCTGCAATTTTTCGTAAAGGGATGGATCCTGAAATAGATAGTTACAGCGGATTTTACGATAATAACCATATATTAACCACGGGTCTGGCAGGTTATCTCAGAGAAAAGGGAACATCTGAAATTCATTTTTGCGGGTTGGCTGCCGACATTTGTGTTTACTATTCAATACTCGATTCAATATCGGAAGGTTTCTCTTCAATATTAGTTGAAGATGCATCCCGTCCTTTATATCCGGATAAATTTGATGATGTAAAATGTGAACTGGCAAAAAAGGGCGCACATATAATCAGTAGCAATGAACTTACCGTGTAATAAAAAAATCTGACCTGTATTATACAGGTCTCTTCTTAAATCAGGAATGATGTATTTTCTATTACCTGTTTCACAAATATTGATAAATTTGTAAACATGTTCCTAACGACTAAGAAATGATATCAACCTGCTTTAAACTGAAACCTTTTTGTTCCTGTATTTTCTTATACATGCTGCTGTTCCCTAATGTCGAAGTCTCAGCTCAGCCTGAGAAAAGCTGGAGAGCGTTCTCTGACCCGGATTCTCCCCACCGGAAGGAAAAAGATCAGTACTGGCCTGTAAAAGAAGCTCTCAAACGAGGCTATGGAATGGCGGTGTTCAATGCTTCTGATCTGGATCCTGATAATTTTGACAATTTTAAAAATGGTATTCATGGTTTGCTCGATCAGAACCCGCGTCCGGATGATGCATGGGGAACAATTGCAGCATGGGCCTGGGGTGCAAGCCGTTGTATGGATTATCTGGTTACAGATAAAGATGTTGCTCCGGAAAAGGTTGCAGTTGTTGGTCATTCACGTGCCGGCAAGACAGCATTATGGGCAGGAGCGGAGGATACCCGGTTTGCCATGGTAATATCAAATGAATCTGGCGCCGGCGGAGCTTCATTGGCCCGACGACGTTTTGGCGAGACTGTTTCGCGGCTGAACTCAGCTTTTCCGCAATGGTTCTGTTCGAATTATAATAAATATAGCGGCAAGGAAGATTCACTTCCTGTAGATATGCACATGCTTCTCGCACTTATTGCACCAAGAGCTTTGTATATTGATTGTGCTGATCCGCCCCTGAATAAACAGATAATAAGTGGAGAAGTCGCATTTCATATCAGAGATGGAGTTCATAACCTGCTTTTAAATGACTGGAACTGGTTTAAGGATTTTGCAGATAAGGTTTTGAAATAATTTTTTGATAATGTTTAATAGTTTTTATTTATTTCCATGTCATCTGCAAAACAAATTATCCGGATACCTTTTGATAAATTGAAATCTGAATTTTCCAGGATTCTTTTAAGTATTGGTTTTTCACTACCGAAGGCAGAAAAATGTGCCGGTATATTCACAATGAATAGCCTGGATGGAGTCAATTCTCATGGTATTAACAGATTCCCGAGATTTGTAAAGAACATTTTGGAGGGTCTTGTAAAACCTGAAGCTGTTCCATCTCTGATACACAGCGCAGGTTCAATTGAACAATGGAATGGCAATCTTGGTCCTGGACCACTGAATGCTTCATTTGCAACTGACAGAGCCATGGAGCTTGCCCTCGGCAACGGGATTGGTATGATAACCATGGCTAACACTAATCACTGGATGCGGGGAGGAACCTATGGCTGGCAGGCTGCAAAAAAAGGATTTGTATTGTTATGCTGGACAAATACTTGTCCGAACATGCCTGCCTGGGGGGCCACTGATCCGCGGATTGGAAACAATCCTTTTGTAATTGCAGTACCCTTTCTTAATGAAGCCATTGTTCTCGATTTTGCTATGTCGCAATATTCTTACGGCAAAATGGAATCACTAAATAGTGATGGTACTAAACTTCCCTATCCCGGGGGATTTAATAAGCTGGGTGAATTGACCTCAGATCCGGGGGAGATTCTCGAATCATGGAGAGTTTTACCGGCTGGTTACTGGAAAGGGGCGGGTTTGTCGTTGTTGCTTGATATTCTGGCAACAATTCTGTCGGGTGGCCGATCGACTCATCAAATCAATACTTGTAGTTCGGAACATAATGTATCACAGGTCTTTATAGCTATAGACATAAAGAGCTTGCATAACTTTTCCTTAATTGAAAATTCAATACTTCAGATAATTGAAGATTTACATAAATCAAATCCAGAAACTGCGTCTGCTAAAATCCGATATCCGGGAGAGAATGTTCTTGAGACACGAAAAATAAATCTTGAGAAAGGGATACCTGTAAACAGGGATACCTGGGAAAAGCTTACTTGTCTGCGATTTAATTCATGATGATTGCAATTATCGGTTTATTATAACTTTTCCTCCTTGATTTCGACATTGATCGAATTAGATTCGGCAAAAATCAAAATTTCATCTATTATTTTTTCATTGGTTTCATGGTATGTAGTACCGAACCTGAGAAGTATCCTTTTTTTGGATTTTAGAAAGAAGAAAAGATTCAAAGGGAACAATTCGATCTTTTCAATCTCACCCGCAGGTAACTCAACAGCCGGAAGCATAATATTTTTCTTGAGCCATATTTTGTCAGTATCTATCTTAATGAATCTTGTTGCCTTGCCAAGTCCGGACCATACCTGGTAAAAGCCAAATCCTGAAAGAAATAGTATTGTAATCCAGAGTGTACCATCGGCTTTTAATGACCCTGTATTAAAAATCAGCCAGAAGATGGCAACTGCAAAGCATACAATACCGAATACAACCTGTATAACTTTAACAAGTCTGTTGTTTTCAGTAGAACTGAGAGAAAAGTATTTTGTTTCCATTGATAAATTTTACCGGCAATTTATTTCTTTTTGATAAGAATCCAAAATATGATTTTCAAGTGTCGGTCCGATTCTGTTATATCAATCAGAAAGTGATTGAAAAATAATTTTTTAGTTTCACTATATTTCAAATATTATTTTTTTAAATTTGTTATGAAATAAAACGAAACAATTAATTTCAAATATGAGCAATTGTGTTGATCGGAGGACAGATATTATTAAACAACTTGAGAAAAATGATCAGGTCAATGTATTTGAACTTAGTAAGCAGTTTAAAGTAAGTGAGGTAACCATCCGTAAGGACCTGAAGCATCTGGAAAAGAAAAATATCCTGATCAGGTCTCGAGGTGGTGCTATGAAACAGAGTCTGATAAATATTGATTTATCAATATATGATCGGCGCAGACAGAATATTAAACTTAAAGAAGCAATTGGCGCTGCAGCTGCTAATATGATAATGAATGGGGAAACAGTTTTACTTGATACAGGTACTACAATTATGCAACTGGCAAAACATCTGCCAAAGAAGATTGATATAACTGTAATAACTAATTCAGTAGATATTACATTCAGGTTAGCGGAATATCCTAATATAAGGGTAATTATGCCCGGAGGTATTTTAAGAAGAAATTCACTCGCACTCGTGGGAGAACAGGCAGCCGAATCATTAAGAAGCTTTTTTTGTGATAAATACTTTCTTAGTGCTGACGGCGTTGATATTGAAAGGGGAATGATGACCACAAACATAGAAGAGGCTTCTCTTGCCCGGATAAACATTAAAAACTCAAAAAAAGTATTTGCTCTTATTGATTCATCAAAATTTCTAAGTAAGGGAATTACTACTATTGCGCCGCTTGCAGAAGTTGATACCTTAATTACGGATAGTGGTATCCCGTCAGGAATTCTTAATGAGTTAATAAGGATAGGTTTAAATGTAGTGGTAGCGGATAAAATCTGATTTTTAGTTAAAATAAACTTATGAAACGTAATTTTTATCTGGTTGGCCTTATTTTCTTAATCTTTTTTGCAATTTCATTCCTGACTAATATTCTTGGCTCGATTAATCCGAATGTCAGCGATAGTTTCTCCCTGAATGGAACAATGACAGGTTTATTGCCTTTTTCTTTTTTTATTGCATATGCATTAATGTCAATTCCTTCGGGAATGATTGTTCAGAAATATGACGAAAAGAAAAGCCTTGTATTTGCCTGGATCCTTGCATTTTGCGGGGCACTTTTGTTTTCTGTTTTTCCTGTTTTCCCGGTATTCTTATGTTCGCTGTTTTTGATTGGTTGCGGTATGGCTCTCCTGCAGGTTGCTTTATTCCCCCTGCTAAGAGTGACAGTAGGAGAGGAGCACTTTGCATTTAACAATCTCATTGTTCAGCTGGTCTTCGGTGTCGCCTCATTCCTTGGCCCCTTTGTATATTCATCCCTGGTAACAAACCTGGGCGCCCAAAATATCGGAAAAGGGACTTTTATTAAATTAATGACATTCCTTACTCCCCGTAATTTACCATGGGTTTCAATCTACTGGATTTTTGCTCTTATAAGCTTTATTATGGTAGCAATTATTCTCTTCGTGCGTTTTCCGAAAGTTATCAGGAAGGAAGATGAAATTGTTGGGGCGTGGGAAACTCATGTTGAACTCTTCAAGCAAAAGACTGTTATACTTTTCTTCTTTGGAATATTTGCCTATGTAGGCATGGAACAGGGGATTGCAAACTGGATTTCCGAGTTCTTACGCACTTATCACAAATTCAGACCCGAAACAGAAGGTGCTGCAACGGTAGGCCTTTTCTGGGGGATGATGACAGTAGGTTGTGTCCTTGGCCTGATATTATTGAAAATTATCGACAATAAAATTGTTTTAAGGATCTTTGCTTCCGCTTGTTTTATAGTTTTGACATTAACGCTTTTCGGATCGGCTAAAATTGCACTGTATGGTTTCCCGGCACTTGGTTTTTGTCTGTCAGTTATGTATGGTATCATTTTTTCACTTGCCCTTAACAGCGTTACCAAATTTCATGGTTCGTTCTCAGGGATTCTCTGTACTGCGATTGCAGGAGGTGCCGTTTTATCATTACTTATAGGCAAACTGAAAGATCTTATAGGCTTACAGGCAGGAATGATGATTTTGTATCTGCCTTTAGTATATATTTTGAGTTTAAGTTTCTGGGCAAAACCTATTGTACAGAATGCAACGATAAGAAAAATTAAATACCAAAATAGTAACTTAAGTGGAGATATTAACGAATCAACTAAATCTTGATATTATGAAATCATCAGTTATTATGAAGTTTTTAGTAATTTTTGCAGTATTGATTATTTCTTCCTGTCAGGAAAAAAAAAGTAGAAATACAAAACAAAAAACTGATATTAATGAGTTTTTGGGACAATGGAACATCGATATTGAAGGTGGCTCGATTGGATGGATTGAGATTCGCCAGGAAGACGGCTACCTGGATGCCGACGTGCTTTGGGGTGGTGGCGAAATAATACCGGTACCTTATATATTTCTGGTTGATAGTGTTCTGTATATAGGTCGTGACACCCGAAGAGTGATTCGGAAAAAAGATTCTGAAGAGAATAATTCACGTGTTTGGTACAAAAAGCGTGTAGAGATGACATTCCCAGTCTGTTTGAAGATCCAAAAAAAACCCGGAAAAGCTAATAAGATTGTGGGCCATGTTCTGAGCCCAAAAGAAAATGGAATAGGAGTTGATTCCACTTCTTTTATTGGAACAAGATTACCTGATGTTCCACCAGCGCCTGATTTAACTGGTCTGAAATATGGTAATCCCATTGTGTTGTTTAATGGTAATGACCTGCGGGGATGGAAATCGCTCGACAAAAAATTAAAAAATCCTTTTCATGTTGTTGATGGAGTATTAGTTAAGGATCCTGAACCTAATGTCAGGTATACGGAACTCAGAACTGAACAGGAATTTGAAGACTTCAATTTAAAGCTTGAAGTAAATGTACCCAAAGGAAATAATAGTGGGGTTTACCTGCGCGGAATATACGAAATAGCTATAGAGCAGGGACACGCTGATTCCGGTGGAAGAGAATTGGATGCATGCAATATAGGAGGAGTATATAGCCGTATCTCAACGACGGTCAATGCTGAAAGACCGGCAGGTACCTGGCAAACTTTGGACATTACCCTGTGTGATCGCCATATAAATGTAATTCTGAATGGAACCACAGTCATTGACAATCAGCCGGTGTATGGACCGACAGGAGGTGCAATTTCATCGGACGTATTTGCCCCAGGTCCCATCATGATTCAGGGAACGGAAGCTGGAAAAGTTTTGTTCCGGAATATTGTGTTGAAACCAATTGTGAAGTAAAATTTAATTAGATATTAAGTATTTTAAAAATGAAAAAAATCAATCTAAAAGCAACAAATCATGAGGGTATTTCCCGCCGGAATTTTGTAAAAACTGCAGCTACAGGAGCGGCTGCCCTGACGATACTTCCAAACTTCACAATCAGCGGACTTGGACATGTTGCCCCGAGCGATAAATTGCTTATTGCTGCAGTCGGATGTGGAGGGGAAGCCGCTGACGATATTCGTCATTATGCCATAACGCCAAAGAAAAACGCAGAAATAGCTTTTCTGTGTGATGTTGATGACAGACAGGCTGCCCCTCGAATAAAGGAATACCCGAAAGCTAAATTTTACCACGACTGGAGGGAGCTGTTTGATAAGGAAAGCAAAAACTTTGATGCTGTTTCTGTCGCCATTCCCGATCATAACCATGCAAGTGTGGGACTCGGTGCCATGCAGCTGAAAAAGCACCTTTATCTTCAAAAACCACTCACACATGATATCTATGAGGCCCGGATTCTTACCCTGGCATCTGAAAAGTATAAAGTTGTGACCCAGATGGGAGATCAGGGAGCATCGTGCGATGGTATGCGTACACTGAGGGAATGGATTGAAGCGGATGTACTTGGCGAAATTGAGAAGGTTTTTTGCTGGACCGACAGGCCCGTATGGCCACAAGGAATACAATGGCCCAATACAGGTTCTGCCGTTCCAAAAGAACTCAACTGGGACCTCTGGCTGGGAACCGCGGAGGAAACAAACTATATAGATAACCTTGTGCCATTTAACTGGCGTGGCTGGTGGAGGTTTGGGACCGGGGCACTTGGTGATATGGGTTGCCACATAATCGGCCCGCCTTTTAAACTTCTTAATCTTGGTTATCCTGCTGAAGTAACCTGTAGCGCCAGCACGGTTTACAGCGGGATCTTTGTTGAAGGTCTGTACCCTGAGAGTGGTCCGGTTTCAAGTTCTATCCGTTTCAGGTATAAAATGAAAAACGGAAAGGATCTTGATCTTTACTGGATGGATGGAGGAATCACTCCTGAACGACCGAATGAAATTGATCCCGACGTAAACATGAACGAGATACTTTGTGATTATCCTCTGGGACTGAACGATTATGAAGGAGGAACACTTTTCATAGGAACAAAGGGAAAAGCTGCATGCGGATGGGGTGGACGAAATCCGGTACTACTCCCTCTCTCAAGGAATAAGGAGATAAATATTCCAAAAAAATACGCCAGAGTTGAAGGAGACATGGATGGTCACTGGTGGCAATGGATCGATGCCTGCATTGCCGGCTACGGGAATATGGAAGTTGACTCACCATTCGTCGGTTATGCCGGCCCGCTGACCGAGACTGTGTTGATGGGCAATCTGATACTGAGAAGTTTTAATATCCGTGAAAAAATCAGCAAAAATGATCCGGTTTATGGTAAAATGGAGGGTTATAACTTCCCTGGCAGGTACATTACATACAAATGGGATGGCCCCAATATGAGGATAACTAATTTTGAAGCAGCTAACCAGTTTGTAAAGAGAGAATACAGGAAAGGCTGGGAAGAGCTGAAACTTTAAGACAAAAGACAAACGTAAAAAGACAAAAGTTCGGGAACAAAGTGAGTGGGAGAATGGGAGAGGGGGAGAATTCCCGACGAAGGGACGAAGAGACCAAGAGATATTGAAATAGCGTAACTCCATGAAAAACTCTGTTTAACTCGTGGTTGAAATAATTCCTTTGCGAACTTAGGTTTTCAATCTTTGTGTGCTTTGCGGTTAATGGATTTTATTTTTTATTTTTTTATCAGTTATTAAATTCATTTTTGAAATGAAGCAAATAATATATAATGACTATTCCGAATT
>Ga0209746_1000447_pt1 | contig 21232 bp, 18 predicted proteins | sample BarGraNGADG00211_3_FD_184496 | JGI IMG/M metagenome (GOLD analysis project Ga0209746, IMG submission 184496) | Arctic peat soil microbial communities from Barrow, Alaska - Barrow Graham LP Ref core NGADG0011-211 (SPAdes) (version 2) | ecosystem: Environmental > Terrestrial > Soil > Wetlands >... | reverse complement strand
AGGATGCGCGGGTCGGTCAGGAAAGCGCGTGCAATCGCCAGGCGCTGGCGCTGTCCGCCGGAGAGAGTCACGCCGCGTTCGCCGATGACCGTCTCGTAGCCTTTTTCGAAATGGCTGATGAACTCGTCAGCCTGGGCGGATTTGGCAGCGGTTTCAATTTCTTCCTGCGTGGCCCCGGGCTTGCCAAAAGCAATATTTTCAGCCACCGAGCGGGAGAAGAGAAAGACATCCTGTTCGATGATGGAAATCTGCGAGCGCAGGGAGGCCAGATTCCAATCACGGACATCCACCCCGTCCACGAGGATTTGTCCACCTGTGGCATCGTAGGTGCGATTGACCAGTTTTGCCAACGAGGTCTTGCCGGTGCCGGTCTGCCCGACGATGGCTACGGTCTGCCCCGGTTTGACGGTGAAGGAAATGTCGCGCAGCACCGCCTCACCGGTTGGGTAAGCGAAAGTCATGTTGCGGAATTCGATCTCGCCGTGCATGGGCTGGGTGTAACCGGCGGCATTCTGGTCCAGGTTGGTTTCGCGGTTGATGAGGTCCAGGATGCGGCGGCTACCGGCCAGCCCGGATGAAATGAGCGAGTAGGCCCAGATGGAGGTCCAGGTGGGGAATTCGAGCATCAATAAAATTCCAAAATAGGCGACAACATCGCCAATATTCAGGATTCCCAGCCGATAAAGCAGGATGGCGTGCAGCAGGCCGCCTGCCAGTGCCATGAAGTACAACAGCAGAGGCACGAACCGGGCTTCGACGTCACCCTGGCGGATGTTGTTGTCGCGCAGGCGGCGGGAGTTGACATTGAAACGTTTTATCTCGGCTTCTTCCTGCGCGGCGCCTTTCATCGTCTCGATGCCGTCCAGGGCTTCGGAAAGGTGCGTGTTCATCTGGCCGAAGGAGTCGCGCACGTCTTCCGTGATGGGATTCAGGGTGCGCATATACCAACGCAGAGCGACAAAGTAAGCGATTGTGAAAAGGATGGGAGTGAGCAACAGCGACCAATGGTAGTGTGGGGCGAAGAACAACGGCATCACCAGGAAGACCAGCGAACCAACCACCAGGTTAATGCCAGGGCTGAACATGTAATTAACCTCGCGAACGTCGTTGGTGGCGCGCGCCATCGTGTCGCCAACCGGCTGGAGGTTGTGAAAGGTCATGCTCTTGCCGAGCAGGGACACGTAGAGTTCATCGCGCACATCGCGCTCGATGCGCTGGGCGATCAGTTCGGCGCCGAAATTACGTCCCAGTTGAAGTATGCCGCGCAAAATCTGCGATCCGCCCATGATGAGTGCCAGCGGGAGCAGAACTTTCGTCTCAGGCGGGGCTTTCAGCATGGCGTTGAAGGCGTCACCGGTCAGCACCGGGACGTAGGCAGCCAGCGCGGCGTTCCCGATAGCGCCGATGAACATGATGAGCACCAGCCACCAGTAGCGCGTGGTGTGAGAAAGAATCCAGCGCACTGGATCGCGCCGGTCTGTAGTGTGGCGGCGGGTAAGTGTGAATTCAGAGGGGGAGGCAATTGTGGTCATGCGGATTCAATTCTGGGGGCGGCTTGAATGGACGCGGAGGCGATTCTACCACGCGGAGAAAAGAAAAGGCGCGCTAATTGCAGCGCGCCTGAACGGTCGGAAATGCTCTCTTATAAGTGTTTGGTAAAAATCACCAGATCGTCCCCGTCGCTGTAAAAATCCTTCAATGTGGCTTCCAGCGTGTAGCCAGTGGAAAGGTAAAATTTGCGTGTCGGCTCATACGTTGGCAGGCCGGAGGTCTCAAGCACCAGCAGACGCCCGCCGAGTTTGCGGACGGCATCCTCGCTGGCGGCCAGCAGTCCGCGCCCCACTCCGCCGCGGCGGACAGTGGGGTCTACGGCAATCCAGTACAGGTCATAGGTCCCGGAAGTGAGTGACCGAGGACCGTAGCAGGCGTAACCGAGGACGCGTTCAGCCTCTTTTTCTACCAGGAAGTAATAGCCGCTGCGTTCCGAACCCTGGGTCAAGTATTCCTCCCAGAGTTCGTCCACACACTCCATTTCTTCCTGGTTGAAGACGGTGGTATTGGCTGTTATGGCGTGAATTTGTGCGCCGTCTTTATCACCTGGAACCGAAATCATTTATATCCATCCTTCTCGTTTCAGTGCAAAAGTTAGAATGCGTTCAATCATCTGCGGATAGGTGATCCCGGTGGCGCGTGCGGAGTTCCAGAACCCGGCTTCGGGTGAAAGGTCAGGCAGTTCGTTGACGTCGATCACGTACGGGATCCCATTTTTATAGCGGATGTCCACCCGTCCCAGGTCGCGCAAGCCCATGGCGCGGAACGAACCTTCGGCAGCCTTTTTGACGGCCTGTGCCTCTTTGCGGTTGAGCGCTGCCGGGACGCGGGCGGGAATATTCAGGTAGTAAGGTGAGTCTGTCTTCCATTTGGACTCGAAGGTAAGCAACCGCTCAAGGGGATTTGCAATCCAGGAAAAATCCTCTTCTGCAATTGGCAGGATTTCAATCACTTCATTTCCCCACATTGCAACCGCCAATTCACGTCCACAGATGAATTCTTCGACAATTGCAGGTTGTTCGTACTTTTCAACGATATGAGCGATTTTATGGAATAAACATTCCATGTTGCTGACGACGGAGTCCAGGTCAATCCCCATGCTGGCGTCTTCGACCGATGGCTTGATGATGACCGGGAAATCCAGATGGAATTCCCCTTCGGCGCGCTCAAAGACCTGATAGCGGGGAGTGGGAACTCCGAATTGAATCAGGCGCTCCTTGGAGTGCGGCTTGTCAATACACATTTCGATGGAATCAGCAAGCGCTCCGGTGTGTTTGAACCCCATCCGTTCGATGAGACGAATGACATCCACGGCGCCCAGGTTATTGCCGTTAAAGCCGTCACAGTTATTGAAGATAAAAGTATCTTTCGGGGGGAACGAACAAAGAATATCCTCGAAATCCTCGAGTTTGCCCCTGACCGCTAATTTTGTGACCGGGTACCCCAGACTGGTCAATGCTTCATATAAATGCTGCGTAGCTGTTACCGTATCTTGAACTGCCAGTAAATCTTGCGGATCGCCTCTGGTAATTTGAGCGTCTTCATTGAAGAGAAGTGCAACTTGAAAACTCTTACCGTTCATCGAAACCTCGGATGAAAAACTCCCTTTCTAAGGGAGAATGGTACGCAAACGTTTCAAGCGCGTTTGCGCTTTGATGGATTGCATTCGGAAGAACAGCACAAGTGAGTCCATGATAGAAGTAATCATACTCCGATTTTGAATCTTAAAAAATATCAATTTGCTCTGCTTCATTAATAACCCCACGCGTCCCAAATTCGTTATGGTTTCCATCATTTTGAATTGCCAGTCTTTCAGAAAATTGTATGATTTTGATTGGGAATTCGAGCAAGATTGTCATAGAAGGTTTGTATCATAAGCCAATTGACTCGCCCAATTTTCTATTGTAAACTTTCCCTAACATCATCCTTTTGAAACGAGGCCATCGATATGCAAAAGAAGCGTAATTCATACCCCGTGTTTGTTGTGATCGTGTTTTTTTTCTTCACGCTCCTGCACCAGACGGATAAACTATTAATCGGTTCCCTGCAACTCCCCGTCAGCAAAACATTTAATCTTAACGATCTCCAGTGGGGATTGGTCAATACCGGCGCCCTGATCGTCGGGACGCTGTTCTACCCGATCTGGGGGTATCTATATGACCGTTACGCACGTGCCAAGCTGCTGGCATTAGCCTCATTAATCTGGGGCGCAACCACCTGGTTGAGTTCGATTGTCCGAACTTACCCCGCCTTTCTTGCGACGCGTTCCTCCACCGGGATCGACGACTCGGCCTACCCTGGCATGTACAGCCTGGTCGCCGACTATTTTGGTCCAAAAATACGCGGCAAGGTCTATGGCCTGCTGCAACTGGCTCAACCGCTCGGTTATCTGGTGGGCATGATCCTGGCGCTGATGGTCGCCCCTCTACTGGAGGGAAAATTATTTCACCTGGAAGGCTGGCGTTCGATTTTCCTGATAACTGGTTCGCTTGGGATCGTCATGGCAGTCGTCATCTACTTCGGCATCAAAGATGTGCCGAGGGGCCAGTCCGAACCGGAATTTGACGGCATGGACGAGATCGGCCAAGTGCGTTTCAGTTGGGCTGCCCTGAAGGATGTTTTGAAAAAGAAGACCATGTGGTTCATTTTCCTGCAAGGCTTCGCCGGTGTGTTTCCGTGGAACGTAATCACGTTCTTCTTCTTCGGTTATCTCATGTTGGAACGTGGCTACGACAACACATCCGTCCTGCTGACGATGGGTCCGGTCATTATTATCCTGGCGGCTGGCTATTTTGTCGGTGGGGCACTGGGTGACTGGTTATTCAAACGCACCCTCAAGGGGCGTATCCTGATCTCCAGTGTGGGTGTCATCCTCGGTGCGCTCTTCCTTTTCCTTGCCCTGAGGACCCCGGTCGCAGACAAAACCACCTTCTTCATCTTGATGAGCCTGACAGCCATCTTCATGCCATTCTCCTCGCCCAACGTGACCTCAACCGTCTTCGACATCACCCTGCCGGAGGTCCGCAGCTCGGCGCAAGCGGTTGAGTATTTTGTCGAGAACAGCGGTGCGGCCCTGGCTCCCACGCTGGCAGGCGCCATCGCGCTTGCGGCGCACAGCAAACAGATTGCCATCATGACCGTTTGTATTTCGGCCTGGGTGCTGTGCTTCTTCCTGTACCTGGGAGCGTTGTTCTTCGTGGATAAAGATATCAAATCCCTGCGTGCCCAGTTAGCGACGCGGGCAGTACAGAAAAAAGCCGAGAAACCGGCGTAGTCCGCAGTAGGGGTACGAGATCTCGTGCCCCTACATATTAAAATATGAATAGTCTCCAAATCAACCTCGCCAACCGGAAACAGGTTCGGGATTTTCTCGGCTTGCCATCCCGAATATATCGGGATATTCCCCAATGGGTGCCAGCATTGGAAGGCGAAGAGCGCGCCCGTCTGGATCCGAGGCGGTATCCGTTTTACAAACATTCCGCGGCCGCCTTTTTCCTGAAGTACCGGGATGGCATCCCGGTGGGACGTCTGGCTGTGCTGGACAACCGCCTATACAACGATTACAACCACGAAAAATCGGCTTTCTTCTATCTGTTCGAGTGTGAATCGGATCCTGTGTCTGCATGCGGACTCTTCGAGGCGGCCTTTGACTGGGCGCGGTCGCGCGGGCTGAACAAGATTCTTGGACCGAAAGGGTTTACGGCGCTGGATGGGCTGGGGCTGCTGGTTAAAGGCTTCGAGCGGCGTCCGGCGCTGGGATTGCCGTACAATCCACCTTATTATCCAGGACTCATCGAGGCACTGGGGTTCGAAAAAAATGGAGAAATTGTCTCCGGATACCTGGGTGCGGATATCCAATTCCCGGAGCGCATCCACGAACTAGCGGCCCGCATCCGGGAGCGGCGTGGTCTGCGCATCGCACGCTTCCGTACCCGCCGCGAACTGCGAGCCGTGCTCAGCCATCTGAAAACCCTCTACAACGGCGCGCTGGAAGGGACCAGCGGAGGCACACCCATCACCGACGAAGAAATAAAAACCATGGCCAACCAGATGCTCTGGTTCGCCGACCCGAACTTGATCAAGATCGTGATGAAAGACGAACGGCCGGTCGGTTTTCTGCTGGCGTACCCGGACATATCAGTGGCGCTGCAAAAGACGAAGGGACGGCTTTTCCCCTTCGGCTGGGTCACCATTCTGCGTGAACTGCGCATGACCGACTGGATCAACATCAACGGGGCCGGGATGATCGAGGAGTACCGCGGCCTGGGCGGGACGGCCATTTTGTACAGCGAGATGTTCAAGAGTGTGGTCGAGAATCCGCGTTACCACCATGCTGAAGTGGTGCAGATCGGTATGGAAAACGAAAAGATGCAGCGCGAGCTGGAGAATTTCGGCGTAGACTTTTATAAGATACACCGAATGTACCAAAAGAATCTTTCGTAAAGACACAGCGAAGCTGTGCCCTTACCCGGAAACAGAAAAGGAGGCGTGAATGGTCAAAATCGTAGCCGATACCACATCCGGGCTGCCGCGAGAAATGCTCAAAATCCTCGGCATCCCGCTCATCCCCCAGATTGTTGTCTTCGGGGAGAAGTCTTACCGCGATGATACCGAACTTGACACAGCGGCTTTCCTGGCAAAACTTAAAGCATCGAAGGACCTCCCTAAAACCGCCGCGCCACCTCCGGCGTTATATAATCCGATCTATGCGGAAGCCAAACAGCTCGGGGAGAGCGTGATCGTTATCGCACCGTCGGCCAAGGTCAGTGGGACGGTGCGCGCCGCCAAGGTCGCCGCGCAGGATTTCCTGGGCGCGGACGTGCGCGTGGTCGATTCGCTGACCATCGCCGGGAACCTGGCCAGCCTGGTGCTGATCGCGGATGTGTGGGCCAAGTCCGGTTTGGATGCGGATACGATTGTCAACCGCCTCAACGAATGGATTCCGCGCGGCCGCATCTACTTCCTGGTAAATACGCTGGAATATCTTCAGAAGGGTGGGCGCATCGGCGGGGCGAAAGCCCTGATGGGTGAACTACTCCAGATCAAACCCATCCTGTGTCTGCGCGAGGGACAGGTGGAGCCTTTCGAGCAGCAGCGGACTAAGAAGCGGGCGGTAACACGGCTGTTAGAAATTGTCGAGGAACAGTGTCCCAAAGGGCCCGAGGCACATTTATGCGTGATGCAAGCCGATGCAATGGAAGAAGCCGAGGTTCTGGCAGCAGATTTGAGGTCCAGAATGAACCTGACTTTCATTCCCATCTACGAACTGCCTCCGGCGATTGTCGTCCATGGCGGGCCGGGCGTGTTGGGCATCGGGTTCTTTGTGGTGTAAATATCGCTATGGTATAATTCGAAGGCTATTGCGAAAATTCCCACGAATGTGGTTATAGGAGAGTTCTAATATGTCTGGACACAGCCACTGGGCAACCATCCGCCGCAAGAAGGGTGCGGCAGACGCCAGAAAGGGTGCCATATTCACTCGCCTGGCCCGTGAAATCGTCATGGCGGCACGTGAAGGCGGCGGCGATGCGGATAGCAATTTCAGACTGGTGCTGGCGATTGAAAAAGCCCGTGCTGGGAACATGCCCAAAGAAAATATCGAGCGTGCCATCAAACGCGGTACCGGCGACGATAAAGACGGCGCTGTATATGAAGAGATTACCTATGAAGGTTTTGGGCCGCATGGTGTGGCGTTCATGTTGGATTGCGTTACCGACAACCGCAACCGGGCCGTGGCGGAAATCCGTCACTTGCTCAGCCGCAGCGGCGGGAACATGGCCGAAGCCGGCGCAGTCGGCTGGCAATTCAGCCGCAACTCGTATTTCTCGTTCCCGGCCTCCCAACTAAGTTTTGACAAGGCTTTCGAACTGGCCGTTGACGCCGGAGCCGAGGATGTGGCCGAAGACGGCGAAAACATCGAAATTGTTGGCCCGGTGGAGGCCTTCAAGAAAATCAGTGATGCTCTGAAAAAAGCAGATGTTACGCCCGACGATGCCGGGCTGCGAATGATTTCTAAGCAGGACATGGAATTGCCCGTAGACCAGACCCTTTCGGTGCTGCGCGTGATCGAATCGCTGGAAGAATTGGACGATGTGGCCAACGTTTTCCATAACTTGAAGATTTCTGACGAGGCTTTGGCGGCGCTCGAGGCTGAGTAGTCCTATCGGTCGGGCTATCAGGCCCGACGCAGACGTCTTAAGGGTTTAATATGACTCTAGTGCTGGGGATTGACCCGGGGACGGCAACGACCGGTTACGGTCTGGTGCGTGACCGGGCGGATGGCAGCCTGGAATCAGTCGCTTACGGCACCATCCAGACCCCGGCTGGCGTCGCGGCCCACCAGCGCCTTTCGATACTCTTCCACCAACTGAATGAGATTTTGCTTCTTCACCGTCCGGATACGTGCGCGGTGGAGAAGTTGTTTTTCCAGCGCAATATATCCACAGCCATTGCTGTTGGACAAGCGCGCGGCGTGCTGATGCTGGCGATCAGCGAGGCCGGATTGGGCATGGCCGAATACACGCCCAACGAGGTCAAGCAGGCTGTGGCCGGGTATGGGAGCGCAGGGAAAAGACAGGTGCAGGAGATGGTGCGTGTTCTGCTGGCACTGCCGGAAATTCCTAAGCCCGACGATGCCGCCGACGCCCTGGCGATTGCGATTACACACCTGAACACACAAAGATATGGTGAGGTATGATTGCAACTTTACGCGGTGAAATCACTCAAGTCGAAGACAATGCCATTATTATCGAGACCGGCGGCGTGGGTTTGCGTGTCTTTGTCCCGAAACCGCTGCGCGAGCGGACGAAGGCCGGAGAAGCCATTTTTCTTTTTACCCATCTTGTCGTCCGTGAAGATGACTGGAAGCTATTCGGTTTTGAGTCCCAAGCGGACCGCGAACTGTTCACGACATTGCTTGGCGTGAACGGGGTTGGGTCGCGAACAGCACTGGCGGTGGTTTCGACCCTGAACCTGGACACTGTCCAAAGGGCGGTCTTCAACGACGAGCCGGATCTGTTGAGCCGCGTCCCGGGTGTTGGCAAGAAGACGGCCCAGAAAATGGTGCTCTACCTGCAAGACCGGCTGAAACCAATCAGCGGATTGGAGAAAATTGCCTCGATGTCAGATACCGATTCCGAGGTCCTGGCGGCGCTGACCGCGCTGGGCTACTCGGTTGTTGAGGCGCAGACAGCCATCCAGTCCATCCCGAAGGATGCGCCGGATGACGTGGAAGAACGTTTGCGGCTGGCGTTACAGCAATTCGCTGGAAAATGATGTACAATCAATACGCCCCCCGCAAACGCCAAAGCGGGGGCGCCGCTAAATAACAGGAGGAACGATGTTAGAGAAGAAGATTGCTTTTATCGGCTCTGGCGCGATGGCAGAAGCCATGATCGCCGGGCTGCTGCGCCAGGGACTGGCTAAACCGTGTGATTTGCTTGCTGCTGATAACCACGCTAAGCGCGTTGATGACCTTCACCAGAAGTACAGTGTCCAGCCGTTTACGGACAATAAGCTGGCTGCTGCGGAGGCGGATGTGGTTGTGCTTTCGGTCAAGCCCCAGCGGCTGACCGAGGTACTCAACGGATTGAAGGGTGCTGTCCCGGCTGGCGCGCTGGTGCTTTCCATCGTTGCCGGGGCGACCATCGGGAAGATTAGCAAGGGACTGAAACACAATGCCGTCGCCCGCTCGATGCCCAATACCCCTGCGCAGATCGGGCAGGGAATCACCGTCTGGATGGCGTCGCCCTCGACCAGCGAGGCGCAAAAGGAAACGGCGCGCGCCATCCTGGGTGCGTTTGGCGACGAAGTGCAGGTGGACGACGAGAACTATCTTGACATGGCAACAGCGCTCTCCGGTACTGGTCCGGCCTACGTGTTCATGTTCATGGAAGCTATGATTGACGCCGGGGTTCATATGGGTTTTTCGCGGCGCGTCTCCGAGCAACTGGTTGTGCAGACCCTCAAAGGTTCGGTGGCGTATTACCAGACCATCAACGAGAAGACGGATGTCCACGTGGCGGCGCTGCGCAACCAGGTCACCTCGCCGGGCGGGACCTCGGCGGAGGCGTTGTATTACCTCGAAAAAGCCGGTTTTCGAACCGCGATTTCAAGGGCCATCTGGGCGGCGTACCAGCGTTCGCTGGAACTGGGCAAGGAGACGCCGGTCCATATCCCGGAAACAGGCAAGGAATGACAAGCTCAAGCGGACGGGTAAAACCCGTCCGCTTTTTTATGCATATCGTGTAAGTATCATCTCAATAAAAGGGGGAAGTGGGGTGTTTTTGGCGGGCGAAGCCCGCCAAAAACACCCCACACCCTAGATTCTTTGGAAGATACACGTGTAAGGTATAATTCGGCGGGTTTATCTGTATTCCTCTCTTTTACCTGTGATTAATTCATGTCCCTCATCACTGCCAACAACCTCTCCAAATCCTTCGGCCCGATGGACCTGTTCTCCGGCGTCTCGTTTGCCATTCCAAAGGGCTCGCGCCTGGCGCTGGTTGGACCGAACGGCTGCGGAAAGACCACGCTCCTGCGCATCCTGGTCGGGCTGGATGAACCCTCCGGCGGGAAGATTTCGCGCGCCAAAGCCGTCCGCATCGGGTACCTGCCACAGGAGGCCGAATTCGAGATGGACGGCACCGTCTGGGATGCCTGCTTTGCCGTCTTCACCGACCTCATCGCCCGGCAGGGGGAACTGGAAAAACTCGAGGCAGAGATGTCCGCCCCGGAAACGCGCGACCAAGCCCTGGACCGGTACGGACCACTCCAGCACGAGTTCGAGCGGCGCGGCGGGTACACATTCCATACCCGCATCAAACAGGTCCTGACTGGCCTCGGTTTTTCATCCGAAGATTTCCACATGCCGCTTGATCACCTTTCTGGGGGACAACGCACACGCGCCTTCCTGGCCCGCCTACTGCTCTCCGAGCCTGACCTGCTGATGCTCGACGAACCCACCAACCACCTGGATATCGCCGCGGTCGAATGGCTGGAAGGCTACTTGAGCCAGTGGGACGGCGCGGTGGTCATCGTCTCGCACGACCGCTACTTCCTTGACCGGGTGGCCAACGGCATTCTGGAGATGGCTTTCGGCGCCACAGAGCACTATTCCGGCAATTACTCGGCCTACCTGCGCACCCGCGAAGAACGCTGGGAGCACCGCCGCGAAACCTTCGAGGCTGAAAAAGAAAAATTACTCAAAGACGTCGAATATATAAAGAAAAATATCTCCGGCCAAAACGTGAGCCAGGCCAAAGGCAAATTGCGCCGCCTGAGCCGCATCGTCCAGGCCATCGAGCAGGTCGGTATGGAGGCCGTGGTCAACCAGAAATGGATCGAGACCAGCGAGAATGTGACCATCGGGACTTCGCCCTTCGGACCGGAGGAAGCGGAACGGCGCGTACGGTCGCTGCGCGCCCCTGTGCGGACTCTGCCGCATCTGCACCTGAACCTGCGCTCGGCGGCCCGTTCCGGCGAACTTGTTCTGCGGACAACAGACCTGTGCGTCGGTTACCCCGGGCGTTTGCTTTTCGCTGCGCCGGATATCGTCCTGCGGCGCAGCGATTGCGCGGCCCTGATCGGTCCCAACGGGGCTGGCAAGACCACCTTCCTCAAAACCGTGCTCGGCCAGTTGGAACCACTGGAAGGCGAAGTGAAGCTGGGAGCGTCACTGAAAATCGGATACTTTGCCCAGGCGCACGAAGGACTGAACCCTGAGAACACGCTTGTCCAGGAAATCGACCTGGTCATGCCGCACTGGCTGCCGGGACAAATCCGCGAATACCTGGGCAAATATCTCTTCTCCGGTGACGACGCCTTCAAGAAGGTAGCAGTCCTCTCTGGCGGCGAGCGTGGACGGCTGGCGCTGGCGAAACTGGCTTTGCAGGATACAAACCTGCTGCTGCTCGACGAGCCCACCAACCACCTGGATATACCCTCACAGGAAGTACTGGAAGCCGTCCTGGACGACTATGGTGGGACGATTCTACTGGTCACGCACGACCGCTATCTGATCGACGCGCTGGGTACTCAAATCTGGGAAATCGAACCGGACGAGTCGCAACTGACCTTTTTTGAAGGAACATACAGCCAGCGACGGGAAGAGCGTGAACGTCTGGCCGCGCTGCGCACCGCAGTAGTAACACAGACTGTCAAACAACGCGCTGTGCGCCGCTCAGTGGACCCGGCCGCGAAAGAAGAACGCCGCAGGATTGCTCGTCTGCAGGAATTGGAGAATAAAATCGCCGCGCAGGAAGTTCAGATGGCCGAACTCGGGCGGAAACTGGAAAATCCCCCCAAAGACACGGCGCTGGTCCGCAAGTTGGGCAACCAGTATGCCGCCCTGCAAGCCGAGATGGACGGTTGGCTGGCGGAGTGGGAACAGTTACAAAAATAAAAAAACGAATAAACATAAAGGCTGGGAACCAAATTCGTTCCCGGCCTTTTGCTTTATTTCTTTGTCTTCCATTTTGGCTTTTTCGTTGGGGGTTCCAGAATTTTCGCCGGTTCCACATGGACGGTGATATCTGCGGGCGAGATGATGGCATGGATGGCTTTCTCGATCACCTCGGTGGCAGCGTGCGCCTCGTTCAGGGTGCAGTTGCCATCCATCGTGACGTGCATGTCAATGAAAGTATGCGCGCCGGATGGGCGGATGCGGATGGCATGTGCGTCCACCACACCGTTTACGGAAGCGGCGACTTTCTCGACTTCGTCGGCCAGTCCCCTGGGGGCGGTATCCAGCAGGGCTGAAATCGTCCGCCAGCCGAGTTCCCCGCTGATATAGATGACGATGATGGCTACGATCAGGGCAGTGATGGCATCTGCCTTGTGCATCCAGCCCAGGCCGGGGATGAAGCGGACAATGGTCAGCCCAATCAAGCCCACGATAACCACTGACGATGACCAGATGTCGGTGCTAAAGTGGATGGCATCCGCTTCGAGGGCCTGGCTTTTATATTTGCGGGCTGCCTTGAACAGAATGCGCGACCGGGTGTAGTAAATGACTATGGACGTGCCCATTACGATAAACGACCAGATGGAGACTTCAACTTTTACGTTGACAAAAAATAAGCGTTGGATGGCCTCGTAGATGATCCACCCGGAAGTGACCAGCAGGAGCAAGGTCTCGAATAGAGCGGAAAGGTTTTCGATCTTGCCGTGGCCGAAAGGATGTTCCTGATCGGCGGGCTTGTCGGAGACCTGCACGGCGAAGTAGGTCATGGCCGCTGCAACCAGGTCCAGGCCGGAATGAGCGGCTTCGGCCAGGATACCGAGCGAGTTCGTCAGGAGGCCGACGATGAGTTTGAAGGCGGTCAAGCCGATGGCGGCGATGACGGAACTGAGAGCAGCGGAGCGTTTATCTTTTCGGGCTTCTTGGTTTGTCATGGTTCCCTTTCAAATAGGAGCGATTATAACGCAGGAAACGCGAGCCTGATGCAAGATGACGAATGTCTTATTTTGCCATATAATGACGGCAGAATAGAGATACAGCTCAGTGTATAAAGGAGATAGGTGAAGGCTTTCCCGCCTCCCCCTGACTCCTTTCGCGGGCGTCCGTTTTGCATCGTTTTATGCTATGATGAGTAAAGAGCCTTGTAATCACGGTAGCCGGCGAATCAACCTGTTAGGATGCCGCGCACCGGCGGAAAACGAAAAGATTAGAATATATTGACGGCCACCACTTAGGAAGCAAATGGGCACGCCTGAAACCATTTCCCCTCCAATAGACAAACGCCGAATCCCCGGATTGCTGGTTTTGATACTCGTGTTCATTATCGCGCTGGCAGCAGTCAGCGCCAACGCCGCGCTTCGCCGTCGTGTCCAGGAAAGTCAGCAAGCTGAAAATTCGCTCTTGCGCCTCCAAATGCATGCCTATCATTTCTCTGCTTTGGAATGGGAGATCATCGGAAATCCGGAAATTTATTCGGAGATTGTTGAGGATGTGCGCAACGTTCATTATGAGGTGGACCGGCTCATAAGGGAATTGGAGCAACTTGATCCAAACAGCGAAAATCTACGCTCAGTTCGCCAAGCCCACGCGGCTTATGATTCTGCCGTTACTGAAGTGTTCGGGCTGATCGCGGCAGGCGATTTCGACCAGGCCCGGCTCGTTGACTAGAGGCAAGTGGAGCCAAGCTTCAACGTTTTTAGCCAGGCGCTGGAATCGACCGGCGCAACCTACAGTGCGAAGGCGAAACAGGCGGAATCGGTAGGCGATCTTGGTACCGCTCTCGTGCTGATTTTTACAGCCGCCGCAATCGCATTATTGTTCTGGCGGTTCCAGAAGGCGCAGGTTGCAACCGAAGTGGCGAATACCGAGCAGAGGGCGCTGGCCCGGCATCGAGATGATTTCCGCCTGCTGAACGAAATGGGCAACAGGTTGCGAACCTGTCTTACGGTCGCGGAGGCCTATGATATCATTGCCAATTTTGCCCGGCCATTGTTCCCAAACGTTTCGGGCGCGCTGTACGTCATAAATACAACGCCAGGTATTTTCGAATCAGTCATTACATGGGGGGAGTCCCAGCCTCGATTGCCTGGGTCCGGGCGGGAACTCTCGCAGGACAAGTGCTGGGCGCTGCGCCGGGGGCAGATGTACACCTCAGAAGACTCAACCAGTCACGGGGGCCTCTGCCCGTACCTCGGACAACCCAGGCCGGATGGTTACCTGTGCGTGCCCATGCTGGCGCGTGGCGAAACTCTGGGCGTACTGCATCTCAGATACTCGAAACCTCCGCGGACTTCGGAGATTCAATCAGCGGAAGGTATGGTCGTGTTGAAACGACAGTTGGCGGAGACGGTGGCTGAACACATTGCGCTGGCTTTGACGAACCTTAGATTACAGGAAGCTCTGCGGTACCAGGCAATTCGCGATCCGCTCACCGGCCTGTTCAACAGGCGTTACATGGAAGAAACATTCAAGCGCGAGTTGGATCGAGCCACTCGCCGTAAAACGACCGTCGGCGTGATCATGCTCGACATTGACAACTTCAAACTCTTCAACGACACATTCGGCCACGCGGCCGGCGATGCAGTGCTTATCGAGGTGAGTGCTTTGCTAAAGGCGCATGTGCGTGGCGAGGATATCCCCTGCCGATATGGTGGTGAAGAACTCTTGCTGATTTTGCTGGAGGCTCAGCTGCGCGACACTCACCGGCGGGCCGAACAATTGCGAAGCGAAATCCAACACTTGTCCGTCCAGTACGAGGGCCAGTCACTAGGGGCCATCACCGTGTCTCTTGGAATTGCAAGTTACCCGGAACACGGGGCAACGGTCGAGAGTCTCCTGGCCGCCGCCGATTCTGCTCTGTACCGCGCCAAAAACGAGGGACGCAACCAATCGGTGGTCGCGCAAGCCGGTGGGGAGTGAATAGTAAAAAAATGAGAGGAAGACTGCGATTTCGCTGGTTTTGAGCTCAATTATCCGAAGAAGCCGAGTAGTTGTTCGTCCTACTTTTTCTTTGCGGTTGGTTTTGGCTTGACCTGATTCTTGCGCGGTTTCGCAGTCTTCTTCTCGCTTTTCGTCTTCTTACCTTTTACTCGGTTTCCGGCAACTTTTATTTCTTCCGCTTTCACCGCGAACATTGCATCAAACTTCCCATACGCAGATGGCACCCCGGCTCCGTTCAGTGACTCGCAAACAACCTGCCACTGTTCCCCATTGACAAACCGCCAATCCAGAAAGACGTGACACTGGTAACCGCCCAATTCTACATATAAGCCTTTATCGGTCAGTTCCCGGCAAGAGCGAATGTATTCCAGCCCAGTGACGTAATCCTTGAAAACGGCGTAGGATTCTTTTGGCATGGACAGCGCCTCGGATAGCGTCTTCTGAATAAGTTTGCCGCTGGCTTTGTCCATAGAAGCGGCGGAGTTCTTGATCCAGCCACGCGTTTCGGCATACTTATTGTGATAGATCACCAAACCGCGTTCATTCCCGATGTGGTTGGAATAAGCGAACACATCCTCGTTAACCGTTCCGCTTGCCCCCGCAGTATGGGGGTCCAGGGCGTAAAAGTCATACAGCCGGAAATCCTCCACGTTGGCAAAAAGTGCGCGCCGGTGGGTCAATGGGAAGATGCGCCATTCGTGGCCGCGCACCAGACCATCGTCCACAGACTCGTCCCATTTGGCGTGACGATATTCCATGCCGTATTTTTCGCGATAGCCTTCAATCTGCCCATGACCAATCATCGGCAGGCCGGGTAGGGTAACCATCAGCGTAAAGACGCCGAAGTACTTGTCGGTGGTGCCGAACTGCTCGGCAGCGGTCTTTTCGTCGGGGTTATTCATGAAGTTGACGTAGCGCTTGAGCACTTGCGGATCGAACTCGAGCGTGTTCTTGATTACCAGGCGGTATTTGGCGTTATCCTCGTCGCGCAGCATATGCATGAACGCCGAGTTATATACACGGTGCATCCCCAGCGTGCGGACGAAATAACCTTCCATCATCCAGAAAGCCTCAGCCAGCAGCAGCGTGTCCGGGACTTCCGCCGCGACCCGGTCCACTACTTCGCGCCAGAACTCGTTCGGAATGGCCGCCTCAAACTGGCCCCGGGTCATGCCGTGTTCGGAACGTGACGGGATCGCCCCGCCGTGTCCCGGCTCGGGGAACCACAGGCGCTGGATGTGTTTCTTGGCGAGAGTCATGGCGGCGTCGAAACGTATGATGGGAAAATTGCGCGCCACGTGCAGGATGGTTTGGATGATGGCCTCGCGCACCTCCGACTTTGAGTAGTCCAGTTGGGCGGTGTCGTTCCAGGGCATGGAGGTACCGTCGTTACCGTGGTAGATGTAGCGCGAGTCGCCGGTCCAGCGGTCAAAGCGTTTGAAGACCACTGCCGCGTCGGTTTTATCGTAATAGTGATCCTCGATTTGAATCCCCACGCGGCTGTCGTTCGACAGGTCCGCGCCGTTGAAAGAGTAGTTCGGGTAAGGCGAGTAGGGGAGTGAGAGGAACCAGTCGGGGTGCTCAACCACCCAGCGCGAATCGATGCCTATGTGGTTGGGAACCATGTCAGCAGAAAGGCGGATGCCATGCTGCCAGGCGCGCCAGCGCAGGTTTTGAAGGGCTTCCCAGCCGCCCAGGTCGGCGGCGATCTGGTAATCCATCAGCGAATAGGCCGAAGCCACCGCGTCTGCCTGACCCATCATCTGTTTTATGCGCTGTGAGGCGATACTGCGCTCCCACAGACCGATCAACCACAGGCCTGTAATGCCGCGCTGCTGGACAAGCTCCAACTCTTCATCTGGAATTTGGTCCAGGCGGATGATGGCACGCTGGTATTTTTTCGAAAGCTGGTCAAGCCAGACATAGGAGTTCTTGGCAATCAAGACGAGGTGCGGCATCCAGTCCTTATCTGGGCTAAATCGCTCGTACTCGGTATAGTCGTGGCCGGTAAAGGTCAGCACGGGGACGTTCCCGGCGAAGCCTCCGGCGAAATTACCGCGGATGGCATCTTCCTTGATGAAGTCAATGCCACGTAGAATCTTCAGCACGAAATTCTCGCCCAGGATATCGCCCCAACGGTTGAGCAGGAACTCCAATTGGGCAGACAGCGAGTGCGGTGCGACGCGTGCCGGCGCCAGCAATACCTCGATCAACGACGCTCGATCCTCTGCTTTCGTTTCCGGGTTTCCAAAACCAGGCTGTCCTTTGAAGAAATCTTTCAGCACCCGCACCGTTTGCTCGTAGGGGCTGGACTGTTTGAGCGGTTCCTCGTCGAAGAGTTCTTTATACGACTGGACAGCCGGATTCTGGTTCGTGATATGCAGGATGAGCATTTCTTCCAGCGTGGCGGCGCGGTTCGGCCGGCCGGCAGTGTCCAGGTCCAGGTAGTGCCGGGCATCCATTTCGCGGCGATAGACTGCCATGGGGGGAAAGTTATCGGTAAATTTTTGCAGGCCCGCATCCGCGTCTGATCCGACCGCGGCCAGGGCACACCTCATGACGCCCGGGTTTTGCATCTCGTACTGCCGGATGAGGATGTGCAGGATTTCGTCAATCAAACCCATGGCGTTGATATCGCTGGCCGGGACGATCTGACCGCGTACTATTGTCATACTCTCGGCGAAACGTCGGGCCGCGGCGAAATCGGCCAGAACTACATTGCCGTTCAAGGCGAATAATTGCTCATCAAAGTGATATTTTTCTCTGGCTTTACGGGAAACGTGGAATTCAAAACAATTACTGCTTCTTGTATAAATCAATGAACTTTCCTGAATCGAAAGGTTCGGAAAAAACGGAATTTTGGTTCGGATATTTACGCAGTACCCTGTAATTACAGGCGAGGAACGACGGGCAACTCTCATATGCAAACTCCTCCGACGAATCGCTGAACCTAATCGCCTCTCAATCATACCCGATAACCAAATTTCGAGGAGACTTTTTTATTTTATGTCCACTGATTTAAGCCTGATAGATTCCTTTTTGGTGGTCAGCGCCAGCAAAGGCTATGGTTTCATCGCCCGCGAGATTAGCCCGAACGTATTCGTTCACACCTCCGCCATCCAGAGCGAAGGCTTCCGTGATCTTGATGAAGGCCAGAAGGTGGAGTTCGAGGTCGAGCAGGGAAATAAGAGCCCGCGGGCTTCTGACGTTACCATTCAATGATACTGACCAAAATCAAACCAAGACTCCCGCCATTTCGGGTGGGAATCTTGATATGTTTCTAGTCCATGATGAAACATAGCGATTAGCGTTTTTTAGGCGTTAACCAGCCAACCAGGCCGTAAAGGAACCCGAGCAATAGCAGAGTGAATTTGATAAAGGCACACACTCCGACGAAGTGGGTCACCGGGGCGGTGACGAATCCATTCAGCAGTTGCTGTGCCTGCCCGAAATTCTCCATTGCATCGAAGAAGGCTGCGGTGAACACGCCGTAAGCGGCCCAGGTTCCAAGCCGGGCCAACCAGCCCGAACGTTGGCCAGCCGCCAGCAACACCCCCAAGGCCACGGTCAAGGCATAGGATGGCATGAAGAGGTAGTCAAGGCCCAAGCCAAAAGCAGCAAAGAGACTGGCGCGCCCTTCCCACGAGGACAGAATCGTCTGCGCCTTTTCCGGTGTCCAGGCGAACTGGTGCGAGACGATGCCGGCAGGCGCCGCGGAAGTGATCAGCGGGGTGTTGAGCACCTGGAAAACGGCGAACAGGACCAGGGTCCAAGCGAGCATCGCAAAGAAGACCGGCTTACGGGCGCTGTGGGAGATGAAGGCGAGTGGATGTTTCAGGCAATCACCTTCCGATATACCCGGTGGTTCTTGTATTCCACGCCGTTCAGGTTTTTCAGGTCGGCGCGCATTTGCCTGGTGGTTTCGGCCACCTGAGTCATTTCGACAAATTCGAACTGCTTGAAATCCAGCAAGGTTTTACCCATTTCGTAATAGAGCAGAGCGTTGCCGCCGGTACCCTGGAATTCGGGCAGGACGCCCATCCCGTTGCCGGAGACGGTTTTGGTGCGTTTCATTTCGAGCAGGATGTCCACGAGACCAAAGGGGAATAAGCGGCCTTTGGCGCGCTGGATGGCGGCGGAGACATCCGGGAAAGCGAACAGGAAGCCGACGATGTTCTCGCCGTGCATGATCAGTTTGATAAGATGGTGGTCGGCAACCATGAAGACGTTTTGCACGGCGTAGTCAATATCACCCTGAGAGAAGGGATAGTATTCCCAGTTATTGATAAAGGTTCGATTGTAAGTCTCGCCGATGCGTTGCGCCCAACTGACCAGTTCCTTCTTGCTTTTGAAATGTTTGACGGTCAGTTTCCCACGTTCCATGACGCGCTTGGCGATGCGCTCGACGCGCTCCGGGATTTTGAACGCCTCCGCAGGCAGATAACAGGAGACGAAGTCCACTTCTTTCTCGAAACCCAGCGCCTCGACCAATTTTTGGTAATATGGATAGTTATAGTTCATCATAGTCATCATCTGACGATGCTCAGAACCTTCAATTTGGATGCCGTAACCATCGAAGGGCGAAAGCCCCTTGGGGCCGATGACGGTGTCCAAGCCGCGTTCCCGCGCCCAGTGGAAGACGGTTTCGAAAAGTGCCCTGGCAACTTCGAGATCATCAATGGTATCGAAGAAATAGAATTGTGCTTGTTTTGCCTTGTGATATTCGTTAAAAAGCTTATTTACCCCGGCGCAAATACGACCGACCACTCTGCCGTCCCGGACAGCCAGGAAGAAATCAGCGTCTGAGTACTCAAAGAAGGGATGTTTCTTGCGGTTGAGCGGCAGATAAGCATCCATGAACAACGGCGGGACCCACTGGGGGCAGTCCTTGTAGAGATTGTAGTAAAACTCGACGAAGCGCTTGATCTGAGACTTATTTTCGGTATCAATTTTTTCGCTGGTGAGCATGCGGCACTCCTTGGAAACAGAATCTATGCTGAACACAGTATATTACATAAAGCAATTTTGGGAATATGGAGGGGGAGGCTAATTTTGTGGCTAAGCACTTTAAACAAGGAACACGTTTACTGAAAATATGCGATAATAATGCCAACTAAAAAACAAGGAGAACATCAAGGAGAACCCAATGAGTGATTTTCGCACGGAAGAGTTTCGCGTAAACGGTGAGGAACTTCTTGCCAAAATTAAGCAACTGGTCCATGAGGGCAACATCCGCCGCATCATCATTAAGGATAAAGATGGCAAAATCCTGATCGAGTTCCCGTTGACCTTCGGCGTGGTTGGCCTGGTGCTGGCGCCCACGTTGGCGGCGGTAGGGGCGATTGCTGCCCTGGTTACCGAAGCGACGATCGTGGTGGAAAAAAAGCAATAATTTTTTCCACCATTCTTATGCAGGCAGAATTCATGAAGAGCAATAAATTCAATCTCCGGAATGCCCTGATCCTGGCGGGGGTCTCTTGCCAGCTTGTTTTGTATGCATCCCTTTTGGCGTACATGTTTGCCAATCTCGATGCACGAATTAAAAATATAGATTATCTTGTTATTTATTCGGGTGGTTACATTCTTCACTATGAATCGCCAACTCGACTTTATGATCTGGATTTGCAACACCGCGTTCAGGAGATGGTTCTTTCTGTTGATCAACTGTCAAAATTTTATCCATATAATCATCCGCCCATCCTTGCTCATATCTTGGGGTGGGTTACAACCAGTAACTATACGGCATCATATTTGCGGTGGGTTTTGGTTCTTGTGATTTTTTACTTGGTCGGGCTAACCTTGTTATTGCGTCTGTTGTATACTCTTCAGTGGCAGGCAGGTGATCTTTGGTTATTTGGAATTTCCGGACTGCTTTTTTATCCGGTCTTTGTCTCATACCTGAAGGGTCAGGATTCTGCATTCCTGCTACTGGGGATTTCTCTTTGGACCTTTGGCCTGTTCACGGGGCGGGATCGATTGGCTGGCATAGGGTTGGCTCTGGCGGTCATCCGTCCGCAGGTGGCTCTCCTCCTGGCGCTCCCGTTTCTTTTCAATCGTCGGAAAGTGTGGTGGTGGTTCGTGCTTGGCGGATTAGTTCTGCTCCTTTATAGCTACCTGCTGATAGGCGCGCAGGGTTTGATGAATTTTTTCAATGTACTGCTTTTGAGCGGACAGGGTTTTGGTTTCGATGCGGACGTGATGATTAACTTGAAGGGCGCAGCGTTAAGGTTCTTCCCTGCTATTGATGGGTTGACCCTTAATATCATTACGTATGGTGGATAT
>Ga0209746_1000446_pt1 | contig 21243 bp, 18 predicted proteins | sample BarGraNGADG00211_3_FD_184496 | JGI IMG/M metagenome (GOLD analysis project Ga0209746, IMG submission 184496) | Arctic peat soil microbial communities from Barrow, Alaska - Barrow Graham LP Ref core NGADG0011-211 (SPAdes) (version 2) | ecosystem: Environmental > Terrestrial > Soil > Wetlands >... | reverse complement strand
CGGAAGCCAATGTGTTTACGGATGCAAAAACTTTGGAAATATATGTGAATGGCTGCTATAGAGGCTTTTATACTTTTGACGTTTTAGATTGGTGGTTTTCATTGCCATTGGAGCACTTTACTTCGCCACTTTCCGATGAAAATTATGCGAAATTTGATTTTTGGGGCACTTGGATTATCAACCATAATGGGGCATTGGATCCTTCAAATTTAGGTTGTTTCCAGATGAAGTGGAGTAAAACATATTAATCAGTCAAAAATTGTAATCTATTTATGGATAACATTGCTTTGGCCAAGAATGTTGACCCACTTTTGGTTGGCAGGTACACAGACGAAGTACGTTTTATTCGTGCTTATCTTTATTTCGATCTGTTGAGGTATTGGGGAGGTGTTCCGATTGTAACAACAGTTCCATCGCTAGATAATTACAAGGTTACTCCACGAAATACTCCAGAACAAGTAGTCGATTTTATAGTGAGTGAATTAGACCAGATTATTGCACTTGACAAATTACCCAAATCGAATCAAACCTGTGAAGATTCCTACAAAGGTAGAGCTACAATGGCTGCTGTTCATGCCCTAAAAGCACGCACTTTACTTTATGCTGCCAGTCCATTGTTTAATCCATCAAACGATCAGTCAAAGTGGACAATAGCAGCTACTGCCTGCAAGGCAGCAATTGATTATGCTGAAGCCAACGGCCACCAACTTTTCGCCGATTATGGAAAACTTTTTATTACACCCTATAATTCTGAAGAGATTTTTATTCGCTCATGGTGGAGTGGTACTTCCGAAACTGGTTGGGGTTGGGGACAACAAGTATCGCTACTCGATCTATATTTCAATTCTCCTTCAAACGGTGGATGGTGCAGTCTTTGCCCAACTCAGGACATGGTAGAATCATATGAAACATTGGAAGGGAAAAAGATTACAGATCCCACTTCAGGTTATAAACTCGATCATTTTTGGGAGAACCGAGATCCACGTTTTGCCCAGAGTATTTTATTTGATGGCTCGCAGTGGAAAGGTAATAAAATCGAGACTTTTTTACCTGGAGGAATTGATTCAAATGAGGGACCTGTTGGCGGATGGAACTATAGCGTAACTGGCTATTTTGTAAAGAAATTTTTGAAAGAAGATGTTGTCCCTGGTGATTATGATACTAAAAAGGGATCACCTCAGCACAATATCATTTTCCGATTGGCCGAATTATATCTTAATTATGCAGAAACCCAAATTGAATTAGGAAATGATGAAGAAGCAAGAAAGTACATCAATATGGTTCGTGCCAGATCAACTATGCCCGCAATTGCTGATGCCGGAGCCGCATTAAAAGAAAGATACCGTAACGAACGTAAAGTTGAATTATTCATGGAAAACCATCGATACAATGACTTGCGCCGTTGGGACATTGCCACGAGCGTTATGGACAACAAAGCAATTCGCGCAATTGAAATCAGAAAATCTGATAGTGGCGCGAAGACCTACAATATCGAAAATCGTCAGGTAATTATGTTTCCCGAGAGATATCGTTTTGTTCCAATACCCAAGGATGAAATTGATCGAAGCAACAAGGTGTTAATACAAAATCCGGGTTATTAAAACTGAAATTTTGAAATGTTTTTTAATTTGCAAGACTTGTTTTAAATATCTTAAAGAACAAGTCTTGCATTTTTTTAATACATTTTTTTAATTTGATTAAATCATTATTTATGAATAGAATAATTTATTTTTTAGAGACAATTCTTCTGTTTGCATACATTACCAGCATCATTGGATATTGATAAAATGGGATTTGAAACTCAATTTTCAATAATTTTAGTAGAAGTTTTTCAATAGTATAGAGCTTACCTTGTTGACGATACCGATTGAAACATTTATTCCATTATTTCTAAATGGTCGCCAAATGTTTGTTTTTTCTGAAGAATTTAAAAAGAACTGGGGATTTTCATTTCGCAAAGTAGCAAGTACAATCCATGGAGCAGATATATTGTTACTCACCAAACCGTTGTACTTCCGCTTGAATCAGCTGGGATTTCAGGAAGTCCAATCATTAAAAACCTTTGGGATAAAACTGATTTGGTCAAAGTCAAAAATGAATATAAACTGATCATTCCTGCGCATGGAGCTGTGCTGCTTTCAATACATAAATAATCAATACATACAGATAAATCAATGGGAACAGTTAACGTAAGTATGGGCATTTTTCCCCGCAGTTTCAGCTGGATGGCGCGTAAGTGAAGAGGCATTTATCAAAAAAAATGTTCCTGTCATTTCTAACTTGAAAATCAGAGGATCGTATGCACAGATAGGGGCTGATGCCGGGACTGCATTCCAGTATTATCCAGGTTATTCATTTAGCTCAATAGCTGGTGGATCCGTACTTAATCCCGGCGTCCTGACACTTAGTATGATTCCTCCGGGGGTGATAAATAATAACCTGACATGGATAAATACCAAAACAGCCAATCTTGGTCTTGATTTAGAATTATGGAGAGGAGAATTGGGCATTACGGCGGATATTTTCCAGAAAAACAGAGATGGACTACTAGCAACCCGGGCTTCAGCTGTACCCAGCACATTCGGAGCAACCTTTCCTCAGGAAAACCTCAATAGTGATAAGGTAAAAGGTTTTGAGCTGGAGGTTTCGCATAAAAATAAAATTGGAAATTTTAATTACAGTGTGAGTGCAAACGTTACCTACTCCCGCTCGTATTTACTTCATGTTGAAACTTCACCCCCCCCACCACTTGGTCGATATGGAAGGGATCGTATGGAAATGGCCGTATTACGGGTAATGGAACCTGGCTGTACACAATCGATGGGACGTATACCAATGTCACCCAATATGAGACAGCGCCTTTAACAGGAGGCACTAACGGAAACAGTAAATGCTTACCCGGGATGCTCATTCTACGTGATGTAAATGGAGATGGAGCTATTAATAGTAACGACGTTTTGCCTACAAACTGGGCACGAGCTGTTGACCCTCCGCTACAGTATGGCTTGAACGCGAATGCTTCATGGAAGGGTTTTGATATTAATATGTTGTTACAAGGAGCATCTATGTTTTCCTACTTCATGGGTATAAGCGATATTTGGGGATATAAAAGTTTTCCAGTAGCTTGGGATTTTTATTTAGATAGATGGCATACGACAGATCCAAAGGCTAACCCGCATGATCCGTCAACACAATGGATGCAAGGGGAATGGCCAGCTCTCTTAAACGATTGGACAGGGACTACACTTGGTGCTAATACAACTCAGAACAATTTTAATTGTTCTTATTTAAGAATCAAAAATCTTGAGATTGGTTATACTTTACCGAAGAAAATTACCAGGGCTATTAAAATTGACAATACAAGAGTCTTTCTTAATATAGTTAACGCATACACTTTCTGCAGGAAAGAACTTCAAAAGTTTGACCCAGAAAGGGAAGTCGGGGATTATGACCAGGGCATTACCTATCCAATATTAAGGGAATTTAACTTTGGTATAAGTATTAACTTTTAATTATAATTTAAAGAGATGAGAACAAAAATATTATGTATATTCATTGCTGCTGCCACTTTATTTTTGTTAGCTTGCAAGGATATTTTGCAAATTGAGCCTTTAGACAGGGTATCTGCTTCTCAATTATTTTCTGATATCAACGGGATAAAAACTGCTTTGTCAACCTTGTACAATAAATGTCCGATAGAAGATTTCAACTGGGATCCGGATTATGGTCCTCTATTGGGGACCGACCGTAATTCTGAAGGTGGATGGCAATTTGGCACTCATACAGATGAAATTGTGATATACCATTCGAATACTTCTGCAGTCCCTGGTCCGGTCGGTGATGGTTATTGGGATTATACCGGAATAAGGTATACAAATAATTTTTTTGCGACTATAAAATCACTAAAGGGCGGTGTCCTGGATGCTGCTACATATGACAGGCTGGCTAGCGAAGCTCACTTTATCCGTGCTTATATGTATTTTACTTTAGTCAAAAGATACGGTGGTGTCCCTATAATTAAAGAGTTGCAACAACTCGGTGGCGATAATAGTCAACTATATGTTCCTCGTAGCACTGAAAAAGAAACATGGGATTTCGTATTAGCCGAGTGTGATTCAGCTATCGCGAATCTGCCCTCGAGTGTAACTTCAGTGGATGGTACTTATACCGCTTATGTACTGAAGATGCTGGGTAAGAATGAAACGGCTATGATGTGGGAGGTGAGCGCAGTAAAAGCAATGGAATGGGCCGAAGTTGAATACCAGAAATGGTTGGCAGGTCCCGACTTTGCAAAAGTCCGGGATCGGGCTAAAAGAGCAGTACCTGTTGAACGAAACCTCGCCGCTATTGAATTGTACCGGTTAACAAAGGATAAACGCTGGCATGAGGTTTTCCTTTCAACACAAAAAGACATCCGTGACGATGCTGCATTTATTTATGCAAGACTTGATAAAACCCTGGCAGACAAGAAAACTCAGCAGAGTGTTACGGATACTCTGATGGCTCAGGCCAACCGTCTGGTTAAATTGTCAGAAAATAACGCTTTTGGCCTTACAACCGGTTCGCCCGGAAGGGCAATTGGCGGATGGTCAAGTTCATACACTATGCCTGCATCACCCATATTAGTCCGTGCACACTATCTTTCATGGAACCAACGGTATTTAAAAACAATACTTCGTTCTGCGCTCTATTCGGCAGGAGCCAATCCCATGAACGTGGTCATGACAACAGGTTTGGGAGAAAACTGCGTTAAAAATCCTCTGCATGAAGATTCGAGACACACCGGACAACCTGCCCCTATTGGAACTACAGTGTCTGGCCCGGAAGAAATACCTGTTGGTGCACCAGCAGGATCTGACGTAGGTAAAAGACTTGATACTGAATGTATGCCTGCCGGTTCAAAATGGCCCTCAGCGGAGTCATATTTTGACCTGTACGGATGGGCTGAGATGAACGAGTATGTGATAGATCGGCCTCTGGGACAAACAGCATATATTTGGGGATACCTTGCATCACGAAAAAAACAGTAGTTCCTATATTGGAGTAGATTAAAAATATTGGCTATTAAAATTATGAAATTAGCTGTCAATAAAAGAAATACAAGATATTTTAATTTAATGTTATGTTATAATTACTTAAATCTATAATGTATGAAAAAAAGTAAAGTAGTGAATCACCGGGGTTTCGGCTTCTTGCTGATATTTCTTTCAATTAATTTGACAGGAATTTGTCAGATTATAAAGCCCATTAGTGACCAGACAGATATTCCAAAAAGTTCCATCTTCAATACTCTAAATATATCGACAAAGGTTGGAGATGCACTTCCATCGACAGGTATTGAACAGATACCACCACAGCTTAGCAATGTAGCTGTTGTAGCACCTGATGTGCTTTGCATTGAAATCGATGATTGCCGTATCTTACCGTCTATACAAATTCCATATCAGGCAGACCCGACTGATGTCATCCTTGAAAGTGGTGTCACCGGGCTTGGGGAGAAAAGGGTCATGTACGTTGTCCGTAATGGATTTCCTCTGGGTACACTGGTTGGCGTAGATCGTAAGACCCTTGCCATGTACGAAAGAATCGTTGGAAAACATATGGATACAAATGTGGCAGATATAACTTCAAGTTATCTGATCAGTTCACCTGGTGATAATAATTACGGTAAAGCGCTTTCACCGGAAAAGGTCTGGCGCAAAACAAAACCCACTGACTGGACAAATACTTCCTGGCAGTTAGCTTCTCAGCCAGATACATCCCAACTATATACTGCAAAACATTATCTGTATTTAAAACTGCCATATTCGCTGAAAACAGGTCAATCATACCTTATCAGCCTGCCCGCACTTAATCTGAACCGTTCAGCTGTCTATTATGTCCACGATCCTGCTTATGTGCGGAGTGAAGCGGTACATGTGTCACAAATCGGGTTTCGGGCAGACGACCATGAGAAAAATGCTTTTCTGTCACTTTGGATGGGGAACGGGGGAGGGTATACATACCATGAAAACCTCGATTTTTCGCTTATCAATGACAAAACAAACGAAAGGGTATTTAAAGGAAAAGCTGTAATGCAATGGAAAGGAAGTGTTCCTGAAGGGATCGGAACAAAAATCAACCATAGCGGGACAGATGTCATACGTCTGGATTTCAGCAGCTTCAACACTCCCGGACGCTATCGTGTGTGTGTTGAAGGGATCGGTTGCGGTTACCCGTTTGATATAGACGAGGTAAGCACGTGGAAACATGCCTTTGAACTATCCATGAAAGGTGTTTTTAACCATCGCAGCGGCATCCCTATGCTGCCTCCTTATACTGATTTTGTGCGTCCGCGCAGTTTCAATCCAATAGACGGTGTGAAAGTATATCAATCAACGTGTTCATTATTAAACAGCGGCAATGGTCTTAATGCGCTGGGTACAGACAGAGACAACTTTGGTAACCTTGTAGCCGGTAAAACCGATGTACTTGTTCCGGAAGCCTGGGGCGGAACTATGGATGCCGGCGACTGGGACAGACGGATTCAACACCTGGAAACACCGAGACTATATCTGGAATTAGTTGAGATGAATCCCGAATATTTCAAAAACCTCTGTTTATATATTCCTGAATCGGGCAACGGCCTGCCTGATATTGTAAACGAAGCTATTTACGGGCTTGATATCTATCGGCGTATGCAAACACCTGAAGGGGGTATTCGCGGAGGGGTTGAGTCCTCAGAGCACCCGATAGAAGGCAGTGCTTCATGGCAGGAGGAGCAAACTGTCCTGGCATATGCTCCTGACCATTGGTCAAGTTATATCTATGCAGGAGTAGCTGCCCGTGCTGCATTTGTACTGAAGATGCTGGGCAAGAATGAAACGGCCCGGATATGGGAGGTGAGCGCTGTAAAAGCAATGGAATGGGCTGAAGTCGAATACCAGAAATGGATGGCTAGTCCCGACTATGCAAAAGTCAGGGATCGTGCAAAAAGAACAGTGCCTGGTGAACGCAACCTCGCCGCTGTTGAACTGTACCGGTTGACACATGATAAACGCTGGCATCAGGTTTACCTTTTAACACAAAAAGACAGCCGTACAGATGCTGCATTTGTCTATGCACGCCTTGATAAAACACTGATCGACAAAAAAGTACAACAGAATGCTGTAGATAGTTTGATGGCTGAAGCTAAACGTCTGGTTAAATTATCTGCAAATAACGCCTTTGGTCTTACAACCGGCTCACCTGGCAGAGCAATTGGCGGGTATTCAAGTACATATACTACTCCGGCATCACCCACATTGGTCCGTGCCCACTATCTTTCAGGGAATCCCCAATATTTAAAAACAATGCTTCGGTCAGCGCTTTATTCCGCAGGAGCCAATCCAATGAACCTGTGCATGACTACCGGTTTGGGAGAAAACTGTGTTCAAAACGCTCTGCATGAAGATTCAAGACACACCGGACAACCCGCTCCAATTGGAATTACAGTATCTGGCCCAAGCGAACTATCCTTTACTGCAAGTCCCGGATCTGACCTTCAAATAAAGCTTGACTCGCAATGTACGCCTGAAATTTCAAAATGGCCTACATCAGAGTCTTTCTTTGACGTGTTTTGGTTCATTACAATGAATGAGTATGTAATATGGAATCCTCTGGGGCCAACAGCATACATCTGGGGATATCTTGCATCCCGTAAAAATTAATAATTCTATCATCTGGCTGGAAATTATAAATACTGATTATTCTGATTAGATATAAGGCTGTCAATCAAAGGAATACAAATCATTTGCCTGAAATGCAATGGTATGCACTTCAGGTCTGGCAGGCGTGACTTATAATCCTGGAAATTTTTGACATCTGAAAAAGAAGCAGGAAGAACGTTGTCGATCGAGGCCAGGAATAGTTGGTCACGGTAAATACGCAATTGTGGTTGGTGTTTCAAATGTCTTGGCCAGGTCTATCTCTTCCAACGTATTTGCTATTGCATCTGAAACTGAATTGCAATAAGCTGTTGTTACAGAAACAGTTACTGATACTACAACCGGTGAAGCAATGCTCATGGTAAATATCCGGGTAAAGGAAATAACCAGAGGTGCCCTTAACCAAATAATTCCAATCAGATATTTAAGTTGTAATTAAATAAATCTTAGTTGTATGAAATCTTAGTTGTATGAAAAAAAGTAAAGTAGTGAAACACCAGGGATTATGCTTGTTGTTGATATTTCTTTCAATTAATTTGACAGGAATATGTCAAACTGCAAAGCCCATAAACATTCAGACAGATGTTCAAAAAATTCCCAACTTCAATATACCCGATATATCAACAAAAGTTGGCGATGTACTTCTATCAACGGGTATGGAACAGAATCCACCTCAGATAAGCAATATGGCTGTGGTCGCTCCGGATGTGCTTTGCATCGAAATAGATGAATGCCGTATCTTACCTATCAGACAAATTCCTTATATTGCGGACCAGACAGATGTAGTCCTTGAGCGCGGGACAACGGGGCTCGGCGAGAAAAGGGTCATGTATGTTGTCCGCAATGGATTTCCACTGGGTAGTCTGGTTGACATAGATCGTAAGACCATTATGCTGTTTGAAAGAATCGTTGGAAAACATCTGAATACCAATATTGCAGATACAACTGCCAGTTATAGTATTAGTTCGCCGAGCGATAATAATTACAGTAATGGACTTAAACCGGCAAAGGTCTGGCGTAAAACTAAACCCACTAATTGGACAAATACCCCTTGGCAGTTATCTTCGCAGTTAGATAAATCACAACTTTTTACTACAAAACATTACTCAAATTATATATAACAAAAATAATTATTCAAATGAGACTGGCACTACTATTCCTTAGAAATGGATATGAAATTAATAGTAACTCAGAAGTCTGGAGCCGGGAGTCGCAAGACCGAACTCTGACTTCTGGTTCAGGAAGAAGCACTATCGTCAACTGCGCCGGATTGACCCACAAAAATGCCAGATTCCCTTTCCGGAAATGGATTCAACCCAATGAATCGTTCGAAACACCTCAGGTTTTTACGATGGTTTACAACAACTACAAAGATCCGGATGAAATTCTGAATACCGCTGTTCCGGATTTCATTCACAAACACATGGGTATTCGTCTGTCGGTGCTTAAAGAGAAACCAACCTTTGTTTACAATACCTGGGAACCATTTCAGAAGAATATTAATGAAAAACTGGTCATGGAATTGGCCAAAGTAGCTGCTGACGCGGGGATGAAGGAATTTGTTATTGACGATGGCTGGCAGGATAATTATGGCGACTATGGAATTGATTACAAAAAATTCCCGAACGGTCTGAAACCTGTTTTCGATTACATCAAATCGCTTGGAATGAAACCAGGTCTGTGGATTAGCGTAGGCAGCGCATCATCGGCCAGTAAGGTTTATCACGAGCATCCGGAGTGGTTTGTTCGCGATAAAAACGGAAATTTGGCCAATCTTCATTTAGATAATGGCGATGCTGAAATTAGGTCGGCATGTTATTCAACCGAGTGGAAAAATTACATCAAAGATATTTTGTTGAAACTGGCCGTGGATTATGGGCTGGAATACATGAAGCTTGATTTCTCAGTAGTCACAAGTGCCTATGTTTTTGATCATGAAAAATCGGGCTGTTATGCCAATGACCATCCCGGCCATCGGGATCATAACGAATCCATGTACGTCAATTACGAGCGGATGTGGGAACTTTTTGACGAACTTCATGCGGCAAAACCAGGCCTTTTTATTGACTGTACTTTTGAAGCCATGGGCGGTCTTCAACTTATTGATTATGCGATGCTCAAACACGCCGAAGGCAACTGGCTCTCAAATTTCGACGGAACAAAAGGCGAAGAAACTGATCTGCGTGTGCGCAATATGGCCTGGTGGAGGTCACCAGCTATTCCTGCAACAGCGCTTGTAATTGGTAATCCACAGATGCAGGATGCCGGCTGGGAAATGCATATTAAATCGTTGGCTGGCGCTTTACCCATTATGCTGGGCGATCCAAGAAAATTATCTTCGAAAGATTTCATCAGATACAAAGCTTATGCCGGCTGGATGCAAAGCATGCAAACTAAACATGATTTCATGAGTTACCGTCAGGATTTGTCGGGATATGGTGAGCCTACAGAAGGTCAGTGGGACGGTTTTCAGCGCATCAATACCGAAACAAAGTCAGGAGGAATTGTTGGCGTTTTTAATCAGGGATCGATTGAATCTCAGCGGCAGGTAACTGTTCAGTTGCTCGACCCAAATGTAACCTACCGGATTTTGTCAGCTCCGGAAGGAAAAGAAATAGGAAAGCTCACCGGAAATGATTTGGAGGAAAAAGGGTTTCAGGTAAAGCTTGAAAACAAATATGATGGCGCTCTTTTTGAAATTGTAAAGCAATAAAAGATGAGTCAAAAAGCTACAGTTGGGTTTAGGTGTATGAGGTAAAAGAGAAAACACATTAATTTCAATTATATGAAAAACAATTTTCACAAAAGGATTTTTTCAGGAGTCTTTGGTTTGTTACTTTTTGCCCTTTGCGTTGAGGCACAACTGCCAAAAGGAGAGTCACTATTGCCCGATGGGCTAAAATCATTCACCGTTTTTGGAACTGATGCTCCCAATTCGTTGGTTCATGAAGTTCCTGTTGGAGGACAACCGTTTTCAACAGCACTTAGGGTGGACACCTACACACAAGCTACCGGAAGAGGGAATTGTGGTCTGACAGCAAACATCAAAACCAACTTGCATCGTGGCGATGTACTGTGGATTTCATTTAAATCACGGAGTCTGGCAAGTAAGCGGGAAACCGGCGAATCTTTTGTAGAAGTGCGTTTCGACCAACTGGTTGATGGAAAATACAAATGGCCTGCACATGTCGAACGAGGGGTTTCATTTGGGTCTGAATGGACTGAAACAACTTTCCCATTTGTCATGCAACAGAATGTTGAGCCCAAAGATGTACGTTTGGTGTTTCAGTTTGATACTTATGCTGAACGGTTTGAATTGGGCCCAGTCACATTCATAAATTATGGTACAAATGTAAAAATGTCAGATTTACCTCGTTCTGTAGCCCGTTACGATGGTGGTGAACCTGATGCTCCCTGGCGTAAACAAGCGGCAGCAGGTATAGAAAAATACCGCAAAGGCGATTTGACTGTGAAAGTGCTTGATACCAAGGGTAAACCGGTAAAAGATGCTGATGTTTCGATAAAAATGAAACGCAATGCTTTCCATTGGGGAGCAGCTGTAAGTTCTCTTCTAATATTGGATTCCACCAGCAATGCTTCGCAATGTTACAGGGATACATTGGCAAAATATTTTAACCAGGCAGTTTTTGACATGGAAATGAAATGGGGAACATGGATAGGACGAGACTCAACCAAGAGAGGTGAAAGAACAAAAGAATCTATTAAGTGGCTCACAGGTAAAGGTCTTGCTGTGAGAGGACATGTGATGGTTTGGCCTTCGTGGCAAAACGCACCACGGTTTTTGGAGAAATTCAAAAATGATACAGCTTCGCTCTCTGACGCGATATTGAAGCATATTCATGAGCAAACAACTGTAATGCGCGGAAAGTTTTCGGAATGGGATGTGGTTAATGAGCCAATTGCAAACAACGATTTTTTGAAAATGTTAGGTTGGAAAGCGATGGTCAGATGGTTTAAGGCTGCTCGTGCGGGTGATCCCGAAGTCAAATTGTTTCTGAATGATTACACTATGTTTCAAGGCAAAGGGAAAGGCTCTAAAAGTCAGGAATTTTACGACAATATTAAGCTTCTTATAGACAATGGTGCACCGATAGATGCGATTGGCGAGCAAGGACACATAGGTGGAACTCCTCCAGCCATTTCAGACGTGCTTGAACGGCTCGATTATTTTGCAAAATTTGGTTTACCCATTCAGATATCGGAATTCGACATCAATAATAACGACGACGATTTGAAAGCACGCTACATGCGCGATTTTATGACAGCTATTTATAGCCATCCGGCCACTATTGGTTTTGTACAATGGGGTTTTTGGGAAGGACACCACTGGTTTCCAGTTGCAGCTTTGTGGAACAGAGACTGGACACTGCGTCAAAACGGGAAAGTATATACTGAACTGGTTACCAAAACCTGGTGGACCAACTTTGACGGAAAAACCAATGCAAATGGCACAACTTCCGTTCGTGGCTTCACCGGCGATTATGAAATCACAGTGAATTACAAAGACAAAACCATCGTAAAAAATGTCACATTGGGTAATAAGGGTGGAAATTTCGTGATTGTGTTAAAGTAACTAAATATCAATAAGATGAAAAAAACAAACTTGACAGTGCTGCTATTTATTTTGACAGCAAGTCTATTCGCAGAAAAAATTGTATCAGAGATTAAACCGCTCTCTGGAGAAAAATGGTATGGAGTTTACACCGCCAAAGCGTTTTGTGGCACGCCATTGAAAGACCTAACATTCCAACCCTATCTGCCCAACGAAAAGAAAAAAGATTTGAGTGCCGATAATCGAGGTAATCAGGCTGCACCGGTTTTGATTTCCAATCTGGGTCGTTACCTATGGAGCAACCACCCTTTCGCATTTGAAATGAAAGACGGAAGCGTAATCATATATTCAGACGTGGAGAAAGTGGAAGCTGTAGCTGCCGGAAAGACCTTGCGCGATGCGTATTTGGGGGCAATGACAATAAATTTTCCGGCATCGGGCAAAACGCCCGATTTGTTGATGTTCAAAATGCCGCAATACAACATGTGGATTGAACTCAACTACAACCAAACACAGGAAAAAATTTTGAAATATGCCAGCGATGTAATCAAAAATGGATTTCCTACTGGTGTGTTTATGGTAGACGAAGGTTGGACCAAATATTTCGGAAATTTCGAATTCGACCCAAGCCGTTTCCCTAATCCCAAAGCAATGGTGGACGAACTGCACACTAAAGGATTCAAGGTAATGGTGTGGGTTTCGCCATTTATCAGCCCCGATTCAAAAGAATATAAGCACTTGGCGAAAAAAAAATGTTTGGTCATGTTAAAAGACAAAAGCCGACCTGCCCTCATCAAATGGTGGGAAGGATACAGTGCCGCCCTCGATTTGACCAATCCCGATGCCATGGAATGGCTCAGAGGCGAACTGAAAAATGTGCAAACAAAATATGGTGTTGACGGATTCAAATTCGACGCGGGCGACTATGATTTCTATGCCCCTGGTTCGGGTTATTACCACAACGATGAAACCACAACGATTGGACCATTGCAAGCCGAAATGTACGGTAAGTTAGGAGCGGAGTTTAAGTTTAATGAATTCAGGGCCGGTTGGAAAAACGGCAATCAACCGTTGGCTCAACGCTTGCAAGACAAAAGCTTTTCGTGGGAAGATTTGAAATTGCTTGTGCCGGATATGATTTCTGCCGGATTGATAGGTCATCCTTTCACTTGCCCCGATTTGATTGGAGGCGGTCTGTTATCTACTTTCGAAGGTGATAATTTAAAAGTATTTGACCAGGAACTTATGGTTCGCTCGGCACAAGTACATATTTTGATGCCGATGATGCAATTTTCGGTGGCACCATGGCGCGTATTGGATGAAAAGCATTTGAACTATGTGCGTGAGGCAGCATTGCTTCATACCAAAATGGGAGACATTATTTCGGAACTGGCACAAAAAGCGGCAAAAGATGGTGAACCAATCGTCCGCCATCTAGAATATGCATTTCCGCAACAAGGATTTGAAGCTTGCAACGACCAATATATGCTTGGCGAAAAATATTTGGTTTGCCCAATGGTGGATAAAGGGGAAACACGCGATGTGAAATTACCGAAAGGAAATTGGGTGGATGACATGGGTGAAAAATACAAAGGAGGAAAAACGATAACCATCAATGTTCCGTTAAATCGCTTGGCTTACTTCATTCTTCAAAAATAATTCATCACCCGAATTCCCTATAAGGCGATTATAACGATGCTGCATTGCTGCGGGGGTATCTATGAACTGATCCCCGAACTGATTGCTGCAGGTTTCGAGATCATTAACCCGGATCAGCTTAAAAACATTCCACAGAAAACCCCGAAATTAATAAAGCAATAAATTGTACTTGAAAATCCAAATTGAATTTTTTAGGCCGGTTTTAATACCGGTAATAAGACAAAAGTTATTTCATCATGGCCAATTTGGTTTAACTCCAGTCAAAAATATTTTGTTCTTTTGTCCTTAAGGGCATAAAAAGCCCTCTGATTTTCGATTTTTGAGCTAACGGAACGTACTTCGTCCATACACTCTCGTGTGTGTTCTCATATTTACCTCCTTTCTCTGTTTTTATGCCGCTTCGATGAGCCTGTCAAGCTCTTCCCAGTCGGATTTATAAAAATGATGTTCATACATTTTGAGTTCTGTTTGATGCCCGCTGCGGATTATTTTGGCAGGAACTGCAATAAACCAATCAATAAAACTGCGGTGTTCCTGCTTTTTAAACTTACTTTTCCTTTGGCGCATCATTACTGATATGTTGTATGCCAATACACTTAACTGCCAGAGGATATCATTTGCCCAGAAATCATCCGTTAATGTTTCTCCTGCCATCACATGCCCTTTTACCTGCTCAATCCATGTCTCACTCGTGGAACGCTGTTTGTACAGCTCATGTAATTCAATGGCATTCATATCATAGCTGCTGATGTAACATACATACTGGTAAACCGGTAATATTTATTCTTGTCCAAGATAGGTAACCCGTACATATTCCTTTACGGTTCGCATTGCTCTCAATACCCGTGGTTTTTCCCATCCATGTGCCTTATAAGTAAATAAACATATCGCAACATCCTTATTTCCAGTTATTTCAATCCACGTTTGTGATTCGAGTAACTTTTCCAGGTTCTTTAATTTTACCTTGACCAGGTAATCCCAACCATAGAACTCCAGTAGATCAAAAAGTGCTCCTGAGAAAAAGCCGCTGTCAGCACGGAAGAATACTTTTTTAATACCTCTTGGCAAACTGGCTTTTACCTCTTTGAGGAAATCAACAATCCCATTGGCCGTATAAGCCGAACCTGTCCTGAACCACGTATGGTACAACAACTTCATTTCGCTGACAAAAATCAATAGGGGATGGTAACTTTTAGCCCCTTGTTTTGTTGTGTTATATCCCTTCTCTGCACCTTCCTGGTTGCCACAGACTGATTTAACGGTTGAATCGGCATCCAGCGTGATACTTTACAGCCCGCTTTCATGCAACCATCGGGCGTTTTTTGACAGTAACAACATTTGCAGTTGGCGTGCACCGCTTTGCCCAAGGTTCTTCAACGTTGCGGATATCGCGTTCTCGTTTATTGCCTTATCCAATTTCAGTAAGGCTTTTACTAACCCATCTCCACTAAAGGCAGCGATCCTGCAAATCCGGCTTATTCCACTAATCGAGGATAGCGTGATTGCCATCAAAATCTGGTTGACACCACACTTCGTGGCATTGTACCACACGGTGGGAAACGATTTACCGAAGATTTTTACTATATTTTGACGATTCATATATTTCGCTACTGTATTGAGCCCTGAATACTTGGTGATGTTACTGCCTGAAAATGAGGCCTTAACGATTTTTGATTGGCTATTTAATTTTTTCTTTGTATTTTTCATCCTGAAAGTGATGTTTTTTTGTTTGTGTTTTTGTTTATAACACCTTAAATATAAACAAAATGCATCACTTTTTTATATTTCTATTTTACTTTTTTAAGTTGTATAACATGAAAAGGAACATTTTTTTTATACTACTCCTGCTAGTGAATTACCTTTACGGGCAAAACAGCACCACTAAAACATTAAATGGTGTTTGGAAATTGTCCTACGGTCTTTTCGACAAAAATGTGTCTGCCACACCCGATGAACTGATTGGTAAACATTGGCCTCAGATTCCGGCAACAGTTCCTGGCAACGTCGAACTTGATCTGTTGGCTGCCGGGGTAATCAAAAATCCTGAAACAGGAAATAATGTATACGATCTGAGAAAATACGAGGCCTTTCAGTGGTGGTATCTCAAAACATTTGAAACTCCGGAATATCAAACTGGAGAGCGGGTTGAACTTGTTTTTGAAGGTTTGGATTGTATTGGAACCGTCTGGGTAAACAACCATAAGGTTGGACAACCGGAGAACATGTTGATCCAGCACCGGTTCGACATCACAGATTTTCTGGCAAAATCAGGAGAAAATACTATTTATGTTTCCATCAATCCTGCTGTTGCCGAAAGCCAGAAATACCTGAACGGCACGGTTGGTTCACGCGATAACTTTAATTCTGAAGGGCAAAATATCCGCAAAGCCCCGCACATGTATGGCTGGGACATTATGCCACGTATGATTAGTGCCGGACTGTGGCGTGAGGTTCGACTGGACATCGTGAAAACGACCCATTTCAAACAAATCTATTGGATGACAAATTCGGTAGATGTACAGCGAAAAAAAGCAGAAATCATCTTGGACTGGGAATTTGCGACTGATTACCCTACGGTTGACGGTCTGACCATGGAAGTTTCGCTGAAAAGGAACGGCAAAACATGCTTCGAAAATCAATACCCACTATTTCAGCGTAGCAGCAGGCAGAGAATATACCTCGATAACGTAGATTTTTGGTGGCCAAGAGGTTATGGAAACCCGGCTCTATACGAAGCAACCTGCAGGATTGTGGATGATAAAAAAAATGTGCTGAACGAAAAAACTCAGAAAATTGGCATCCGGACTGCCGAATTAATTCGCACTGATATTTCAACGAAAGAAAAACCCGGCGAATTTGTATTCAAAATTAACGGCGAAAAGATTTTCGTAAAAGGAACAAACTGGGTTCCATTGGATGCTTTGCACAGTCGAGACAAAAGTCATCTGAAAGAAGCAATTGGTTTGGTAACCGACCTGAACTGTAACATGATTCGCTGCTGGGGTGGCAATGTATATGAGGACAGTGATTTTTTTGATTTATGCGACGCAAACGGCATCATGGTATGGCAGGATTTTGCCATGGGCTGCACGTTTTACCCGCTCGATAATAATTTTCAGGATAAAATCCGGAAAGAAGCCGTCGAGGTTGTCCTCAAACTTCGGCAACATTCTTCCCTGGTTTTATGGTCGGGAAACAACGAGAATGACCAATCGGCTGAATGGTGTTTTAAAAAACCCATAGATCCTGCTATGGATGCCATCAGCAGGGAGCTTTTGCCTCACATTATCTGGGAATTTGATCCAATCAGAGACTTTTTACCCAGTTCACCTTACGCCAGTGATGAATATTTCAAGACAGGCCGTAATTTTAATTCGCTTCCTGAAAACCATCTTTGGGGACCGCGCGGTTACTACAAAGCACCGTTTTATACCGAGCCAAATGCCAATTTCGTGAGTGAAATAGGCTATCATGGCTGCCCCAACCGCGAAAGTCTCGAAAAAATGTTCGACCCCGATTTTGTTTATCCGTGGATCAAAGATGGAAACTGGAACGATGAGTGGCAGACCAAAGCTGTTCGGTCGCATCCAAAATCAACCTTCACGAAAGACCGTAACAGTTTGATGGTCAATCAGGTTAAAGCTGTATTTGGAGAATCGCCAAAAGATTTGGATCGGTTCATTTTCGCTTCACAGGCAGTTCAGGCCGAAGCCATGAAGTTTTTTATCGAATTCTGGCGGATGGATAAATTCCTAAGAACCGGAATTATCTGGTGGAATGTTCGCGATGGCTGGCCAATCATTTCGGATGCCGTGGTAGATTTTTACAACAGCAAGAAACTTGCTTTCTATTTCATCAAACAGGTTCAGTACAATGCCTGTGTAATGATTGGCGATGCCAAAGAAGGTTCGCATCCGGTTGTGGCAGTGAACGATACCCGTGAAGAAAAATCGGGAACTGTGGTAGTTCACGATGCGGATTCAGGAGGAATTATTTTCTCCGAATCTTTCATTATACCCGTAAATGGCAAAATACAAATCGGTAAAATTCCTGAAACTCAAAAGCAAGCGATGTGGCTGATTGATTACACGATTGGAAAAGAAAATTACACCAACCATTATCTGAATGGTGTCGTACCTTTTAAATTGGATGATTACCAGCGATGGTATAAAATGTTGAATATAAAAAGAGATTAAACATGTATATAATAGGAATTGACATCGGCGGAACCAAATGTGCCGTCATCCTCGGAAAGATTGAACAAGAACCGAAACCTGAGATTATCGGGAAAAAAGTAATTCAAACCAATGAATGTCCCGATACTTATCTGATGATCGCCCGACTTCAGGATGAAATAGAGACCTTGCTTGACTTTCACCAAATAGACCTCAAAACCGTGTCTTCCATCGGAATTAGTTGCGGAGGCCCGCTGGACAGTATTCGGGGAATGATCCTTTCACCCCCGAATCTCCCCGGCTGGGACGAAATTCCGATGGTGAAACTGTTCATAGAGAAATTTGGTATTCCTACCGCGATCCAGAATGATGCCAATGCCTGTGCTTTAGCCGAATGGAAGTTCGGAGCAGGAAAGGGATTCAGAAATATAATCTTCCTCACCTTTGGCACCGGACTAGGTGCAGGCCTGATACTCGACGGGAAGCTTTATTCAGGCACTAACGATATGGCCGGAGAAGTTGGTCATTTGCGACTTGAAAAAATCGGACCTGTGGGATATGGAAAAGCTGGCTCATTCGAAGGCTTCTGCAGTGGTGGGGGAATTGCCCAATTGGCTCAAGTGAAAGTGAGGGAAAAGATGCAGATGGGCTATGCAGTTTCATTTTGCAAAAACATTCAGGATATAGATTTGCTTACAGCTCAAATTGTTGCAGAAGCCGCCCGGAAAGGTGACCAACTCGCTAAAGATATTTACGAACTCTGCGGTACATATTTTGGAAAAGGTTTATCGGTTTTGATAGATATTTTAAATCCAGAATTAATAATCATAGGAAGTATTTATATACGTTGTGAAGACCTTCTTTTTCCCGGCATCGAGAGAATACTCAATGAAGAATCTCTTCCATTATCTAAAAAAGTTTGCCGGATTGTTCCGGCCGGATTGGGAGAGGCTATTGGTGATTATGCTGCTTTGGGAGTCGCTGTTTATGAAGATAAAAATAAATAACTTGAAAATGAGAAACGAAATACTTTTAAAAGAACTTACTAAAAGATACCCACAATTATCATCAATTGAAGATAATATTCGCATGGCAGCAGAATGTTTGATTACTTGCTATAAGGAAGGTCTGAAGGTTCTAGTGTGTGGGAATGGAGGCAGTTGTTCAGATTCAGATCACATTGTTGGTGAACTAATGAAAGGTTTTGAAAATAAACGGCCTGTAAACAATAATTTAAAGATGAAATTACTGGAGTTAGGAGGAGACCGGGGGAGTTTACTTTCCGAAAAACTTCAGCAGGGCCTTCCTGCTATTTCTTTGACAGCTCACAGTGCACTGATTTTCGCTGTTGCGAACGACACTGATGCTGATCTTATTTTTGCCAAGCAAGTAGTCGGTTACGGAAATACAGGGGATGTGTTGATCGGGATCAGCAGTTCAGGAAATTCTCAAAACGTAGTGGATGCTTGTATCACAGCGAAAGCAAAAGGAATGATTGTTATTGGTTTAACCGGTGAAACAGGTGGAAAGATGAAACCGTTTTGTAATATTCTGATAAATGTACCGGAACGAAGGACTTCTTTCGTTCAGGAATTACATTTACCGGTTTACCATACCCTTTGCCTGATGGTGGAAAATTCTTTATTTGGAAATCAGCCATGATAAATGCGAAATAATAGCTTGACTCTATAATTAATATAAAAATTATGAATAACTCAAAAATAAGACTTCATAAAACTCTACCTGTTTTTATGTCCTTCATTGTTATGGGATTTGTGGATATTGTGGGTGTGGCAACCGGATTTATCAAAAAGGATTTTATGCTGACTGATAACATTGCTCAGCTTATTCCTTCGATGGCGCTGTTTTGGTTTTTCGTTTTGTCAGTTCCTTCCGGGATTTTACAGGACAGATTCGGTAAGAAACGTATGCTTAATATCGGAATGATATTGACCGGAATTGCAATGGTTATCCCGTTCATACATTATTCTTTCCCTATGATGCTTACTGCATTTATTGTGTTGGGGATCGGGAACACAATTATTCAGGTATCAGCAAATCCGTTACTTCACGATGTTTCACCCAGGGATAAATATTCCAGTTATATGAGTCTGTCGCAGTTTGTTAAAGCAATTGTTTCATTATTGGGACCTGCTATTGCAGCTGCTATGTCCACTATGTTTGGTAATTGGAAACTTGTTTTTATTGTTTATGCATTTACTTCAATTTTAGCAATAGTTTGGCTTTATCTTACCCAAATTGAAGAAACAAAATCCAGTCACAATGCGGCAACATTCAAAAGTTGTTTCAGCTTGTTGAAAAACAAATTTATTCTGTTTACGGCCTTAGGAATTTTCATGCTGGTCGGATGCGATGTAGGTATGAATTCCAATATTGCGAATTTTCTGCAAAATCAGTTTGGTCTTACACTTGAAAGAGCCTCCCTGGGAATCAGCCTGTATTTTACAGCCTTAATGATTGGACGATTCCTTGGTGCAGTAATATTAAACTGGATTTCTGCCAGGTGGTTTTTACTCTCAACCTCAACTTTAGCTTTGATAAGTCTTATCGGTATGTTGCTTGCTCCATCGATAGTGGTGGTTCAGATAGCGATTTTTATGGTAGGCCTTGGCTCTGCTAACCTTTTCCCACTGATATTTTCGATTGCTCTTGAAAAAATGCCTGACCGGGCAAATGAGATTTCCGGACTCATGATTATGGCTGTTTCGGGAGGTGCCTTTTTACCACCGGTGATGGGAATGGTCAGTACTAATTATGGCGTAAAAGCCAGTTTTCTGGTATTGGTTTTTGCCATGATTTATTTAGTAAGCGCTGGGATCTATTCGTTAAAAAAATAGAATTATCGCCATGAATATTAATTATCAAGTATATTAGGGAAAATAAATAGTTTATTGCTATGAAACGAAAAAAATTTATAGGGCTTGGAGCCCTAACTGCCTCGGGAACTCTGCTCCTGTCAAAGATTTTTTTGCCAATACTGCAGACGCTGCTCCTCAATAATGGGCTGACTGTTCTTAATAATTCTATAACCTTGAGTCCCCTCCGAAAAGGGGTATTGTAAAAAAAGTAAAAATTTGTAACAATTGATAAAATCAATGCGATTGAAAAAGTTCTACTCCAAATTGGGTTT
>Ga0209746_1000444_pt1 | contig 21266 bp, 16 predicted proteins | sample BarGraNGADG00211_3_FD_184496 | JGI IMG/M metagenome (GOLD analysis project Ga0209746, IMG submission 184496) | Arctic peat soil microbial communities from Barrow, Alaska - Barrow Graham LP Ref core NGADG0011-211 (SPAdes) (version 2) | ecosystem: Environmental > Terrestrial > Soil > Wetlands >... | reverse complement strand
GGGACCGAAGGCCGCATAGGTCAAACCTCCGACTGCCGGACCGACTGCCACCGCCAAATTGAACATGGTGGCGTTGAGGGCCACGGCGTTCGTCATGTCCTCGCGCTCGACCATCTCCAGCACGAACGCCTGCCGCGCCGGGGCGTCGAAGGCCTGGGCAACGCCGAGCAGAAAGGCCAGCAACAGGATGTGCCAGGGCTGCACGACGGCCGTGAAGGTGAGCGCAGCCAGTATGAAGGCCAGGATCATCATCGACGTCTGGGTGATGATCATCAGCGCCCGGCGCGACACGCGATCCGCGATCACGCCGCCGTAGAGGGTGAACAGCCAGGTTGGGATGCCTGAAGCGAAGCTGACATAGCCCAGGTACACCGGTGACCTGGTGATCTGGTAGATCAGGTAGCCCAGGGCCGCACTCTGCATCCAGGTGCCGGCCAGCGAGACCAGTTGTCCGAAGAACCACAGCCGGTAGTTCGGGTATTTGAGGGCGGCGAAAGTCTGGCGCCAGTCGAACCGATACCTGGCGGAAGGCGCGCCGGGGGCGGTGACACTCGGTTTCATATTTCTCGCTTCTGAGCCGTCGTCGGCGTCAATTGGCCGGGATCTGCCGAATCCTATTCATATAGCAGGCGCAGGGCCGGCCGGCGACTGGTGTCTTCCAAAAGATCCGTGCTATCGCTGAACTGGTCGATGCCGCCGATCGGGCGCCGCCGGGCGAGCCGCAGCAGCGCCGGATCGCTGATGCGCGCCCGTAGGGCAGCCGCGCGCCGGTCGCCCCAGATGACGCGCAACGGCCGGCCGAAGAACGGCTCGGCCTGCGCCGGGATGGGTTCTGTCATCCCCAGCCGGTTATGCATGCCGGCCACGTACTTGTAGGCGTCCACCAGGTGTCGCTCGCGCGCTCGCCAGGTCGCGGCCAGTTGCACGGCACGCAGGGCGGGCGCCAGGTCGGGAGCGCACTGCAGCCGCGAGAACGCGCTCCCGAACCACTTCGGATAGGGCGCATACTGGCGCTCCATCAGAAAACAGAGGCGCATCAGATCACGCACCAGGCGCGCGCCGATGAGCGCCGAACCAATTTCGTCGCCCACCAGGCCGGCGCGGCCCATCAGGTGTTCTTCCTGGCCGATACGCGCCCAGCCGGACGCCAGCAAATAGAGCCACACCTCATGAGGGTAATAGGCGAAGCGCGCCCGGGCCGGCTCGAGGTTAACCTCGTCCTGGAATACGGGTCCCACCGTCAGCGTGCGCAGCTTTTGCTCAGGGAACGTCAGCCAGTCGGCCGGCTCCGGCGCGCGCTCGAGGTCGAAGTTGAGATAGGCCAGCAAGAAGCCGCGGATCGTCAGCAGGTCCACCCGGTGATTGACCGGACCTTCGCTCACCGCCTGCAGAAGCTGAGTGCCGTTATCCGCCGGGTCGGGTGGCGTGAAGCTAGTCGGGTAGCCCCGAAAGGTGTGCGGTAGCTCGTTGCGCAGTAGCTCGTGGATCGCCGCTGCCCGGCGTGCGTGATCATCTTCGCCCAGAAAGAGCATCACCCGGGGTCCCCAGCCGTGATCGCGTGACATCTCGGTGTCAAACCCGAGCACCTCCGAACCGGCGCCGATCAGTCCCGCGCTGCAGGCCAGGTCGGGGAAACGCGCGGCAATCAGCGGGCGCACGGCTTCGAAGAAAAACAGCTCGCTCAGTTTTGCTCCGGCGATGAATTCGGGCACTCGGTCTTCACTCCAGGCGGCCGGGAATAGATGCTCAAGGGGACCGGAGAAGCATCCTCGTCTATTATGCACTGGAACCAGTCCAGAGGTAAAATGCTGCCAGTGTAAGTTCATTTCAAAGGGGAAGGTGGTTTGCAATGCATGCAACCGTAATCAGCTCCAGTCCCAACAAGGACGGTCTCACCGCCGCCTGCGCGGCGGCTGCCGTCGAGGGCATCTGCGCGGCCGGCGGGCTGGCCGAGGAAGTGTGTCTCAACGACCTGAAGATCGAACATTGCCGGGCCTGCGACAATGGCTGGGGCACCTGCCTGAACGAACACCGCTGCCAGGTCGAGGACGACTTCCAGGCGCTGCACGCGCGCGTGGTCCAGGCGGATGCGTTGGTGCTGGTGACCCCCGTCTACTGGGGCGATTTGAGCGAGTCGGCGAAGGCTTTCACCGACCGGCTCCGTCGCTGCGAGGCCACGCGTGGGGATGAGAGCTTGCTCCTGGCTAAACCTGTCATTATGGTGGCGGCAGCCGGCGGCACCGGCGGGGGGATGATCAGTTGCCTGCTCAACCTGGAGCGTTGGATTGGCCACGTCCGGGCGCGCATCTGGGACCTGATCCCGGTTAACCGCTGGAGTCGCGAATACAAGCTGGTCACGATCCGGGCGGCGGCAGAGGCGATGGCACGGGAGCGGGGAGGCGGGTAAGCTAACGTAAGGCGAGCGCCGTGCCGCTGGCATCATTCCGCAGCCGCCCGGCGTCAACCACTACCACCCGGCGGCCATCGCCGCCGGCCGACCTTACCCCCCGTGCGTCTGGCCGGCGTCCGCTGTCCTGCCTGGCAGGAGGGCGTTGGCTCGCCGCAGCCCCGTGAACAGCAGCTTGATCAGTGCCGTCAGCGGCCGCAGCAGCCAATCGGCCAGCTCGTTCAGGTTGCCCATGCCCTGGGCGAGCCAGATGAACGCGGGCCGCAGGAAGTGCAGGAAACGCACCCGGGCGTAGACCACGCACAGAACCAGGGTGGCGAGCGAGATCAGGAACTTCTGCCACGGCTCAAGGTGCAGGCCGGCGAATTCAGAGAGCAGCAACTGCACGCCGATGTTCAGCACCACGATATAGGCCGCGGTCTCCAGGATCGGCTCGCGCTTGATCAGCCAGGTGAAGATCCCGGCCGCGAAGCGCATCACCAGGATGCCGATGGCCACGCCGAGCATGACTACCCAAAAGTGGTTGGAGAGCGCCACCGCCGCGACCACGTTGTCGACGCTGAAGGCCAGGTCCGCCAGTTCCACGTTCAGCACCACCAGCCAGAAGCCGCGTTCCAATCGGCGCCGCTCTTCCATGTACTCTTCTTCGCCCGGCTGTTCGGCCGCAGAGAGGTGTTCGAAAGCCAGCTTGACCAGGTAAAGGGCGCCGAGGATCTGCAGCGCTGGGTTGCGGATAACCCACGCCGCGGCCGCCAGCATTAACCCTCGCCCGAGGTAGGCGCCGAGCAGGCCGACCTTCAACGCGGCGGCTTGTTGCATTCCGAGCAGGCGGTCGGTGATGCGTTGCAGGAAATATAGGACCCGAGGATAGGGAACCGGCTTGTCTTCGGGGAGCACGACCACGAGGGCGCCAAGCACCGCGGCGTTGTCGATCGAGAGGATGCCCTCGAGGAAGACAAGCTGGATGATGATGGTCACGACGGCGATGGTTGTCAACTGATCCACTCCACTGCCTCAGCGCGCAAGTCTGGCGTCTGGCAGCGCCGTCCGTATATTGTAGCACACTGCCACTCGTCAGGCCAGTTGTGTTTAACGCCTTCAGCTACAACTGTGCCCCCGGCTTTCCCTTATCTCGCTAAGCGCGGTCGTGCCTGGCGCCACTCCGTCGCGCGCTCGTACTGGTCGGCCACCTGGAGCACCAAAGCCTCGGCCCAGGGCCGTCCCACCAGTTGCAGCCCGGCAGGCAGTCCATCCCCGGTGAAGCCGCAGGGCACGGAGATGGCGGGCAAGCCTGTCAGGTTGAAGGGCGCGCTGAAACTCGTCAGGCGGCGCGCCGCTTCCAGCGCCTCGCTGTTCTCGATGGGCAGCGCTGCGAGCGGCGTCGCCGGCGTTGCCAACACCGTCCCTCCCTCGAGCAAGCGCTCCAACCGCCTGCGCCAGATACGCTGCTGCTGGCGTGCCTCGGCGTAATCAGTCCCGCTCTTGGCCTGTCCGATGCGGTAGCGGGCCAGCACGTCCGTGCCGATGTCATCCGGCCTGGCGCGCAGGTGCTCGGCGTGGTACGTCGCCGCGTCCGAGAGGTTCATGGTCGTGCTGAGCGTGCTCAGTTCCTCGATCCCCGGCAAGCGCACGTGCTCGACCCGCGCGCCTAGGCGCGCCAGCACCCGGATCGCCTCAGCGGCCAGCCCAATCACGCCGGCCTCGCCGGTCTCAAAGAAGTAGTTGTCCGGCACGACCACGCGCCGCCCTGCGAGACCCTGCTCGCGAGCGCCGGCCCTGACATTATATTCCACCGGCCAATCGATCGAGCCCGGGTCGTCCGGATCGTAGCCGGCCACAGCTTGCAGCAGGATGGCCGCGTCACGCACACTGCGCTCCAACGGGCCCGCGTGGTCCAGCGACCAACTGAGCGGGACCACCCCGCGCAGGCTGACCCGCCCGCGCGTCGGCTTGAGCCCAACCACCCCGCACAGCGCGGCCGGGATACGGATGGAGCCGCCGGTGTCCGTGCCGTAAGAGCCCAGGCACAGCCCCGCGGCCAGCGCGGCCGCCGACCCACCGGAGGACCCGCCGGGGATGCGTCCTGGGTCCCACGGATTGCGGCATGGCCCGAAGTGTTGGTTGATGCTGGTTACGCCGGTCGCCCACTCGTGCAGGTGCAGCTTGCCCAGCAGCACCGCGCCGCCGGCCCGCAGGCGCTCCGTCACCGCCGAATCCGCCGCGGCGATATTATCTGCCAGGATGATCGAGCCTGCCGTGGTGCGCACGCCGGCCACGTCGTAGAGGTCCTTTAGTCCGATAGGAATGCCCTGCAGGGGACCCCGGTCCTCGCCGCGCTTGAACGCGGCTTCGGCGGCCCGGGCCTCCGCCAGCGCGCTCTCGGCCGTCACCGTCAGGTAGGCGTTCAACTGCGGGTTGAGCTCTTCGATGGCCGCCAGCGTCATTTCCGTCAACGCCAGCGGCGACAACTCAGCGCGTCTGAAGGCTGCTCCCGCCGACTCAATCGTCCAATCCCTGAGTGTGTACCGTTCGCCCCTGCTTGCCATTCGCAATTCTCCGGCGCTCAGGCGGTGACTGCAATTTCGCCGGGGATGATCGCCCCGTCTTCCCTGAAGGCCAACGGCGCCCACTCGCTGCAGATCTTCAGCCTGGAGTTCGCCTCGATCTCTGTCTGCAGCGCTTCGGAGGCGTAGAAGTGCTCGAGGTGCAGCGTGTTCTGGATACGCACCACCCGGGCCTGGCGAGCCTCGACCGCTCCCGCCGTCATGAAGGCCCACTCAACCGCTTCCCGGTCGTGACCGGCCGTCATCGGGATGCGCGCGTTCTCCGGCGCCTGCGCGGTGAGACAGTTGATGTAAGTCGGTCGGTGATCCAGCTTGTCGACCAGCCGTTGCGTCACAAAATCGGCCATGCCTACCCCGACCCCGCTGCCATAAGTCTTGGGACTCAGGTCGCGCACAACGATCCGGGTGATGACTGGCGTGCTCACTCCCGGCTCGCCGAAGATCATGCGCCGCCCGATGACGTTCGGGTCCATGCCGGACCCGCTGATCTCCTTGCCCAGCTCGTCGACGATCAGGATGTCCAACTGGTCGAACGGCAAACGGGCCATCAATTGTTTGGCTTGCTCCAGTAGCCGGTTATCGGTCTCCTCGAAGTCTTCCGGCCAGCAGGCAGCCACTGCGGCCGTCTGGTCGTAAGCATTTTCCACGATCCCCAGGCCGAACAACAGCTTTGCGTTGGCGATCATCGCGCGCGCCACCGACCGGATCGCCTGCGCATGACCCATCTGGACCGCGTTACGGTGCGCCGCCAATGCTCCCTGGTGCTTCCCCAGGCCGATGGTCAGCATTTTGAGCAGCCCGCTCTCGGGCGGCCCGAAATAGTCGGTATGCGCCTTGACGCGGTTGATGACGACGATCCCGCCGGCCTCGTAGGCGAGGCGGTCGATAAGCACCGGGATGCCCTCGGCGGTCGAACCGATGCGCACGGTGTCCATCGAGGCACGGACGGGGCAACCGACTGTCGCCTCGCTGATGCCCAATGATTCCAGCACTGCGACCTGGCCCTCGGCGGTTGCCCCGCCGTGGCTGCCCATGGCCGGCGCCAGGAACGGCTCGGCGCCCCATTCCCTGAGCCGCGCGGCAACGCTGCGCAGAATCAGTGGGATGCCGCTGATGCCGCGGCTGCCGGCGGTCAGCGCGATCGGCATCCCCGGCCGGACCTTGGCCGCCACGCCCAGCCCTTCCATCTCCGCCCGGATGGCGGCCGGTACGTCCTCAACGCGTGGGCTGGGGATGCGCTGCTCTACCAGGGCCATCTTTGGGAATGTGATTTCCATGGGGATCAACATCGCCGCTCCTCTCCTACAGGTCTGTCATCCGCCGCCGATCGCCTTGATGTAACGCTCCGCCGAACGCGCCACGGCTGCCTTGCCATCTTCGGTGACCACCCGGTCCCACCATCCGCCGTAGACCCGTTCGAAAGCGAATGGTCCCACGCTCTCCACGATGTGACGCACCTTTGCCGCGGGAAGGGGGATCAGGTCGGGATAACTATACATAAAGCTCACGTAGCGCCGGTCGGACACGACCTGAATGGTGTCGCCGGATAACAACGCACCGCGGCCCCCGGCGCCTCCTGCCCAGTGAAGCAATGTCCCGCCGGCGAAGTGCCCGCCACAGCGCGCCAACGTCAGCCCGCCGGCGAGCGTTCGCTGTTCGCCTTGCCAGAACACGATCGCCGTGTCGGGGCGCATCACCCATTGCCGGTCGTCCGCGTGCAGGTAGATGGGCGCCCCGAAGGCGCGCGCCCATTCGACCATCGAAGAGTAAAAGTGAGGGTGTGAGATGGCAATGGCCGCGATGCCGCCCAGTTCCTTGACGGCCCGGATGGTTGCCTCGTCCAGCAGGCTGATACAGTCCCACAACACATTGCCTGCGGCTTGTTGCACGAGCAGCGCCCGCTGTCCGATGGCGATCGCCGGGTCACTGCCGATCCCAATCAGCCCTGGTTCCTGGGGCTGGATGAGGTTGCGATGCCCTTGCCTCAGCTCAGCCAGGGTCGTCCATTGCTGCCCATTGGTACCGATATACTGCCGCTCGTCCTCGCATATCAGGCAATGCTCGGGCGGCTCTTCGCTTTCCGCGTACTGCACCCCGCATGTTACACAGATGTAGTTGTTCATATTCCCTGCGCTCAATGCCTACAGTGGATAGCAGCCTTCATCCTTCACGGCCCGGTACAGCGCCAGCAGGTTCTCAACCGGCACACGTGCCTGGACATTGTGGATGCTGTTGAACACGAAGCCGCCACCCGGTCCGAAGATGCGCATGCGTTCCTTGACCTCGGCGCGCACCTCATCCGGCGTGCCGAATGGCAGCGTGCGTTGCGTATCCACGCCACCGCCCCAGAAAACGATATCCTTGCCGAACTCCGCCTTCAAGGCTTGCGGGTCCATGTCCCTGGCCGACGTCTGGACCGGGTTCATGATGTCGAAGCCCGCTTCGATGAAATCCGGGATCAACGCTCTGATCGAGCCGCAGGAGTGGATGAAGGTCTTCCAGGGGGTGTGTTTGTGTACCCACTCGTTCAGTTGTCGCTGGAACGGCTGGAATAGCTGGCGATAAGCCTTCCTGGAGATCAACGTCCCGGTCTGCTGGCCGAAGTCCGTTCCGCTCATGAAGATCACGCTTGCCCGGTCGCCGACGGCCGCATATAGCCTGGGCAGATTCTCCAGCGCGATCTCGCACTGGCCCTCGAAGACTTTCAAGACGTAATCCCGCCGGCTGACCGTGCTCATGTACCATTCGGCCACATCGCGGATGCCCTTCGGATGCTTGAGCCACGGTGCGGGCACCAGCGCGATATCTCCGAAGCTGGTGTTGCCGAAGTTCGCCAGGATGGCCTTGTCGGTCTGCGAGTAGAGCCGCTCCGCCTCAGCGGCGAAATACGCCAGGTCCTCGGCCGACACCGGCCCGAATTCCTCGAGGTTGTCGGCCGGGTCCAGCTTCTCTTCGTCGATAGGCGGCTGGCGGATGAGCGTGTCGAAGTAAAAACCGTCGTTCGGTATGCGCGCGCTGGGCGGGGCCGACCGGTCCCCCTCGGGATACATCAGGATGTCGCCGTTCGGCTCGGGGTCGGTGTTGAAGGCTTCGGGCACCAGGAGCGGCGTGCCGTCGAAGAAGGTCCACGGCTTCCAATTCTCGTTCTTGAAGCCAAAGGTGCCCTTCGGCGCGAGCAGCCCGACCACGTCCACCCCCAGCGCCTCCAGCAGGTCGGGCTGGATCTCGCCCAACATCTGGTACGGCTCCACGACCTTCACCGGCGTCCCCGCTGGATCGAGGCGGTGTGCCTGACGTAGCAGGTACACCGAGCTGGCGTGCATACCCGTTACCGCACTGCCTCCCAGGTCGAGCGGCACGCGGTCCGCCTCCTGATGGTTAAGCGCCTTTGCCACACGTTCCCGCGATGTCAACATGCAGTTCCTCCTGGCAGATAATCACGTCTCGATGGATGCCACGCACAGGTCCGATAACACACGAGCAGGATATTACTCGCGCCCGGCTTTGTCAAACCAGTCGTCAAGCCACTTGTAAAATCACGCTCTGGGCTGTAAAATCAGCCGGTCTCAACCGTTCTCTCTATCATCAACTTGCGTCGCCTCAGGAGAGCCAACATGTTGCATCATCTTCCCCTCGCCCGTCCTCAACCTGACGGCGTACGTTTCATTGATTGGCTGATGGGCCGGACCACTGCCGGCAAGACGCCCCTCGTCGAGTATCTCGTCGACGATGTCCTGATGCGTCCCATTGTCACGGATTTGCTTGATCGTCCCTGGGTGATCCCGGGGCCGGACCGCGCCACACAGGCCGCCTACCTCGACAACTTCACGCAGTTCTGGTATCGCATGGGTTACGACTTCGTCCGCTTTGAGCGCAGTATTGGCTTCATCACGCCCACCCTCGCCATCGCCGACACCGCCGCCGGCTCGGATAAGCAACGCGCCTGGGCGGACGAGCACTCCGGCCTCATCTCAAGCTGGGAGGACTTCGAGCGCTACCCGTGGCCGCGCCTCGAGGACGTGGACTTTTTTCCGTACGAGTACCTGGACAGCCACTTGCCCGAGTGTATGGGGCTGATGGTCTGCCACGCGGCGGGGGTCTACGAGCACATCTCGCAGATCATGTCGTACGAGGGGCTGTGCCTGGCCCTGCATGACGCCCCGGACCTGATCCAGGCCATGAGCCAGCGCATTGGCGAGCTGATGACGGGCTTCTACCGGCATCTGCTTGACCTGAAGCATGTCATCACCATCTTCCCCGGCGACGATATGGGCTTTCGCACGGGCACCCTCATCTCCCCGGCCGATCTTCGCCGCTATGTCCTGCCCTGGCATAAGCGCTTCGCCGCCCTGACGCATGACCGGGGATTGCCCTATTTCCTGCATTCCTGTGGCAACCTGGCCGGGATCATGGAGGACCTGATTTGCGACGTCGGCATCGATGGTAAGCACTCCTATGAGGATGCGATCCTGCCCGTTGAGCGCTTCCAGGCGCGTTACGGTGGCCGGACCGTCGAACGATCTGGTGGCCAGTGTGCCAGGCGCATCGCCGTCCTCGGCGGCCTGGACGTCGATCGCCTGGCTGCCGGCACGCCTGAGACTGTTCGCCAACACACGCGTTATCTCATCGAAACCTGCGGCGCGCGCGGTCGCTACGCCGTCGGCTCCGGCAACTCTGTCCCCAGCTACGTCCCGCTCGAAAACTACCTGGCTATGGTCGACGAGGCCCATAACCAGTAGCCGCGGTTTGCTAGTTGTCGTCCACCCGGATCGGCAGCTTTGTCCCTGCCCGCAGGTACAGGGGGATGCGCTCGAGCGGCGCGGCTGCCGTGATGGTCTGCCCGCCCTCTATTTCCTCCCCGGTCCAGGCATCGGTCCAGGCCGTATCTGCCGGCAGATAGACTATCCGCTCGCGTGCGCCCTCGTGCAGTACGGGCGCCACCAGCAGATCAGGCCCGAACATGAACTCGTCGTCCACCATCTGACAGACGGGATCGGCCGGGAAATCGTAAAGCAGCGGGCGCATGTGAGGCGTGCCGTGTTCGCTGGCGCGCCGCATCTGTTCCATGATGTAGGGCCGCAGCCGCTCACGCAGGAACAGCAGCTCCCGGATGATGGTGTATGCCGGCTCGCCGAAGGACCAGGCTTCGTTCGGGCCGCCCAGCGGGACGGGATCGTGGATGGCAGGTGCGCGGTAGCCATGCAGGCGGAAGATCGGGCAGAAGACGCCATACTGGAACCAGCGCACGATCAGCTCGCGGAACCCAGGGTCCCCCGGGTCGCCGTTGAAAAAGCCGCCGATGTCCGTCGTCCACCAGGGGATGCCGCTCATACCCATGTTCAGCCCGGCTGGTACCTGTAACCGCAGCGACTCCCAGGTGGACTGGATGTCGCCCGACCAAAGGGCCACCCCATAGCGCTGGCTGCCTGCCCACGCCGAGCGCGCCAGGTTGCAGATATCCTCCTGGCCGGCCGCCCGCATGCCCTCGTAGTAAGCCTTTGCATGCATGAGTGGGTAGAGGTTGGTCACTGCCAACCCGTTTCCCAGGTGATAGCGCAAGTTGCTCGGGTCCGACGGCCACATGTCGGGTTCGGCCTCGTCTAACCAGAAGATGCGAACCCCGTGCTGGTAGTAGCCCTCACGCACCCGGTCCCAGTGGAACTGGCGCGCTTCGGGGTTCGTCGCGTCGTAGTAGGTCAGCGATACCGGGCCTTCCGGGCGGTTGTCCACGTAACGCATGTGCACGGCATGGCCGCCGTGCTCCGCGCCGACCAGCAGCCCGCGCCGCTGCATGACGGCGTAGTTCTGGCTGAGCGGGTTGACAGTGGGCCAGATGGAGACCATGACCTTCACGCCCATCTCTTCCAGCTCGCGTATCATGCCCGCCGGGTCAGGCCATTTCTCATAATCGAAGTGCCAATCGCCTTGTAGTGACCAATGGTAATAGTCGATGACAATCACCGACAGCGGTAACCCGCGCTGCTTGTACTCGCGCGCCACGGACAGCAACTCTTCCTGGCTGCTGTAGCGCAGTTTGCACTGCCAGAAGCCTGCCGCCCAGTCCGGAAGCATAGGCGCATGACCCGTGGCGTCCACGTAGTTCTCCACGATCTGCGCGGTCGTTTCGCCCACCGTTATCCAGTAGTCCACCTGCGCGGCGGCCTCCGCCACCCAAAGCGTCCGGTCATAGCCCAGTTGCACGCGGCCGACCGCCGGGTTGTGCCAGAGGAAACCGTAGCCCCGGCTGGAGATCACGAACGGGATGGTACACTGCGTGTTGCGGTGCAATAGCTCGATCACACAACCCTTATGATCGAGCAGGCCGTGGGTCTGCTGGCCCAGGCCGTAGAAATGCTCGTGCTCATTCGGCTGGAAGCGCACTTCCAGGTGGTATAGCCCGCCCAGCGCTTGCTGGTAGGAGCGCGGCCCCGGCCAGCCGTGGGGTTGGATGTGCTCCTCTTCGGCCAGCAACTCCAGGCCGCTCAGGGCGTTGAGGTAGCGGATGCGTCCGGTTGGCGAAACCTGGGCCAAGAGGGCGCCGTTCCGAATGCTGGCTCCCGTTGCCTCGATGGTGATCTGCGCGCTAGTCGCGGCGGGCGCCAGCAGGGCGCCGGGCAGGTCATCCCGTAGGGTGGCCGCCGCGCTGGCGCGCACCCGCAGGCTGTCACCACCCCACGGTTCGAGGCGGACCGTCTCGTGGTTCTGTTCAAAGATCAGGGCCTGGCCCTCTTGACGAAAACCTTCCACGTTGCCATCTCCTTTGATCGGTGTTCGGTTCAGCGTCCAGCACGTTCGTGGACGATCTGCGTGACCAAGCGGAACTTCTCGACCATGACACCCGGCGGGCAACTGTCGCTGTTGGCGAGCACGTAATGCGCCGGCTGCATGCGCTCCAGTAGCTCTTCGACGTACGCCCGCAGGCCGGCCGGGTCAAGCTCCAGGAAATGCACCGGCTCGATCCCGCCGATCAGGCCGATGCGCGTGCCCAGCGCCGCCTGGGCCTCCCAGATTTCGATGTTTCCGGTCGGCGGCGGGCTCAGTGATTCGATCGCGTCCACGTTTTCCCCGGCCATGTCCGGCAGCAGCGCGCGCACGTGGCCGCACGCATGGTGCAGCAGCAGTTTCCCCGCCGCATGGACGGTCTCGCCCCAACGGTTCAACTCCGGCAGAATGTAGCGCCGGAACAGCGCGGGGGAAACGTTGGTGGTAGAGCTATCCTCCCAGGTGATGAACGCCTCGGCCGGCGAATCCGCCGCAATGCGCACCGCCTCGCGTGCCCGCTCCGCCATCTCCGCCAGCGTCGCCTCCACTTCCTCGGGGTAGTCCATCAGGTCATAGATCAGTTGTTGCGTGCCGACGAAGTGCTCGACGAGCGACTGGAAGGGCGTTTTCATGAAGTGGGAGATCAAAGGGACGACCAGCCCATCCTCGCCGGCTTCGGCGATCTCCAGGCGCACACGTTCCGCATCGGGCCGGATCAGCATGTGCTCGGCTAAGTAGCGCAGTATCTTGTAATCCTCGCGGCATTTCACCGGATGCTCGACCACGAAGCGTGTGTTGCCCGTCCGGCTCTGCCGCGCCAGGAGCGTCAGCGTGCCCACCGGCGTGACCTGCTCCACCCGCAGGTCATCGCCTTTCTCATGCCAGGTCAGCTCGCAGCCGGGCGTCTCCAGGTTGAAAGCGTCGTACGAGCGGATGCCCGGAATGTCAGAGCAGACGAAGGGCGTGCTGAAGCCGCGCAACAGGGCATCCGCGCCCAGCTCGCGCATGAACCACAGTTGCCCCCGGTCCTGCCAGTCTTGTGTCTGGTGTTCCCACCAGTAGGCGAGGAACGGGCTCCACGGGACGTGGTCCACTTCCTCCCCGCGCAGTGCGGCGCGCAGCCGCTCGCGCGACGTCATTTGTAGCATCGACTGGCCCCTCACAGGATAAGGTTCACGACCGTGCTCCCGTCCGCCAAAACGGTCCAATCCGCTCCCTGCTCGGGCCGGGCGACCCGCGGAAGGGCTCGCCCGTTGGCGCGCACTTCTGTGATCTCCGGCGTGCCCGCCAGCCGGAAGAGTCGCAGGCCTAAGCGGTTCCTGGCGCCGCTGACCTGCACGTCCAACCGGCCGCCGTCCAGGGTTGCCTGTACGTCGGTGGCTCCATCCGTGTCGCGCAGTTCAAAGGACGCCTGGCCGCCGGGCAGCAAATAAGCGTCGAACGTCACAGAGGGGAACGGGCCGTCGACGATGTGCTCGATCGGCTCGGTGGTTGGGATCAGACTGTCCCCGCGCACGTAAAGCGGCAGCACTTCCAACGGCGCAGTCACCGCCACCGCCTGTGGGCCGTGCATCACTTCGTGTGTCCAGTAGTCGACCCATGCTCCGGCCGGCAGATACACCGGGCGCTTGCCCGCGGCGTTGTACACCGGCGCCACCAGAAGTTCGTCGCCGAACATATACTGGAGGTCGATGGCCTGCGCCAACGGATCGTCGGGGAACTGCAGGACCATTGGCCGCAGCAACGGCAGGCCGGTCTCAGCCGCCAGCGTCGCGTAGCTGTAGATGTACGGCAGCAACTGATAGCGCAGTCGCACGTAGTCGCGGAAGATCTGCAGCGCCTGCTCGCCATATTCCCAGGGCAGGCGGGTGGTCATGCCATGCGCCCTTGAGAGCGGCGAGAAGAGCCCGAACTGTGCCCAGCGCACGAACAGGTCAGGGGTGGGCTGGCGATGAAAGCCGCCGATATCGTGGCTCCAGAAGGCGTGGCCGCACATGCCCATGCTCAACCCACCGCGCAGGGTCGAGGCCAGGGCGGGGTAACTGCAATTGGGATCGCCACCCCACTGCGCGGCGTGGCGCTGTCCGCCGGCGTACGTCGAACGGCCCCAGACGAGCTGGCTGCCGGTTTCCTCTGCGGTCAGCCCAGCGACCAGGTCGTTATACAGAAGCGTGTACAGGTTGTGCAGCTCGTCGCCCGTCATGCCGTTGAAGGCCACCGCGTCAGCAGGCACGCCCTCGCCGAAATCGGTCTTGAACACGTCCGCGCCCATGCGCAGCAAGGGACGCAGCGTCTCGCGATACCAGGCAGCCGCCTCGGGATTGGTGAAGTCCACTACGGCGACCGGTGGGTGGTAGGTGTTCCAGAGCGGCGCGACATAGGTTTCGCCCGTCGCGGTCTTCAGGAAATAGCCCTTCTCCGTGCCCTCGCTGAAGCGCTCGCTCTCGACGCCGATGTAGGAGTTGATCCACAGGCAGACTTTGAAGCCCAGCGCGTGTACCTGGCGGATCAGTTCCTCAGGGTCCGGGAACATATCCTTATCCCACAGGTTCTCCGACCAGCGTCCGAACTTCTGCCAATAGCAATCGAGATGCAGCACATCGCAGGGCACGCCGTGGGCCCGCAGTTCCTGCGCACGCGCCAATACTTCGCGCGCGCTGTCGTCCTTGAAGCCCGACGACATCCAGAGGCCGAATGCCCACTTGGGCGGCGTCACCGGCCGGCTGACGAGGCCGGCGTAGCGAGCGATCACCGTCTTGGGTTCCGGCCCGGCGATCACGTAGTAGTCGAGCGCGCTATCGGGCACGATCAGGCTGAAGGCCGCGCTGTTGTTCTGCCCCATGTCGAAATTGACGCGCCGGACGCTGTCCACGAAGACGCCATAGCCGCGGCTGCTGACGAAGAAGGGTACGTTCTTGTAGGCACGCTCGTTGTGCACGCCGTAAGCGTCACAGTTCCACATCTCGATGCGCTGGCCGCGCTTGTCAAAATCGGTGAACTTCTCACCGAACCCATAAAAGTGCTCGTCCGGCTCGCAGACAAAGGTGTCATGGTAGGCTGCACGTTGGCCATCGACAATGCTGAAGCCGCACGGCAGCACGCCAAGCACGTCCGTCACAAGGGTGGTGCCGTTATCCTGTTCGAGGAAGATGCAACCGTCGGGCCCGCGGAAGGCCAGGTGGAATGGCTCCAGCCGGGCTTCAAGCGAGACCTGGTCTGACAGGAGGTTGATGCAATCCTCGCACGCCTGCACCTTCACGTCGACGGCTTGCCGTGCTTCGGGACGCGCCAGGGTCACCCGGCGCGCATCGGCCTCTTCCGCCTGGACTAACACGCGCAGGATGCCGGGCGCCACGATCTCCAGGGTGACCCGGACGGTGGCCCCATCCTGAGTGGTTCCAGAGAGCACCACCCCCTGCCCGATCTCGGCGACGAGGGCGGCACGCACCACGTACGACGGCAGTCCGTCATCGCCCGGCCCGCGCAGCGGCAATTCGGGGGGATGGGCAGCAAAGGCAACATAGGGTACCAGGGGCGTCTTGAGCACGACCAGTGTCCTTTCAGAGTTAGCGATAGCGCGGTGAGTTGAACCGGTGGCCCAACAGCGACAGGACGATGATCAGGCCATAGAAGAACTGCGTGTAGAAGGCGGTCAGGCCGGCGGCGATGATGCCGGTTTCGATAAACCCAACGGTGAACGTGCCGATGGCCGCGCCAGTGACCGTGCCCACGCCGCCCCAGGTGGGCGTGCCACCCACAAAGACGGCCGCCAACGTAGTCAGCAAGTAGCCGTCGCCCGCGGCGGGCCAGAAGGTCGAGTTGACCATGCTGGAGAGCACCCCGGCAAAGGCCGCGCTGAGCCCGACGTAGATATAGGCATACGTTTTCGTGCGCGCGACGTCGATGCCCATCTCTCGCGCGCTTTCCTGGTTATCGCCGATGGAACAGACGTCGGCGCCGAAGCGATGGCGATTGAACAAGATCACGCCGACGATGGCCAGCAGGATGCCCCAGAACATTTGCACCGGGATGCCTGCCAGGTCCCCGACGAACACCTGAAAGAAGCGTGTGTCGCGCAACGAGCTCAACGGGATACCCAGCCCCTGTGTGCCGATATTGATCAGGCCGCGCAGCATGAAGTTCATGCCCAGGGTCGATACCAGCGATGACAGCTTCGCGCGCGTCACCAGCATACCGTTGATCCAGCCGGCAAGCGCGCCCGTCGCCAGCGCAACGATCAGGCCCGCCCAGGGTCCCAGGCCGAAGCGCACTGAGGTCAGCGAAAAGGTCCAGGCGGCGATACCGAACACCGCGGGGAAGGCCAGGTCAATCTCGCCGGATGACACCACGAAAACCAAAGAAACCGCCAGCACCATCGAGATCGGCAAGGAGACGAAAATCGCCGTGTAGGCATTTGGGTTCAAAAAGACTTTCGGCGCCGCGGCGATGAAAATCAGAATCAGCGTCACAAACACCACCAGGGCGCTGGCGGCGCGGCGGTTGCGGCTGATAAACGCGCTCAGCGAAAAGCGCGGTTTTTTCGAGCTGGATAAGGCGGTTGTTGCAGACATGCGCGTGCTTCCTCCCTAAGCGAAGCAAACCAGGGAACGTGGCGGTAGGAACCGCCGGGCGGTGGTGACCGCCGGACGGCGTCAATTTCCGTGCGCGGCCGTTTCCTTGCCGACACGGGCGATGTCTTGCATCTGCTGCACCAGCATGTCGACCGAAGGCAACTGCGAACGGACCGTCTCCATCACTACCTGCCCGCGATCCAGGATCACAAAACGATCGGATACGTCGTAAGCATGGTAGATGTTGTGGCTGATGAACAGGACCGAGCAGTTGCGCTCCTTGGTCAGGCGCACGATGTTGAATACCTTCTCGGATTCAGTCAACGACAGCGCCGTAGTCGGCTCGTCCAGGATCAGCAGCCGGGCCTCGAAATAGAGCGAGCGGGCAATGGCCACCCCCTGGCGCTCGCCACCCGAAAGCAAACCAACGGGAGTATCGGGCGAGAACACCTTGGACGTGAAGCCGATGCTGCGCATCAAGCGCTCCGCTTCGGCCTTTTCCTGCTGTTCGTCGATCAGGCCCATGAAGCCCGTCAAATGGCGGCCCATGAAGATGTTGCGCGTGATCGTCTGCTGCTCGCACAGCGCCCGGTCCTGATAGACGGTCTCGATGCCGGCCGACCGGGCCGCGGCCACCGTCCATTCCTCAACCGGCTTGCCGTGGACGATGATCTCCCCGCTATCCACGCCGTGCACGCCCGACATCACCTTGATCATCGTTGACTTGCCGGCGCCGTTGTCGCCCAACAGCGCCACCACCTCGGACGGCCCGACGTGGATCGAAACGTCGTTCAGAGCGCGCACCTTGCCGTAAGACTTCGACACGTGACGCAGCTCAATCAGGTTTTCGCTCATCCGGAACTCCTTCGCCTGAGCGGATTGTGCACCCACCCACCTCTGGCCCCACGTCACCCTGCCACCCTCTCTCCTCTACCCAGACCGGTAGAGGAGAGAGGGAGCGCTTTCAAGTCTCAGATAGGGTGAGGGCCTTGTGCTTACCTGTAGCCCTTAGTCGCCCAGTCGGCCAGGCTCTGGTAGTTCTTGGCGTCCACGAAGCCGGCGCCGGTGTCTATGTTCAAGGCGCCGAGACCGTACATCTTGCTCAAAGCCAGGTTCAGGATCGGCATGTAGCCTTGCAGGAACGGCTGCTGGTCGGAGGTGAGCTGTACGAAGCCCTTCTTGAAGCCGTCGATGACGGCCGGGCTGGTGTCGAAGCCGATGTTGATGATCTCGCCCGCTTTCTTCTTGATGGCGTCCATGTAGGCCGGCACGGCGCCGAGTTGCTGCCCACCGGAGTAGACGACCATCTTGGTCTCGGGATCCTTGAGGACGGCGGCCGAAAGGCTGGGGATCAACAGGTTGGGGTCAGAGGCCCACTCGGGCTTGCCGGTGATGCGGTTCACGACCAGGCCTTGCTCTTCGAGGTACTTGGCCGTGCCTTCCTCACGCAGGTAACGGCCCGGCTGGTCCCAGGCGCCGAACACGATCGCTTTGTCGCCCTTCTTCAGGCCCAACTGGCGTATGGCCTCCGCGCCCAGCGCGCGGCCTTGCGGGGTCAGGTCAGAACCCACATAGCCGCCGCCGAACTTGGCGCGCACTTTGGGCACATCCACATTCTGGTACATCATCAGGATGCCGGCCTTGGCAGCCGCTTCGGCCAGCGGCATGATCGCGTCGTCGCCCGCATGGCCCATCATGGCGATGCCGTCGGGCTTGGCGGCGATGGCGTCGCGCAATTGCGAGGTCATCTTCTCGGGCTGCCAGCCGGAGAACACGTATTCGACTGCCGCGCCGATGTCCGCCGTCACGGCCTGCGCGCCCTTGTAAACGATGGAGGCGAAGGCGTCGCCGGCATCACCACCGGCAAAGAAGCGGATCTTGATGCTGCTGGCCCACTTGTTGCCCGCCTGGGCAGCGGGCGCGGCCTGTTGGGCGGCGGTCGGTGCAGCCGGGGCGGCTGCTTGCGTTGCAGCCGCCGGAGCCGGCTGGGAGTTGGTGGCGCACGCGCTGGCTGCGGTGGCGAGGCCCGCCGAAACGCCGGCGGTGCCCAGCAGGCGCATGAACTCGCGACGATTGAGACCGAACTTCTCGCTCTTGGTGTAGATCCTTTCCTGTGCTGACATTGCAGATGGACACGTAACTTCGTGACCAGATTGGAAACACTAGACCGCGAAACTGCCTGCTGGTTAGCGCTCTGGCGTCACCTCCGTCCTCCTTCAGCCGCGCTATGCGCGACCGGCGATTGCTCCCTGGCCGCGCCTGTTTCCTTGGGCGCCGGCATGCGCGGCCGATAGGGGCCCGAACTCTCGCGTACTACAAGCCGGCACGGCAAGAGCAGCTGGGTTGGTTCCTGGTTTGCGCCTTCCAGTTGGCGCACGAGGATTTCGGTCCCGATCCGTCCCATCTCGGCGATGGGCAGATCGTAAGTTGTCAGGGCGGGCGTGAAGATCAGCGCCACAGCCGGGGATGAAATGGCGATCAGCGAAAGGTCGTCTGGGATGCGCAGGCCCCGGTCTTGCGCGGCTTGCATGATGCCCGGCACGGAGCGTTCGTTGAAGGTCAGCAAGCCGGTGCAGGGGCGCTTGCCCGCCAGAAGTTTCACCGCCAACTCATAGCCGGCCCGCGGGGTGGGTTCACAGGCGTGCGCCGCGCCCTGTAACTGATGCCGGCGCAGGGCTTCTTCAAAAGCGTCTTGCGTACGCACCGCCGGCCCGTAACCTGCCGCCACGACCTCTGGCCCAAAATTGACGAGACCCAGGCGCTGGTGGCCCAGGCCGGCCAGGTACTCGACGGCGTCGCGCGCCGTCTGGTGAAAATCGACGTCCACGAACCTGATCCCGTCGTTATCCCGGCAATGCCCGATCATGCTGAAGGGGAATGCCAGCTCCTGCAGCAGGGCGACGCGCAGGTCTTCCAGGTGGACTTCCATGAGGATTACGCCGTCCACCAGCCCTTGCTGCGCAAGTTGGCGCAATTCTAGCAGGTTGTCGCTCGCAAAAGTTGAGAGAACCAGGGAGTAGCCCACAGACCGGGCGGCATCCGCCACGCTGGTTACGAATGTCAGTTCACCGGCGGCCATCGTGCGGTTGACAGGGGGGTAAACGAGGGCGATGATCTTGCTGCGCTTGCTGGCCAGGCCGCGCGCGAGGGCATGCGGCTGGTAACCCAGTTCTTCCATGGCGGTGCGGATCCGCTGCCTGGTCTCATCCGAGATCGGCCGTGTGCCGCTCAGGGCATATGAGACAGTGCTAACGGATACGCCGGCTCGCCTGGCCACATCCAGCATCGTTGCCATCGAAGGGTCACTCTCCTCGGCGCGACTTGACGAGAGCTACAAGAGGGTGCAACGCTTCATCGAAGCGCGTAGTCGAAGCGTTTCGACGGCAAAATATCACAGAAGCGAGCGCTTGTCAATCCCCCAAAATTACCGGATCTCGCCTTTCTTTGCCGGAACCGCTTCCCTTATGCTATGATAGAACAAAGGTTCTATCTCTCTGCATCAGGAGCTTGCATGCCTTTTCGTCGTCAACGTAAGCTGGATTCCCTGGTCACGCGCCTACAGGCGCAGTATGGCCCGCGCGCCATCCACCGTGACCCCCCGCCCCGGGCGCCGGCTCCCATCCCGCATGTTTCCACAACCTTCCCCGCGCTGGATGCTGCGCTCGGGATCGGCGGCCTGCCCCGCGGACGTATCAGCGAGATCAGCGGCCGGGTTACCTCCGGCAAGCTCACCCTGGCGGCCAAGATACTGTCGGCGGCCCAGCGCGAGCCCGACGCGCTGGTGGCCTGGCTGGATCTCGGCCGCACTTGCGATCCCGATTACCTTTACCGCTGCGGCGTCGACCTGGAGCGCCTGCTGGTAGTGCGCCCCGAAGATTCCGCCGACGCCCTGACCATCCTGCTGCACCTGGTCGAAAGCAACACCCTGGCCCTCCTGGTCTTCGACAGCCTGTCTGATCTGCGCCAGGGAGATGAATCACGCCTGGCCGGCGCCCTGGAACGCCTGGCGACCATCGTGACCCAGACGCAGACCGCGGTCATTTTTCTCAGCGATCCCGGGATTCAGTTCCGCACCCTGGCTCACCTGGCGACCGTGCGCCTCGAGCTGCGTTTCGAGCGCTGGATCAACCTCGGACCCGACGTGCGCGGCTACGAGGGACAGGTCAAGATCGTCAAGCACAAGCTGGGCCGCGCCGGCGCCGAGGTGCTCATCCGTATTGCCTTCAACGGCACCGTGAGTGGGTATGGGCTTTAATAATAATTTTTATTCAATTAATAGGTGCCATAGCTTTTTTATTAATAGGAAGAGAGCGTGAATAAGATGATTAAAGTGGTAAATATAAATAAAAAATATGGTGACTTTGAAGTTTTAAAGAATATATCTTTTGAAATAAAAAGGGGAACAATATATGGATTTTTAGGTCCTAATGGATCAGGGAAAACTACAACTATGAATATACTTTCAGGGTTAATTGATTTTAATGGTGGAGAAATATATTTAGACGGAGAAGATTTTAAAAAGAATAAAAGACAATTGTTAAGAAAAGTGGGATATCTTCCACAAAATCCAGTTTTTTATAATTATATGAATGCCAATGAATACTTGCACTTTATTGGTGAAATAGCTAATATGACTGAGAAAAATATTTTGGAGAGAACTATTGAGATTTTAGACATTGTAAAACTTACGGAGGCAGCAAAGAGAAAAATAGGACAATATTCAGGTGGAATGAAGCAACGGCTAGGAATTGCAGTGGCACTATTTAATAAACCAGAAATAGTTTTTTTAGATGAGCCCACATCTGCATTAGACACAGAGGGAAGAATGGAAATATTAGAATTTATAAAAGGTTTGAAGTCAGAAGGAACCACTGTTTTTATATCCACTCATATTTTGAGTGATATAGAAAGAATTTGTGATGAGGTAAGTATTTTAGATAAAGGGCAAATACTCATATCTGA
>Ga0209746_1000443_pt1 | contig 21302 bp, 21 predicted proteins | sample BarGraNGADG00211_3_FD_184496 | JGI IMG/M metagenome (GOLD analysis project Ga0209746, IMG submission 184496) | Arctic peat soil microbial communities from Barrow, Alaska - Barrow Graham LP Ref core NGADG0011-211 (SPAdes) (version 2) | ecosystem: Environmental > Terrestrial > Soil > Wetlands >... | reverse complement strand
ACGCGCGAGATGCACGAGGAGGCGGAGCTCGGAATCGCCGCCCACTGGCTCTACAAGCGCCAGCGCTCGGCCAAGCTGCAGGAAGAGGAATGGCTGGCCTGGGTCAAGCAGCTCGTGGATTCGCACGCAAGCCCGGCGGGCACCGACACCGGCGAGTTCATGCGCACCTTCCGCAGCGACCTCTTCGTCGACGAGGTCTACGTGTTCACGCCCAAGGGCGAGGTGAAGACGCTGCCCGCCGGCTCGACACCGATCGACTTCGCCTACGCGGTGCACACCGACATTGGTCACCGCACCGTCGGCGCCAAGGTCAACGGGCGCATCGTGCCGCTGCACTACCGCCTGGCGAACGGTGACTTCGTCGAGATTCTCACCTCGCGCTCGCCGCGCGGGCCTTCGCGCGACTGGCTTTCGCTCGCCGTCTCATCGCGCGCCCGCAACAAGATCCGTCACTGGATCAGCTCGCAGACCCGTGGCGAGACCGAGCAGAAGGGGCGCGATTCGCTCGAGCACGCGCTCAAGGCGCAGAACCTTCCCTACCGCCGGTTGGCGGGCTCGTCGCTGCTGGCGCAGGTCATCCGCGAGATGGGCTTCAAGAAGGCGGACGACTTCTACCTGGCGCTCGGCTCGGGCAAGGTGCCGGCCAGCCAGGTGGTCAACAAGGTCATCCAGCGGCTCAAGATCGACGAGGCGGTACCCGAGCGGACGCTACCGGAGCGTAAGTCGCGCACGAGAAGGGCGATCGCCTCCGACAACCTCGGCATCCGCGTGCAGGGAGTGGAGGACCCGAGCGTGCTGCTGCGCCTGGCCAAGTGCTGCAACCCGGTACCGGGCGACAAGATCGTCGGCTACATATCGATGGGCAAGGGCATCACCATCCACCGCGACGACTGCCCGAACGTAAAGGCGCTGCGCCGCAACCCCGAGCGCTTCACCCGGGTGGACTGGGACGGCGGCACAACGCAGTGCTTCCGCGTCCAGATCGCCGTCTCGGCCTGGGATCGCCAGCGCCTGCTCGAGGACGTGGCCCGCACCTTCGCCGAGCACGGTGCCAACATCGTCTCCTACGGCGGCGCGGTCGAAGACCAGCTGGCCAAGAACTGGTACACGGCCGAGCTCGGCGACGTCAAGGCGCTCAAGACGCTTCTGAACGCGCTCAGAAACGTGGACGCGGTCTTCGACGTCTACCGCGTCACACCGTCCTAGCGAGCCGTCGCCGCCTCGGCATGCCGGCGGTACGAGTTAAGCGTATGCGGAAACGGTGCGAAACCGGCGCGAATCAGGTGCATTTACTGCGTGGGCTCTCGCTAATTTAGAACGACCCCGCGGGCGGGTGGCTCGGTGGCGGGCGAAGAAGGTGGTCCCGTCAGGCACCGCTAGGTCGGTCACAGCGAGCCTTCTCCCGAACGACTGGCGGACTCCTTCAACTCCACGAACAAGACGTGCGTTGGCGTGTCTCCGATGTTCTCGCCGCTGTGAGTCTGAGCGTCGAGCCAGCGCACCTCGCTGCGCCGGATGGCGACATCGCGAGTCTCGCCGTCGGGCCGATCAGGCGTCGTTCGAAGTCGCTCAGGGTGTACATGACACTATCGGGATGCTCGTGCGGGCTTGTCCTCTGGCCAGGTTCGTCGCGGTATTCGAGTACCCGCACGCTTTCGTTCTCGAAGATGACCTTGTACTTGTCGGGGTCCGTAAGCGTTGGCTCAGCCATTCTCCGTTCTCCCTTGGCGCTCGCATCATTCGTTGCCGATTACGCGTAGCGGAAAACACGCCACCCGACGGGCGCGCCTCGGCAGCGCCGACTTCGCTCAGCCGCGGATGATTCCGAGCACCTCGCCCTGCTTCTCTTCCATCAGCTCGGAGGAGAGTGCCTCGAGGTTGAGGCGGAGCAGCGGCTCGGTGTTCGAGGGACGGACGTTGAAGTGCCAGTCGCTCGCGTCTACCGAAAGCCCGTCCAGGTGCGTGACCTTGCCCTGGGCCGAGAAGTGCTTCTCCAGCGCTTCCAGCTTGGCGGCGACATCCGAGACGCGGGTGTTCAGTTCGCCGGTGATGAAGTAGTGCTCGCGGTAAGGGCGCAGGATCTCCGAAAGAGGCTTCCCCGTCTTCGACAGGTACTCCAGCATCAGCAGCGAGGGAATGATCCCCGAGTCGGCCCTGGAGAAGTCGCGGAAGTAGTAGTGGCCCGAGACCTCGCCTCCGAACACGGCTCCGCTCTCGCGCATGCGGTGCTTGATGAAGGCATGGCCGACGCGATTCATGAGCGCCGTTCCGCCGGCCTGCTCGATCGTGTGCGGGACGGCCCAGCTGGCGCGAACGTCGTAGATGATCTTCGCTCCGGGCTCCTTGGCCAGGAAAGTCTCGGCAAAAAGCGCGGTGACGAAATCGCCGGGCACGAACTCGCCCATCTCGTCGACGAAGAAGCAGCGATCGGCGTCGCCGTCGAAGGCGATGCCCAGGTCGGCGTTCTCCTCCTTGACCTTGGCCACGATGAACTCGCGGTTCTCGGGCAAGAGCGGGTTCGGCTCGTGGTTGGGGAAACTGCCGTCGGGCTCGAAGTAGCAGCGCACGGCATCGATCTGGGGCAGGCGCTCGAGCACCGGCTCGAGCATACGTCCACCCATGCCGTTGGCCGCATCCACGACCACGCGTAGCGGCTTGACCGTCCCCGGGTCGATGAAGGAGAGAACGCGCTCGAGGAAAGCCGGCCAGATGTCCTTCTTCTCGACACTGCCCTTGCGAACGACCTCGCCGAAGCCCTTCAGGGCGCGGTCACGCACCTCGGCCAGGCCCGAGTCGCCTCCCACCGGCAAGGCGCCCGCCCGCACGATCTTGAAGCCGGTGTACTCCTTCGGGTTGTGCGAAGCCGTGCAGGTGATGCCACCTTCTAGCTCGAGCGAGCCGACCGCGAAGTAGAGCATCTCGGTACCGATCTGCCCGATGTCGAGTACCTCGGCGCCGCCGTCGGTGGCTCCTTCGGTCAGCGCGGCGACCATCTGCGGGCCCGACACGCGCATGTCGCGCCCGATGGCGATCCGCCGCGGCTGGAACTCCTCGACGTAGGCGCGCCCGATCGCGTAGGCGCCATCTTCGTCGATCTCCGCCGGATAGATCCCGCGCACGTCATAGGCCTTGAACACCTCGGGCTTGAGCATGATCTGGATGCTAGCGGCGGGCGAGGTCCGGGATGACGGTTGCCGTCGATGATCCGGCTAGCTCGCCCAAAGCGCTCGCTTCAACTGAAGCGCTCCACCGCCTGGCCGCGCTCGGCGGCGCGACGTGCCTCCTCAGGGTCATGGCCTCGCGCTCTCCGATCGGCCCAATCGGCGGGTCGTCGATTGAAACTGGAGCTCCGAGCGCTGTCCGGCGCAACTCCTAGGCTTGATGCCATGGAAAGGGCCCCTTCTAGGATCGAGCTACTCGAGCTGGACATCGACACGAGACTCTCCGACCTGTGGAAGGAGACGATCGAGATCGAGGAGTGGAATCTGGAGGTCGCCGCGGCCTTCATGCGCGCCGCCTACGGCAAGGGCTACTGCGACGCCCTGACCGAGGACAATCCGGGGCGGCTTTGCGCCGATCACGGCTACCGGGTGCCAGACCGCCGCGCGGCGTAGAGCCTGTGGAGGCGAGAAGGGGAGGGAGTTCGGGCACTGCCGCCGAAAGACCGACTCGATGATTCGACGCATCGCATTCGCGGCGATCTGCTTGCTCGTGCTCGCAACGTCCGCCTCTGCCCAGCCGGGCGGAGACAAGCTCTCGAACCTGCAGAGCAAGGTCAACCAGGCAACGGAGCGCGAGGGCGTTCTCACTTCGAACATCGCCTCGATGAACGGGCGCATTCAATCCCTGCGCAGTAGCGTCGCAAGCGCCGAGGGGAAGTTGGCGCGGCTACAGGTCGAGGTCGATACGCATGAGCAGCGCCTGGGCAAGGTGCGGGCGGCCTACGAGCAGCAATCGCAGCTGCTGGCGCTGGCCCAACGTCAGTACGACTATGCCCAGCACCAACTCTCCCGGCGCCTCGTTGCCGTCTACGAGAGCGACCAGCTCGACTCGGTCGCCGTCATGCTCGCCTCGGAGAGCATCTCGAGCGCCATTGACCGGCTCGAGTATCTCGAAGCCATTTCGGCTCGCGACCGCCGCGTGGCCGAGCAGGCAGTGAGGCTCAAGCGCCGCTGGTCGGCGATTCGCGCGCGAACGCATCGCCTGCTCGCGCGCGTCAACAACGAGACTCAAGCCGCAGTGACCAGGGCTTCGAGCGTGCTCGCGACACGTGATCGCCTGAGCTCGAGCCGCGAAAGCCTGAGCGCCGAGCGGGAAACCAAGCAGCAGACGCTGGCGAGCGTGCGCGAGTCGAAGGAGAAGTGGCTGGCCGACATCGCGGCGCTCCAGGCCGGCAGTGCCGCCATCGCCGCCCGCCTACGCAGCGGTGGCTCGCATTCCGGCGCGGCGCCCTCGGCCGCTGGACTCATCTGGCCGGTCCAGGGCGTGCTCACCAGTACCTTCGGCATGCGCTGGGGACGAATGCACGAGGGCATCGATATAGGCGCCGCACAGGGAACGCCGATCTACGCCGCCGCCGGCGGGACGGTGAACTACGCGGGCTGGGAAGGTGGCTACGGCAACCTGACCGTGATCGATCACGGGAACGGGCTTGCCACGGCCTACGGGCACCAGTCGCAGCTGGCGGTCTCGAGCGGGCAAACGGTATCGCGCGGCCAGGTGATCGGCTACGTGGGCTCAACCGGGCACTCGACCGGCCCGCATCTGCACTTCGAGGTGCGAGTCAACGGGGTGCCGAATGATCCGTTGAGCTACCTTTCGTGAGGTGTATGTCGGGGAGGTTGCGGAAGCGCTCGTCGAGGTCGAAGCCGTAGCCGACGAAGAGCTCGTCCGGAACGGTGAAACCGACGTAGCGAACCGGTAGGTCGTCGACCAGGCGCCGGTAGGGGCGGTCGAAGAGCGTGGCGATCGTGATCGAGGAGGGCGCGCGCAGCGCAAAAACCCTCGTCAGGTAGTTGAGCGTGAGCCCGGTATCGACCACGTCCTCGATAACGATCAAGTCACGGCCCGTGATATCGACGTCGAGATCCTTGAGTAGACGGATTCGTTGCTGTCCGCCGACAGCCGCCGAGGTGAATCCGGCCAGCTCGACGAAGTCGATCGTGTGCGGGATGGTGAGCGCACGCGAGAGATCGGCGAGAAAGACCGCGCTGGCCTTGAGCGGCGCCACCAGAATCGGCTCCCTGCCCTGGTAGTCGTGTGCGATCTCGGTCCCGAGCTCACGCACGCGGCCGGCGATCTCCTCCCGCCGCAGGTAGATCTCACCGATGCTCGAGCTCTCAGCCGTCGTTTCTTGCTCCTCTATCCCGACATCCTTCCCGATCGGAGCTTATGCCGGAGGCGCCCAATCTCGAGAGCTTGTTGCTCCACCGCCACTCGAAGGTGCTTCAGGAAGCCAGATCGAGGCGGAAACGCTCGGCCAGGCGCTGGACGTCGCGCCGGTAGAAGAGCTTGACGCGGACTCCCGGGTAGAGCGCTCGCAACTTGCGCAGCTTGCGGTTCTTGCGCGTCACGAGCGACTGCTTCATGACCGTGATCTCCAGGTAGAGATCTTGCTCGGGAAGGTAGAAGTCGGGCGTGAAGGCCTCGCTGACGCGGCCCTCGGCGTCGCGTTCGAGTACGAAAGAGGTGGGCTCGTACTCCCAGGCGATTCGGTAGTAATCGAGGATGCGCGCGCATTCGGCCTCGGCCTGGTTCGCGAACCTGGGGGTTTTCGAACCGCGATCTGCCTGGAAATCGACACTTTCGAAGCCCATCTACAAGCAAGAGTAGCAACAGGGTCGGACGCCTCCGTGGGTCACCTGGGCGGGGGCCCGAGCGAAACGAATGTTTCCCCAACTGCTCCGCGCGGCATACACTTCGGCCATGCCGGGCCGGACTGACGGTCGCGTTTTCAGAATCGCCCAGATTTCCGATCTGCACTGCGGCGGACAACACTTCGTGCCCAATTTGCTGGAGCGCGCCATCTCGGAGGTCAACGACCTCGCCCCTGACGTCGTCGTCTGCTCGGGCGATCTGACCACCTTCGGCTTCAAGGGCGAGTACGCGCAGGCGCGGGCCTACCTCGATCGCATCGAGTGCCCGAGCATGGTCGTCATCCCGGGCAACCACGATGCTCGCAACGTTGGCTACGTCCACTTCGAGCAGCTCTTCGGCGAGCGCAACTCTGTTCTGCACAAGGGCCCGGTCAGCATCGTCGCAATCGACTCCACCGCTCCCGACCTCGACTACGGGCAGATCGGACGCGGCCGCTACCGCTGGATCGAGGAGCAGTTCGCGCGCCCGGCCTTGCTGCGCATCTTTGTCCTCCACCACCACCTGCTACCGGTACCTGGCACCGGCCGCGAGCGCAACATCGTGCACGACGCCGGCGATACGCTCGAGTGTCTGCAGCGCGCGGGCGTAAATCTCGTTCTGACCGGTCACAAGCACGTTCCCTATGCCTGGAAGCTCGAGAGCCTGTTCGTCGTCAACGCGGGGACGGTCTCGTCGCTGCGACTGCGCGGAAACACCAGGCCTTGTTACAACGTGATCGAGTTCAACGGGAAGAAGATCGAGGTCGATCGCCACTACCCCTTCCATGGAATCGAGCGCATCATCGAGTTCGACACCGAGACGCTCGAGTTCCACAAGAACACCAAGTCGATCGAGCACGAGGTCACCACTCGATGAAAGGCGTTGCGCTGGCGCTGGTCGACGGCGAGCACTATCCGCCGGTCGTGCGTGATGCGCTGAGTGCTCTTCCTTACGAGTTCGTCTGCTGCGTCAACGTAGGCGGCGGCGAGAAGCTTCGCTCGCCGGCTCAGACCGGCGAATCGCTCTATGGGGTTCCGCTCGCGGACTCGATCGAGCAAGGGGTAGAGACCTACTCGCCCGAGATCGTCGTCGATCTTTCCGACGAGCCCGTCCTGGGGCCGCGCGAGCGGCTGGCCGCCGCAAGTCGCGTGCTGGCGCTCGGGCTGCCCTATGTGGGCGCGGATTTTCGCTTCGATCCGCCCGCGCTCGAGCCCTTCGCCCTTCCCAGCCTGAGCGTGATCGGCACCGGCAAGCGAGTGGGAAAGACGGCGCTGGCGATACAGCTCGCCCGTGCTTGTGCGCGGCAGATCGACGTCGTGGTCGTGGCGATGGGGCGGGGCGGACCGCCCGAGCCCGAGCTGCGCGAGACTCCGCCGAGCGTCGAAGAGCTGCTCGAGCTCGCACGCTCCGGACGCCACGCGGCGTCGGACTATCTGGAGGACGCCCTTCTGGGTGAGATCGTCAGCATCGGGGCGCGCCGCTGCGGTGGCGGCCTGGCCGGAGCGGTCGGTTACTCGAACGTGGCTCAAGCGGCCGAGCTGGCGCTCGAGCGGCGGCCGGAACTGGTTATCTTCGAAGGTAGCGGCGCCGCCCTGCCGCCGATTGCCAGCGATCGGCGCGTTCTCGTCGTGAGCGCTCATCAGGATGTCGAGCTGGCCTGCGGCTATCTGAACGCGTATCGAATCCTCATCTCCGACCTGCTCGTGTTGAGCTTCGCCGAGCGCGGCGAGCGGCTCGAGCAGCTTCGCAGCGGAATCGCCGCGCTGCGACCGGACCTACAGGTGATCGCTACGTCGATGCGACCGCGTCCGCTCGTACCGGTGGCCGGGAAGAAGGTGGCGCTCTTCACGACGGCGCCGAAGCAGGCGCTCGGACCGCTCGGCGAGCACCTCGAGCGCGCTCACGGCGCCGAGGTGGTGCACGTCTCGGGCAGCCTCGCCCGGCGCGGGGAGCTGGCCGAAGAGCTGGCACAGATCGAAGCCGAGGTCTTTTTAGTCGAGCTGAAGGCGGCCGCGGTCGACGTTGTGATCGCCGAAGCGGTGGCGCGTGGGTGCGAGGTTGCGCTCGTCGACAACGAACTGGTGCCGCTGGAGGGCGAGCCCGATCTAGAGCCCGCGCTGCTTCAGCTGGCGCAGCAGGCGCGCACGAAGGCGACTGTCGCATGACTCAGCACCGCCACAACCCCTTCCCGCTGGGCGACGAGAGCCTGCCCTACTCGAAGGGCTTGATGGCGCGTGCGCTGATCGCCGTCGGAGTCGGCGGTGTGCGCGCCTACGAGCTGGCGCGGCAGGTGGAGATCGACCTGGCCAAACGGGACGAGCGAGTTGTCGAGCTCGAGCGCCTGCACGAGCTGGCGATCGACACGCTGGGCCCGGTCGAAGGTCACGAAGCGGTCGAGCGCCTGCGCCGCTACCACAATCTCGACCAGCTCGACATGCCGTTGATCGTGCTCATCGGCGGCGCCACCGGCACCGGCAAGACGACGATCGCCGCGGAGGTCGCGCACCGTCTCGGCATCACCCGCCTCTCCTCGACCGACTTCATCCGCCAGACGATTCGCGCCTTCTTCTCGGATGAGTTCATGCCCACGATCCACTACTCCAGCTTCAAGGCCTGGGAAGCACTGCCGGAAGCCGAGCGCGAGGAGGGCGATCCACTTATCCGCGGCTTCCTCCAGCAGACGAAGAACGTGCTCGTGGGCGTGCGCGCCTCGATCGAGCGCGCGCTCGAAGAGGGTTGGTCGATGGTGCTCGAGGGAGTGCACCTGGTGCCGGGGATGCTGCCGCTCGAGATAGAGGGAGCGCTCGTCATCCAATGCCAGCTCGCGGTCTACAACGAGGAGGTTCATGCCTCGAACTTCTTCGTGCGCGACCTCGCCACAGAAGGCGTTCGCCCGGTTGAGAAATACCTTCACAGCCTGGGGGAGATTCGTCAGGTTCAGGACTTTCTGCTCAAGCGCGCTCGTAAATCCAGCGTGCCGGTGATAGAGAATGAGAACGTCGATCGCACCGTCGGTGCCGTGATCGAGCTCGTACTGGAAGGCGCCGAGCGCGTACAAGGGGTGAAATGAGCACGTCGAAGACAGCGAGGAAAAAAAAGGAAACTCCCATCGTCGAGCCCCCGGGGGAGATCTGCATTTGCGCCCATTACGCCCGGGCTACCGACGCGGCCGCTCTGGCCAGCGCCCGCTGGTTGGGCCGCGCCGACCGTGACGGGGCCGAGGAGGCCGCTTTCAACGCGATGCAGGGCACACTCGTCAGTCTTCCGATCGACGGGCGTATCGTCGTAGGCGCGTCTGACGAGGGAGCGCTTGCTGCCGGGCAGCAGATCGGTGCCGGTGGAACACCGGTCGATCTCGCTCTCGATCCTCTCGAGGGACGCGAAGTCGTGGCTCGGGGAGGTTCGGGCGCGATGTCGATGATCGCCGTCGGCGAGCCGGGCGCGTTCGTGACTCTTCCCGACATGTACATGCGGCGAATGGCCGTCGGGCCGCGTGCTCGCGGCCATATCGATCTGCGCAAGCCCGTCGGCGAGAACGTCGCGGCGATCGCCAAGGCCTTCGGGCGTAACGCCAACGACGTCACCACGATCGTGCTCGATCGCCCGCGCCACCACGATCTGATCGATGAGATACGGCATGCCGGCGCACGTATCAAATTGATCGCGGACGGTGACGTGACGGCCTCGATCTCGGCGGCAATCCGAGGCACCAATGATCATCTGGCGATTGGCATCGGCGGCACGCGCCAGGCCGTGCTGACTGCGGCGGCTCTTCGCTGCCTGGGCGGCGAGCTCCAGGCGCAGCTCTGGCCGGTATCGAGGCGCGAGATCGAGCAGGCCAAGGCGACCGGCATAGATGACATCGAGCGCATCTTCACCACGACCGACCTGGTACCGGGCGAGATCATCTTCGCCGCGACCGGCGTCTCGGGCGGCGACCTTCTGCGCGGCGTTCGCTTCCTTGCCGACAGCGCCCGCACTCACACCCTCGTCATGTGCACTCGCTGCAACTGGGTGCGCTTCATCGACAGCATTCACTTCTTCGCCCGCGAGCGGCGCGAAGAGGTCCGCCTGCTCGGTAGCGCATAGGCGGCGAAAGTCCGTTAGCCGCCGTAGCCGATATGCGCGGCTGAGGCTCACCTGGCGCCCAACCCCAACGCTGCGAACACAGACAACAAACCACGGCTAGCCGAACGCGCATTTAGGAGCAGCCGAAGCACACGCGCCAAAGGCGCGGTGACTTGTACGAGTAGCCAAACCGACGAAAGTTGTCATGCTCCCCGATAGGGGAGCGAACTTTCGCCGGACACGCGGGCCGACTTTGGCCGGATAAACTGAGCCGATGCTCACCGTCGAGGATGTCACCGAGGTCCTGCGCCAGGTATTCGACCCGGAGTTGGGGCTCGATATCGTCGAGCTCGGCCTTCTCTACGACGTTCAGATCGTGGGCAATACCGTCGCGGTCTTCTACAGCCTGACCTCGATCGGCTGCCCGGCCGGCCCGCTCATCCACGAGCAGATCCTCGAGGCGATGCGCGAGCTACCGGGAGTCGAGAAGGTGACGCTGGAGCTGATCTGGGATCCCCCCTGGACACCGGAGCGGATGTCCGAGGACGCCAAGCTCCTGCTTGGTTTCGGCTACTGAGGCGCGGCTGCCGGTTCCCCTTCCGTCCCTGCGACGAAATGTCCAGTCCGGCCATGTCTCGGTGCCAGGCACGGAGACGTGTCGGTTTTGGACGGAACGGCTGCAAAGCGCGTACTCGCGGCGAAGTGGACATGTCCGCGTGCCTGGCACCTGGGTGAGGACGGTCGGACGCGTCACAATGCCGTCATGAACGCCGCTCGGCTTGCGGAGATCGCCTCGGGACTGGGCCTGGACGCCGTGGCCGCGGCGCCGGCCGTGCCTTACGAAAGCGCCGAGCGCGCGATCGCCGAGCGCCGGGCGAACGGGCTGTTCGCGGACATGAGCTTCACGGTCGCGCGTCCCGAGATTTCCTGCCATCCCGAGCGCCTGCTCGACGGGGCCCGCAGCGTTGTCTCGGCGGCGCTTTCCTACTACCTGCCGGGGCCCGAGCCGAGCGCGGGGGAGGGGCGCTTGGCGCGGCATGCCTGGCGTGACTACTACGCCGAGCTCCGGCTCAGACTCGCAGCTCTGGGCGAGCGTATCGGCGGCGCCTATCGCGTTCTGGTCGACTCCAGCGAGCACGTCGATCGCGAGGCGGCCGTGCGTGCCGGCGTCGGCTTCTTCGGCAAGAACGGGCTTGTGATAGCTCCGCGGCTCGGTTCCTGGATCGTGCTCGGAACTCTCGTGAGCGACGTCGCGATCGAGCCGGGGGAGCCGCTCGGACGGGACTGCGGCGCCTGCCGGTTATGCATCGAGGCCTGCCCGACCGCAGCGCTCGTACAGGAAGGGGTGCTCGACGCGCGTCTCTGTCTGTCGTACTGGACGCAGGCGCGTACGGCGCTACCCGAGCCCATGCGCGAGCGATTGGGTGCGAGCGTCTACGGCTGCGACATATGCCAACGGGTCTGCCCCTGGAACCGGGGCGCCGAGAAGCGAAGGGAGAAGCTCGCGCTCGACACGGCAGAGCCGCTCGTTTCGCTCGAGGACTGGCTGACCGCCGGCGACCCGGCGCTGGTGGCGCGCTACCGGCGGCTCTATTTCCCGCGCCGGGATCCGCGCTTTCTGCGCCGGAACGCCCTGGTGGCTCTGGGCGGTACCGGCGCGAGAGAGCACGAGCCGTTGCTCGCGCGCTACGCGAGCGGCGGAGACGAACTGCTGGCCGAGCATGCCCGCTGGGCTCTGAACCGCCTGCGCGAGCGCCTCGACCGGCCCTAGCGCGAGCGGGCGAAAGCCGCGGCCAGCTCGCGCGCTCTGGTGGCGATGAGCGCACGCAGGTCGCCGGGCTCGAGCACGATCGCTTCGCCACGGTAGGAGAGGATCTCTCCCGCCAGCCACTCCGGGCTTCCGACCGCAGTCTCGGCCAGGGCGGCACCATCGACGAGCTCGTGGGCGCCCCCTCGCTCCAGGCGCCAGCGGGCCACCTTAGGCGAGTACCAGACACGCGCTTGTCGCGCGTGGCGCAGCCCGCGCGGCTCGAATCCGGGCCGTTGCTCGAAGGTCTCGCCGGTGAGCTTGGCGCTACGCATGCGGTCGAGACGGAAGCTGCGCTCGCCGCCGGTCGTGCGATCCCAGGTGTGTACGTACCAGTAGGGCAGCTTCCGCTCTAGCGCGTAGGGCTCGGTCAGACGCCGCGAGGCCTCTTCGTCGCCTTCCTTCAGGTACTCCAGCTCGACCAGCTTGCGTAACCGGATGCCTTCGGCCAGGCGAGCGATCAGATCCTCCTCGGCCGTGCTCACCTGGGGCTCCGGCGTTTGCAGGAGCTCGAACTGTCCGAAGGTCTCTTCCAGCTTGCCTCGCACCCGTTCGAGCGGAGTGTGTGCGTCGGCCGCGATCATCGGGCCGACGAACTCCAGCGCCAGCCGGATCGCTCGCGCCTCGAGCGGCGTCAGTCGAGGCGACGCGCGGAAGGTGTCTCCGAAGAGCTCCTTGTCGATGCGTACGGTGTCGCCGTCGAGCTCCGTGTACACCGTGTAACAACCGCCGCCGAAGTTGACGAGGTTGAGCATCGAGAGGTGTTCCTCGAGATCCTCGAGCGGGATGCGCAGGTTCTTGACGATCTCGCTGGCGGGGATCTCCGTTTCGTTTTCCTCGCCGCAGGCGGTTAGCAGATAGGCGAGCAGAGCCTGTAAAAGCGCGAAGCGCTCGGGGGCAACCGGGCCCGAGGAGTGATCGGCCGCCTGCGCGCTAACTGCCACCTCGTCGCACTCCCGCGCCGGCTCCAGCGGCGCAGAGGCGTGGCTCTCCTCGACCAGTTGGAGCGCCGCGCTTACTTCCTCGCGTAACTCCAGCGGCTCCAGCGCTATCGCGCGTCCGTCCTGCCGCAGAACCCAGGCGGCGAGGAGACCGAGTGAGGAGTATGCGGTCGTGAAGATTCCATCATCGACCTGGCCCGCGCTTCCATAGGCGCGCTCGACCCACCAGGCCGTCTCACGCCCAACGCGGATCCGAGCCTCGCCCACGAGGGCTCCGATCTGCCACGGAGCTCTTCCGCGGTACTCGTCGATGTCGAAGTCGGGCGGGATGCGGAAGTCGCGCTCTTTGCGGGTGGCAAAACGAATATCCGAGCGGATGCGCGAGACGCGGAAGGTGCGCATCGCCTGGCGCTCGAGATCGAAGCCGATCACGTACCAGAGCCCGTTGTCGGAGAGCAGTCCAAAGGGGTTGATGATGCGCTCGGAAAGCTTGTCGTGCGAGATCGACCAGTAGTCGAACTTGACCGTTCGCTGCTTGGAGATGGACGCCTCGAGCTTGCCCAGGCGCCCGGGCGTCTCGGGCGTGTAGTCGGGATCGAGCACCTCGACGCGGACGGCCGTTGCGGTGGGCGGGTCGCTGAAGCCGGGGCGGCCCAGGGCCAGGTTCTGCAGCGCGAGCCTGAAAGGCTCGGCGTAGGCGAACTTCCCCTCGAGCAGGTAGAGAGAGGTCTGTAACGCCGCCAGCTCGTCGTCGGTCAGCTCGAGAGGCGGCAGGAAGTACTGCTCAGAGCGAAGCGTGTAGAGCTCCTCCCCGGTGAATTCGTCTCTCTGCGAGCGAAGCGGTACACCAAGCGAGGTGAGCTCGGAGCGGTCGGCGTAATAGCGCCGAGCGAAAGCCTCGTCGGACATCTCCGAGTATCCCTCGACGTTGGACTTCACGTCGCGAGCGGTAACCGGACGGCGCTCTGCCATCAAAAAGGCGACCAGCGAGAGCTGGCGGATCAGCTTGTCGGCGTCGTGAGACATCGCGCTAGCGAGCTTACCGTTAGTGGTTACCCAACGGGGCCGACTCTTCAGCCCACCGCTCGGAGGCGGCGGGGGGCCGCGGAAATGCTAAAGCCGTGAGCGGGACGAGAGTCGCCCGAGCCCTCGCTGATTAGCGAATCGGATTGTTAGGCCGCGACTTTGGCCCGCTCGAGGTGCTGATGAGACGGGCAGTAATCACGGTCGGGAAGCGGTGTGCGCTGGCAAGCCTTGCCCTTGCGGGTTGTGGCCTTACAACGCGCGATGCCGCCGTCGAGAGCACCGGCCTCGATCTGCTTCTGAATGAACTCGCCGGCCGCGCCGATTCCCTTCTCTACCGCCCAACCGACCTGAGCCTGCACGGTGATCGGGTAGTAACGGCGGATATCCTGGAAGAGAGCGCGATCGGGCTTGGCGAAGTAGTGCGGGTCGGTGGCCAAGCGAACCATCGTCTGCTCACAAGCCGTGAGCACGGATCGCCTGAACTCGAGCTGCTGCTCGGGGCCGGCATAGGGATCGATGAGATCCTTGATCGAGCGGTAGATCGCTCGCGAGTATTGATACATGCAGCTCACTAGCTGCGTGCGTTGATCATCCATTGCTATTTGAATGTTCTCCTCTGATTCGGAGCGAGGCCCCACGCCAGGCGGCGAACTGGCCAAAGCCCGACTCGTCTTCCGCGGCGTGGTCGTAGTCTACCGGCTTTTCCTGCCTATGACAAAAAAAATGCTAAGGCGGGTGAAGGCCAGACCCATTTGGGGACGTGCGTCCGGCGCTCTCGGGTCTTTCTCCTACTCAGAAAGAAGCACTTCTCTTGTCCGGCCGCGCTCGGCAGTTCGATGCTTCGTCTTTGGTCGCATCCGTTTCAACTAGAGCTCTCAGGAGGCGACGCGTTTCACGTACGGCGAGTTGAATCCGGCGCGCTGAGCGGCCGCGCGGTGTTTCAGCGCCTCGGCCTGGCTCTCGTATACGCCGCTGAAGATGACGTAGTAGCCGGGGTGCAGGCTCGAGAAGTCCGATGAGGCGAGAACGCCGACGTCGGGCCCTAGGCCGGAGCGCAGCGCCTCGAGGGCCTTCTGACGCGCGACCGCCTTACCGCTCGAGACGGGCAACGAGGCAAGCACGATCGTGTAGGCCGATGGGCCGGGCCAGGCGATCAGGCCGCCGCCGGTGCGAATAGGCGAAGTGGACGTCTTGCCGGTAGTGCCGGTGCGGGTCGTCGTGCTGGTTTTCGTGCTCGCGGTGTTTGTTGCCCCGCTGCTCGTAGTCGCCTGGGACGTGCCGGTCGTGGCCGCGGCAGTCGTTTGCCTAACGCTTGGCCCGAGCACCTGCAGAGTGGTCGTATCGTCGCTCTTTACAGTCAGGATCGCGAAGACAGAAGCCAGGATCGCGATGGTCAGGGCGATCAAAACGGGCCAGCCCCAGTCTTTGTCGGCGAGCGGGAGGGCGTGTCGCCAGCGCGCGGCGAGGCCGGCGCTTCCGGTCTCGCTGAGGCGTGCGCCACAAATCAGGCAGTACTCCTGGAAGGGCTCGACAACCGCGCCGCAAACGGGGCAGACGCCTCTCGCGTCTGAAGAAGCGCTCTCGCTCGGGGGCTCACCCTCCGGCGAGGTCAAGCCTCGCCGTCCCCGGCGCGTTCAACCTTGCTTTCGGGCTCGGCCGGTGGAGCGTGCTCCATGGTCTGCTCGTTTTTATCGCCCGAGCTATCGCTCGGGTCTTCGACTTCGCCGACGACTGCACCGCAGTTCGCGCAGAAGCTGGCGCCGACGGCGAGCGGCTGTAGGCAGCGTGCGCACTGCTCTCCTGCGGCCGCGAGCTCGGTCGGTCTTCCACAACTGGCGCAGAAGCGGGCTCCGAAAAGCAGGGGAGCCCCGCAGCTGCACTGCGGTCCGGGCGTCGCCCGCCTGGAGCTGGCGCGCATGAGAATGGACTCGAGCTCGTGGATGCGGTTCTCGACTCCCATCGCTTGGGCGCAGTGCTCCACGATCAGGTCTTCGCGGAACTGATCGCGCCGGTACATCTCGAGCATGAGACCGCCGAGATCACGGATGCGGCGCTCGCGCTCGCGCATGAGCGCTCGGCGCTCGCGACGAACGCGCGAGAGATTGGCCACGGGCGGGCGGGGGAGACGAGCCTTCCTTCCCTTGCGGAGGCCGCGTCGCTCTTCGGGCTCCGTTTGCTCGGTCGCCTGCGGCTCCTCGACGGCCTGGGGCTCGTCGACCGCCTCGTCGCTCGGTGCCGGCTCTTCAATCGCAATCTCGGCGGGCGGCAACTCGGGCGTCGGGGCGGCTTGCTCGCCGTCGGGAAGCTGCAAAACGGGCTCCGGCTCGGAACCTGCGGATGGGTCGGCGTCGCCTGAGCGATGCATGCGTTTGAATGAGCGAAGGCGCACCATCTCGAACGGCGCGAGTCTAGCGCAGCCGTCTCATCTCGGGATGGTGGCATGCTTCCTGCATGAGCAGGTCTTCGCGAGTCTTGTTCGTCGAGGACGACGAGGCGGTCAGGAACGCTCTCGCCATCGAGCTGCGTGCCGCCGGCTACCTGGTGCAGGCCGAGGTCGACGGGAGCTCGCTGGAGGAGATCGCCGAGAGCTTTCGCCCCGACATCGCCATCCTCGACGTGTTGTTGCCCGGGCGAAGCGGTTTCGATCTTGCGCGCGAGCTTCGCAACAAGAGCGACTTGCCGATTCTCTTTCTCACCGCGAGGGACGCCGTCAGCTCCCGCCTGGCCGGCTTCTCGGCGGGAGGCGACGACTATGTGATCAAGCCCGTGGTGATAGAGGAGCTGCTGGCACGTCTGCGAGCCCTACTCAGGCGCAGCGGCCGCCTGGAGGCAGACGTGCTGGAGGTAGGAGATCTGATCCTCGACGAGCCGGCCCGCGTCGTCAGGCGCGGCGCCTTGACGCTCGAGCTCACTCCAATCGAGTTCCAGCTGCTCGGTTTCCTAATGAGAAACCGCGGCGTCGTGCTTTCGAGGCTGCAGATAATGAGTCAGGTTTGGGGCTACGAGGAGCACGACCCGAACCTCGTGCCCGTGCACATGGGCAACCTTCGCCATAAGCTAGAGGTGGCCGGTCCGCGAGTGATCCACACGGTTCGCGGCCACGGATACGTTCTGCGCGTATGAAGAGCAAGAGTCCGAAAGGCACGAAGACAGCATCGCTCAGATGGCGACTGACCTTGGTCAGCCTTGCCATGCTGATCCTCGCGCTGGTCGCACTCGACGCGGCGATATATATCGGTCTGCGTCAGCGCTACATGAGCGACTTGAACGGGGATCTGAACGCGGCCGTAGCTCACGCGCGCGACGTCACTCCGGGTCCGAAGGACGGGCCACGGGCGATCGCGCGCATGCTCTCCGATGCCAACGTGGTGGCAGTCGTCTATCAACCCGGCAAGTACCCGGCCGTCAGCAGGCCGAGCGGATTCGATTCGACGCCGCTTCCGCGACTGGCCGGCCCTCCCACCCCATCGGTCACGGCCTGGACGACCTACCTGATCGCGGTCACTTCCGATCGGGATCTGGCCTGGCAACTGAAGAGTCCAATCGCCACGGCGCCCACCGACAGTGTTTTGTTCATTGCCAGCAGGGTGCCGATGGCGGCGTCGCTGCGGCGCTTGCTTATCGCCGAACTGATCGGCACCGTGCTCGTTCTCGCGCTCGCTGTGCTCATCGTCGGCGTTGTGATCAGGCTCACCCTGCGCCCGCTCGATCGCATGGCGGCGATCGCCGATCGCATCGCCGGCGGCGATGTCAGCCAGCGCCTCCAGCCGAGCAAGGTCTCGACGGAGCTGGGCAGGCTCGCAACCGCGCTCGACGCGATGCTCGAGTCACTGGCCGAATCGCTCACCTCGGAGCGCCGCGCCCACGAGAAGGCCTCTCGCTCGGAGGAGCGCATGCGCGACTTCCTCTCCGATGCCTCGCACGAGCTGCGCACACCCATCGCCGGCCTGCAGTGGAGCGCCGAGGCGCTTCTTCGTCACGGGCACGAGCGAGAGCGTCGCGAGCAGCTCTCGTTCGAGATCGTCAGGCAGGCTCGCCGTGCCTCGCAGCTCGTCGCCGACCTGCTGGCGATGGCGCGCCTCGATCAGGGGCTGAAGCTCGAGCCCAATCCTTTCGATCTCGGCGAGCTGGCGGCGGAGGAGATAGAGCGCGTTCGCCAGCGCGAGCCGAGGCTCGAGCTGCGGCTCACGAGCGAGAGCGGCTGTTCGCTGGTCGCGGATCCCGAGCGGATCCGTCAGGTGATCTCGAACCTGCTCGACAACGCCTGTAAGGCCACGGATGGAGCGGGAGAGATCGACGTCGCCGTTCGCCAGAAAGGGGCGGTAGTCGAGCTCGAAGTTCGTGACTCGGGCCCCGGGGTTCCCGCCGGAGATAGAGAGCGCATCTTCGAGCGCTTCGTTCATCTCGACGGTGCGCGCGCCTCCAAGCAGAGATATGGGAGCGGTCTCGGGTTGGCGATCGCGCGTGGCCTCGCCGAGGCGCACGGTGGCAGCCTGGTCTGTGCCGAGAGCGGTACCGGCGCCCGTTTCGTGCTCAAGCTTCCGCTCAGTGGGCGGGCAGAGCGAGGCGAGCCGGTCCGAGAGGCACGGGCTTCCTAGCCTTGCAGGAGCTTAAAGAAAGCCCCGACGCTCGCCGGGGCTTTCGTACAGCACGAGTTTCGAGGCTCGCTACTTGCGTAGCGTCGTCCCCGTCGAGCGTAGATCTTCACAGGCCAGGGCGACACGAGCGGCCATGGAGGTCTCGCCGGCCTTCATGTACGAGCGCGGGTCGTAGACCTTCTTGAAGCCGACCTCGCCGTCGATCTTGAGCACGCCGTCGTAGTTCTTGAACATGTGATCGGCGATCGCGCGGGTGAGCGCATACTGCGTGTCGGTGTCGACGTTCATCTTGACGACGCCGTAGTCGAGCGTCTCGCGAATCTCCTCCAGCGCCGAGCCCGAGCCGCCGTGGAAGACGAGCAGGAAGCGGCCTTCCTTTCCGTACTTCTTCTCTACCGCCGCCTGGCCGTCGCGCAGGATCGTCGGCTTGAGCACCACGTTGCCGGGCTTGTAGACGCCGTGCACGTTGCCGAAGGTGGCCGCGAATATGTACTGCCCTTTTTCGCCGGTGCCGAGCGCGTCGGCGACGGCGACCATGTCTTCGGGGGTGGTGTAGAGCTTCTCGCGCCCGACGTTCTCGTTGTTGACGCCGTCCTCCTCGCCGCCGACGACACCGGCCTCGATCTCGAGGATGATGTCGAGCTCGGCGCACTCGGCCAGGAGCTCGGAGGCGATCTTCATGTTCTCGGCCAGTGGCAGCGGCGAACCGTCGAACATGTGGCTCTGGAAGAGCGGTCCCTTGCCCGCTGCGATTCGCTTGCGCGAAGCCTCGAGGAGCGGCCTCAGGAAAGTGTCGACCTTCTCGGGATGGCAGTGGTCGGTGTGTAGGGCGATGTTGACCGGGCACTTCTCGGCGACGATGTGCGCGTACTCGGCCAGCGCGATTGCGCCCAGGACGCCGTCCTTCACGGTCGCGCCGGAGCCGAACTCGCCACCGCCGGTAGAGACCTGGACGATGCCGTCGGACTTGGCCTCGGCGAACCCGCGTAGAGCGGCGTTCAGGCTCTCCGAGGAGGAGATGTTGATCGCCGGGTAGGCGAACTTGCCGTCCCTGGCGGCGTCGAGCATCTGCGTGTAGGTCTTGGGATCAGCGATGGGCATTGCAACCTCTCAATCAGTTCATTTCTGGCACGTTGGAAAAGCTACAGAGGTAATACCGAAATCGCCCCGGGTCTGCGTCGGTTGCGACGGCTACGGAGGGTCGGTAGAAACTACTAAAGGTCTATCCCGCCAGGTCTACACGACCGGCGTATCTCTATTGAGATGGGCCCCTAGGCACTGTCGCGCTGAATGCTGTAGACGGTCGCCCGGCCGCCGTTCAAGCCCTCTTCGATGCGTGCCAGTCGCTCGTCCACGCCGCGCCAGCCGCCGGCGATCAGATCGACGAGCAAGCCCAGATCCTCGACGCGGGCCAGGCGCTCGGCCTCGATCTCTTGCTCGAGCTCGCCGAGGCGGCGGATGAGCTGGTTCGCGAGTCCTCGCAGCTCGGCAAGCTGGCGGGCGACCGGAAGAGTTTCGGCGCGCAGTCCCTCGCGCACGGCCAGCCCGATCTCCTCGGGCAGCATTGTCTCGAGCTCGGCGCCCATCTGGCTCAGCGCCTCCATCTGCGCCCGCGCCCGTTCGAAAGCCGCCTTTGTTTGAGACGGGTCGAGGGCGTTGCCGCTCGCCTGCTCGAGCCGCTCGCGCGCCCGTGTCAGTGCCTCTTCCATCGACAAGAAGGCTAACGTTGGCAGCGGATGCTCCTGAGCGAACTGAACTACGAGTTACCGCCCGAGCTGATCGCGCAGCGACCGCTCGAACAGCGCGACGAATCGCGGCTGCTCGTGTACGAGCGCTCGACTGGTGAGGTGCGGCGCCGCCGCTTCCACGAGCTCCCCGAGGAATTGCACGGCGAGCTGGTGGTGGTGAACGACACCCGCGTCGTTCCGGCCCGGCTGAATCTGCGCAAGCCCACGGGCGGCCAGGTCGAAGTACTACTGGTCGAGTCGCTGGGAGGCGGCGAGTGGGAGGCGCTGGCGCGTCCTTCGCGCAAGCTGCGCGCCGGGTTGCGTCTGGGGCCGGTGGAGCTCTTGGAAGCGCTTGGAGAGGGGCGTTGGCGGATAGGGCTGGACGGTGAGCCGGCCGGAGAGGCGCCGCTTCCGCCTTACATCCACGAGAAGCTGGACGATCCCGAGCGCTACCAGACAGTTTTCTCCGAGCGCCTGGGCTCGGCGGCGGCGCCGACCGCCGGTCTGCACTTCACGCCCGAGCTGCTCGCGCGCCTGGATGTCGAGCGGATCACCCTCCATGTCGGGCTCGACACCTTTCGCCCGGTGGCGGTGAACGATCTGCGCGAGCACCCGCTGCACGGCGAGCGCTACGAGGTGAGCGCCGAGAGCCGGCAGCGGATCGAGGCGGCCGAGCGGGTACTGGCGGTGGGCACTACCAGCGTGCGCGTGCTCGAGACGCTGGCCCGCGGCGGCCCGCTCACAGGCCGGACGGATCTCTTCGTCTACCCGCCCTTCGAGTTCAGGCGCGTGAACGCGCTCCTGACCAACTTCCACCTGCCGCACTCGACCCTGCTGGCGCTGGTGATGGCGTTTGCGGGCGTGGAGGAGACGCGCGAGCTGTACCGCCTGGCGATCGCCGAGCGCTACCGCTTCTACTCCTTCGGTGACGCGATGCTTGTGCTCTGAGAGGGTCGCGGATCGGTAGATGAACTCGGCGCCGTCGGCTCGAGGCCGGGCAACTCTTTTTACACCCCCCGCCAATCCACCCACCCGCGGGGTCGTGACACGGTACTCGCACGTGGGCGACGTGTTTGTGCCGACTGTGTGTCAAGTCCGCAAAGCAGACGAGGACGGGCTCCTCCGCGTTGCGGCGTCTTCGCGAAAACGGCGCAGGCAAGACATTGGCCACAGATCCGCCACAGACACGTAGCGCTTTCCCGGATAGCCTTCCCTCAGGGGTCACGACAGATCCCTTGGGGGCGTTTGGGAGCAGGATGGTGTGACGACAGCGCAGTCG
>Ga0209746_1000440_pt1 | contig 21411 bp, 18 predicted proteins | sample BarGraNGADG00211_3_FD_184496 | JGI IMG/M metagenome (GOLD analysis project Ga0209746, IMG submission 184496) | Arctic peat soil microbial communities from Barrow, Alaska - Barrow Graham LP Ref core NGADG0011-211 (SPAdes) (version 2) | ecosystem: Environmental > Terrestrial > Soil > Wetlands >... | reverse complement strand
TCCCACTCGGCCACGGCCTGCCGGATGAGCGCCTGGATTTCCGGATCGGGCACGGCCTCAATCCCCTCATACTTCTTCAGCCCATCTTTGACAAGCACCACGCCGCCGGGTCCCTCCGTCAGACGGATATCACGGTTTTTAAATGAACTGACAAGCAGTTTGGCTTGCAGCACATCGTCAATCTGTTCCACAATATTCTTGAGCACCGGATCAGGCTTGATCTCTTTAATGTCGGTCAACCATTTCTTGACCAGGGGAACTGCTGCAATAGCCATGCGGGGCTGGACCTCGGAGACGGCAGCCGCAGCTGGAGTGTTTTCCAGCCACGGGCGCAAATCGAGCAGCATGCTCACCAGACGGCGACGCTGGTCCGGCTGGAGAGGCTCTTTTCCGTTCAGGCGTGCTCCGTCCATTTCCAACCATATTCTTCCAGAAAGCGTCCGCCAGGCGCGTAGAATTTCGACATCTCCCTCGGAAGCGAGTTTATTCTCGGCCAGCGGCTCAGAAGCAAGAGCCTGCGAAGGCGGTGTAGCCGAGCGCCGATAGGGCCTTCTTCCGTGGTAGTCCCGGTTCTCGCGAGGTAGTCCCGGCTTTTGTACGGGGCACGGGACCGTATGCTGTGCATTTTGAGCGCGCTGGATTAATGCACCAACAGCCGCGCCCAAAGAGGCAAAGACAAAGAAAAGAAAAATCGTTGTAATGTCAATCGCTATTTATTTTGCAGGATTTTTTGGTTTCGCGCATACCTGACATTGGGGGCAAAAATGCGTCCCGCGCTGGCCGACAGTGATGCGCTCGATCGTCGTCCCACAGACGGGGCAAGGCTCACCCGTCCGCCCATAGACCCGAAAATGGTTCTGAAAATCCCCGCCGCGGTAAACCCAGTCTATGCTGGCACCGTTGCGGCGGACGCCTTCCTCCAGCACCTCCCGGATCGCCTGCCAAAGACCTTTAGCCTGTTTTTTAGTGACCGAATCCGAGAGCGACAGCGGATGAAGTTTCGCCAAGTGCAGAGCTTCATCGGTATAGATGTTGCCTAATCCAGCCAGGAAAGTCTGGTCGAGCAGGAGGGGTTTGAGTTGCCGCCGGCGGAGGCGCAGGGCGGAATAAAACCAATCGGGAGTAAACGCCTCCGAGAGCGGTTCCGGTCCGAGGTCCCGGAAGATTTCGGCTGGATCGTCCACCAGCCAGACACGCCCGAACTTGCGCGGGTCACTGAAGATCAGGCTGGTATCCTCCGAAAGGTGCGCAATCAGCCGGTCATGTTTGGCAGGCCTGTACCCGCCCAGGACAACCAGCAAGTCCCCGCTCATGCGCAGGTGGATGAGGAGATGCGAATCCGACAGTTGAAGGTCGAGGAATTTCGCCCGGCGGGAGATGGATTCAATCTGCTGGCCTTTGAGGCGCTTTTTGAACACTGCCGGAGAAGGGGCAGCCAGGGTGCGTGGCCAGCGAAGGTCGGCGGAGAGAATGGTTTTTCCGAGTAGCGCCGGGCGCAGAGTCCGGGCAATGGTTTCAACTTCGGGGAGTTCGGGCATGGGCTGCGTGTTTACGGGCCGATCGAAGAGGACAGCGTCGCTGTGCCCCTACGAAATCTGCTCCGAGAGATACACCTGAATGCCCATCTGTTTGATCTGGGCGAGTTGGGCTTCAATCCAGTCTATGTGACTTTCTTCATCCTTAAGAATAGATTCGAGCATCTCGCGTGTGCCGTTATCGCCCACTTCCACTGCCAGCTTGATGGCATCATTGTAGGCTATTATGGCACCGCTTTCGGCCTCCCAGTCATTCTTATGGAAGGCTTCGACGGCATCACCGATGTGTATTTTGTTCAATTCACTGACAACCGGTCTCTCCTCCAAGAAGATGATGCGGCTGATGTGTTTTTCGGCATGTTTCATTTCATCCATGGCGCGCTTTTCGATGACTTCCGCCAGATGTTTTGTCCCCCCAGTTGGCGCACATCTCAGCCTGTACCATGTACTGGCTGATAGCTGTCAGTTCATCAGCCAAAAGAAAATTGAGCTTTTCGATAACCTTGTCGCTGCCTTTCATAATGGTCTCCTGTTGAGAATTTGCAGGCGGACACAGGCCCGCCCTAACGGGTTATTCATTAAACATTTCCCCCACGCTGCGGCCCTCATGGGCGCGGCGGATGACTTCGCCAAGCAGCGGAGCGACGGTCAGGATGGTCAGACGCGTGCCGAACACTTCCTGTTTTTCCAACGAGATAGGCACGCTGTCAGTGGTGATGTATTCGGTGACAGGCAGGGCCGCCAGTCTTTGGGCGGCATACGCTGAGAAGACTGGATGTACAAAGGTCGCATAGATACGTTGTGCGCCGTTCTCCTTAATAAGGTTGACCGCTTGGACAATGGACCGGCCGGTATCAATCTCGTCATCCACCAGAACGACATCGCGGTCTTTCACGTCACCAATAATCGTCAGCGCTTCAGGCTTGTCATCGTTGGCAACCCGGCGTTTTTCGATAAATGCAATCGGGGTGTCAATACGGGCTGCGAAGTCACGGCCTTTCTTGGCATAGCCCAGGTCCACGGTCACTACGACCGGGTCCTTGAGATAAGGGCGCAGGTTCTCCAGAACGTAGTCACATAAAATGTGCGAGGCATTCAGTACATCACCGGGTACGGAGAAGAAGCCCTGGATCTGGTAGGCATGTGGATCGAGGGTCATGTAACGGTCCGCACCGGCGATCTGGATCATGTCGGCCACCAGGCGTGACGTAATCGGCACGCGCGGCTGATCTTTTTTGTCCGACCGCCCGTAGCACAGATAGGGTGCGACCGCCGTGATGCGCGCCGCCGAGTCCAGGCGCAGGGTCTGGAGCAGGATCAACAGTTCCATCAGGTTACGATGGACGGGCGCAGCGGTGTGCTGGATGACGTACACATCCTGGCCGCGTACGCTGCTGTGCAGTTTGACGAACAGGTTTTCGTTGGGAAATTCAACGATATCCCGACCACACAATTTCTCACCCAGGTAATCGGCCACCTTCTGGGCCAGTTCCGGGCTGGCTGTTCCTGCATAGAGTTTGATGCCACCATAGACACGTAGTTCGTTTGATTGAGCCATCTTGCCGCCTATTTTTCAGGTATCCATTCCGAGCGCAGAACGCTCATGAAGAGCATATCGCGATATTCGCCCCCTTGGAACGTCCCCTGGCGAAAGCGGCCCTCGTGAACGAACCCGGCCTTTTCATAGGCCCGGATCCCGCCCAGGTTGGCGGCGTCGACGCGCAGGAAGATGCGGTTCAGGTTGAGGGTCTCAAAGCCGTGGCGCAGCAGAAGGCGCATCACCTCTGTCCCGTAGCCCTTGTTCCAGCAGGACTTGTCCCCGATGAAGAGACCGACTTCAGCGCTGCGGGCGCGCCAGTTAATGTCGAAGATACCGCAATTACCAATCAGACGCCAGCCGTCCCCGTCTTTGATTTCAATGCCGAGGGATTGCTCCTCGGATGGGCGCTTGAGCATGTTCTCGAACCACTGCTCCTCGATAGCCTGCGAGATGGGCATTGACATGGAGAGGGTGCGCCGGACATCCGGGTCGTTCAGCCATTCGACAAATTTGGGCAGGTCGCTGCGCTCGTTGCCGCGCAGGCGGATGCGTTTCCCGTAAAGCATGGGTTTCTCCTTGTAAATGAGTTCAAGATGTTTGGAACCTGATTGGATTATACTATCCTTGACCTGCCGTGCGTGAGGATATAAAATGAGTCATTGCTCGTTTGTTCTATTGTTTCACAACCTGTGCTATACTCGTATCAAGATGCAGACTGAGGCTCTCCCCGAAGCGCGCACTTCCTGGCCCACTTGGGCCGAATTTCTCCGCCGCCGCGGACTGGAAAATCTGGCTGCCTGGGCGCTGGAAGCCGCCGACCCGCTGACAATGCTCTGCGCACAGGCGCTCTACCTCGGCGGCCCGCTCCTGCGCCCGGCATTTTCGAATGGACAGATTGACGCGTTGGCCGGTCTGTTGGAAGATCACAGCGAGGCGCTAGCCTTTGTAGCCTTTTTGCGTGCGGTAGTCCCGGTTCCAGCACGGGAGGAAATGTCTTCATGAGCATCTGGCTCGGACTGGCTGGTTTTGGGATAGTATTCTTCAGCGCAGCAATGATGCTGGGGCTATTGGTCCTGCGCCGCAAGACACCCTCTGTTTTCCGTGACATCCCTGCCTTAACCCGCTTGCGCAAGGCAGTGGGGCTCGTCGTCGAAGACGGCAGCCGCCTCCACGTCTCGCTCGGGCGCGGCGCGCTAACCGCCCCCCAATCCGCCTCGGCCCTGGCAGGTCTTGCTCTCCTGCGCCGCCTGGCTGACCTGACTTCCGCCGGCGACCAGCCGCCGATTGTCACCTCCGGTGAGGCGACGCTGGCCATCCTCTCGCAGGATACGCTGCAAGCCGCGGCAAAATTTTCCCAACAGGTCGCCTTCGACCCTACGGCGGGACGATTAACTGGTCTGACCCCCTTCTCTTATGCTGCCGGAGCAATCCCGGTCATCCGCGACGAAAACGTTTCAGCCAATTTACTGATGGGCAATTTCGGCGTCGAAGTGGCCCTACTGACCGACGCCGTTGAACGCGAAAACACGTTCGTACTGGCTGGCAGTGACAATCTGACCGCCCAGGCCGTGATCTATGCCAGTGCCCAGGAACCGCTCATCGGCGAAGAAATCTACGCGGCCGGAGCCTACGTAGAATCCGGCCCGCTGCACACTGCCAGCCTGACCGTGCAAGATATCCTGCGCTGGATGATTATCGCCGTCATCCTGGTTGGGGCGCTGCTCACACTGGCAGGTGTGCTATGAAGCGCACGAGCCTCCTCTCCTCAGTCATCGCCATTGCCAGCACAGCCATCGCTATTGCCAGCGGCGTGCTTGTCCTGGCAGGCTACTTCTTCGCTCAAAAGGCGGACGGCCAGGCCTCCCTGCTGACAAACATACGCCTGACATTGCTTAACTGGGCAATTATCCTGGCTGGTTTTGCCATCTTCATCGGCATACTTTCCCTGTTCCAGGTCCACTTCAAAAAAATCCAAAATAAGCAAAAAGGATCGGTCTATAGCCTGCTCCTGATCATCAGCCTGGTGGCTACATTCCTGTTCGGTCTGGTAAAGCCCGGTCAGGCGGAAAAAGTCTTCACCACTATCCAACTGCCGGTGGAAGCCAGCCTGATGGCCCTGCTGACCGTCACACTCACCTATGCCAGCATCCGCCTGCTGCGTCGCCGGTTCAATCTACTTTCCGTCATCTTCCTCGTCACTGCACTGCTCATCCTGCTTGGCACCGCTCCCCTGCCCTTCCTGGGTGACTTACCCGGCTTAAGCGACTGGGTGCGTCCTTTCCTCGCCCATGTGATGGCTGGCGCGGGGGCGCGCGGCATCCTGCTCGGCATGGCGCTCGGCACGCTGACCACCGGCCTGCGCATCCTCTTCGGCGCCGACCGTCCCTACGTGGGAAATAAATAATGGCTGGTGTGCTCTGTCCGATGTGTGGCAAATCCAACCCCACAGAACTGGAGAATTGCCAGTTCTGTGATGCCCGGTTGACACCACTGTCGGCCTCCACGGCGGATGCATCCCCCGACCAAGGCCTGCCGCTCGGACCCGCGCCGACCACCAGCTCAGACTCTTCCGGCGATCTGCCCGACTGGCTCTCCGGACTCGGTAAAGCCGCCTCCGAAGACGAGGAAGAAGTCCCTGACTGGCTGGCCAGTTTGAGCGGTGAAGAGGCTGGCACGTCCGTTCCGGCATCCGCGCCAGCGCCGGAACCTGGCTTAAACGCAACTGGCAGTCTATCCGCTGGCCCCGGCGGTAAAGACTGGATGGCACGTCTGGGCAGTGAGCCGCAATCTGCGACGCCGGAAACCACACCTCAAAGTGGCCTGCAGGGCAAAGGAGAATCTCCCGACTGGCTGAATCAACTAAAAGAGAAAGCCATCGATTCGGAACTTGCCCCGCTCGGGGATGAAGGGAAAGCCGCAGGGGCCGATATCCCGGACTGGCTTTCCAATTTCGGGTCAACACCCGGAACGCCCGAGGCGGCCACCGGGGAAAGTCTCCCGGAGTGGCTGTCAGACCTGGAAGCAAAGACCGGTACAGAGTCCGCCGCCTCAGCGCCAATATTCAGCAGCGAACTCCCGCCTTCCAGCTCAGCCCGCGACGAGACACCCAGCTGGTTGTCCCAGTTCCAAGCAGATGTCAACGCGGCGGAGGAGCAGGAAGCAAAACAAGAGCAATTCGATGCGGCTACCCAACCGCCAGCAAAAGAGAACGGAACCGGGACACTGCCCGATTGGCTGGCGGGGATCAAGCCTGCCTCAACACCCTCAGACGGGACTCCGGCACTGATCGCCACCGATGGAGGCACTGCTCCCGAGGAAAAGGACGACGCGGCCTTTTCAATGGAAATACCTGATTGGCTCTCCAAATTGAAGCCGGAACAGGCCGCAGAAAATACTCCCGAGGGGGATACGGAACCATCTACACCTGAAAATCTTGAGGCATCCGAACTGCCTTCCTGGGTAAAGGCGATGCGCCCGGTGGAATCGGTGGTTGACGGAGCCAAGGCGACTCCGCAAGAGAATGCCCAGGTCACCGAGCAGAGCGGCCCGCTGGCGGGTCTGAGCGGGGTGCTACCGGTAGGCCCCGGTATGGGATCGCTGCGCAAGCCACCGGTTTATTCCACCATACTCCAGGTAACCGACGGTCAGCAGCGCTATGCTGATGCTCTTGAACGGCTGATTTCCAGCGAGACACAGCCGCAGACCGCCAAGAGAGCGCACCTCGCCTCGAACCAGCTGTGGCGGTGGGTTATTTCTGGTCTCCTGATCCTGGCGGTCGTATTGCCACTCATTACCGGGATTTCGGTCACGCAGGCCAGTAAACTGCAACCGCCTGAAATGGTAAACGCCTTCACCTTGATTGGCAACCTGCCAACCAACGCGCCGGTGCTGGTGGTTTTCGATTATGACCCGGCCCTCTCCGCGGAGTTGGAAACCGCCGCCGCTCCGCTAATGGATCATTTGATGCTCCAGGGTCCGCGCCTGACTCTGATCTCCACAAGCCCAACCGGGCCAGCCCTGGCTGAACGCTTATTGCACGATACAAGCGCTTCACCTTTGGTTGCCGGGCACAATTACCAGGCCGGGCAGCAATATGTGAACCTGGGGTACCTGGCGGGGGGTCCATCGGGGGTGCTGTATTTTGCCATTTCCCCCGCAAAAGCCGCGCCGTTCACACTGGACGGTCAACAAGCCTGGCAATTGCCACCCCTGCAAGGGATCCAGAAATTAAGTGATTTTGCTGCTGTTATCGTTTTAACCGACAATGCCGATAGCGGGCGCGTCTGGATTGAGCAAGCCGGTTCTACGATTGGCAATACGCCCATACTGATGGTCATTTCTGCCCAGGTGGAACCGCTGATCCTCCCCTACTACGATTCGGGGCAGATCAAAGGCCTGGTCACCGGGCTGGCGGGCGGTGAAGCTTACGGACAGACTTTCGTCCGTCCGGATGCGCAGACTGGTCTGGCACAACGCTACTGGAATTCATTCAGCGTCGGGATACTGGTTGCAGAATTATTGGTCTTAGTCGGCGCACTGTGGAGCGCCTTTACTGGCTGGCGCGCCCGCCGCGACAAGTCTGGAGAAGGGGTCTGACCATGCCCGCTATCTCCTCTGCCAACGTCGTTGACCTGATTACCGGTGGGATAAGTTTCTTGCTAACCCTGATGGTATTGAGTTATCTAATTGGGGACAACCCGGTCTTCCTGGTGGCTGTCTATATTTTTATCGGTGTTGCCGCCGGATATGCCGCTGCGGTGGCTTGGCATCAGGTGCTGGATCCGCGGCTTATCGGGCCGCTGCTTTCCGGCAGCCTGGCCGAACGTCTGTTGACCATTGTCCCGTTGGTACTGGGGTTGCTGCTCCTGTTCAAACTCTCGCCGCGGACTTCCCACCTGGGCACTCTATCAATGGCTTTCCTAGTGGGAGTCGGCGCGGCAGTAGCCGTCGGAGGAGCAGTGATGGGGACGCTCTTCCCGCAGACCCGCGCGTCCATGAACGCGCTTGACCTATCCGGTGCCGGACAATACTGGCTGGAACGCCTGAGTGAAGGGGTCGTCATGCTGGTCGGCACAGTGACGACTCTGGTCTATTTCCATTTCGGAGCGAAAGCCACCGCCAGTGGCCCGCAACGTAGCAAACTGGTCAGTGTGCTGAGTTGGGTGGGACAGGTCTTCATCGCCATCACGTTTGGCGTCCTGTTCGCAGGTGTCTTTGTGGCTGCCATGACCGCTCTCATCGAGCGTCTGAATTTCATAATTACCTTTTTGTCATCTCTGTAAACCTTTTGCGTCCTCTACTGCTTCTTGTATAAATCTCTGAACCTACTATTGCCGAATTGGACGCATTTCATGAGATTTCGGTTCAGATATTTACACAGTACCCTGTAATGAGACTTAACCCTTATGCCCGCTTTGCTGGTTGACGCTAATTCCCTCCTGGCCGTAGATGTCGGCACCGTAACCACCCGCGCCGCCTTCTTCGACGTGGTGGAAGACCACTATCGTTTCATTGCATCCGGTCATGCTCCCTCGACAGCGGCCGCGCCCTTTCGAGATGTCAGCGAGGGTGTGCGCCAGGCGATTGAAAACCTGCAAATTGTCACCGGGCGCAAGTTCCTCGGAGAAGGTCACACTCTGATCATGCCCACCTCGGAAGGCATAGGGGTGGACACCTTTGTTGCCACGTTTTCCGCCGGTCCGGCCATCAAAACCGCAGTCATTGGCCTGCTGGACGATGTCTCGCTGGAAAGCACCCAAAGGCTGGCGCGCAGCATCTACGCCCGCGTGGTGGAGACCATCGGGCTTAACGACGCGCGCAAGCCGGAGGAGCAGATTGACAGTCTGGTGCGGCTCCGCCCGGACCTGATTCTGATCGCCGGTGGAACGGATGGCGGGGCAACACGCTCCGTGCAGCGTCTGATGGAAACAGTCGGCCTGGCCTGTTACCTGCTGCCAGTCGATAAACGTCCTGCCCTGCTCTTCGCCGGGAATCAGGAACTGGCCGACGAAGTCAAAGAAAGTTTACAGCCACTAACATCCTCTTTAAGCATCAGCCCTAACCTGCGTCCTGGTATCGATACCGAGGACCTCCAGCCTGCCCAGAGAGCCCTGACCGAACTCTACACACAGGTGCGCCGCAGTCAGATGAAGGGCGTAGATGAACTCAACAGCTGGGCCGGAAACACACTGATGCCAACCGCCTCCGCCGAGGGGCGCATTATTCGCTTCCTCAGCCAGGTGTATGATTCAAGCAAAGGTATCCTGGGTGTAGACCTGGGCGCATCGGCGGCCACCATCGCGGCGGCCTTCGGAGGCGAACTGACCCTGGACGTGTATCCGCAACTAGGGCTTGGCGAAGGCCTCGTCAATCTGCTGCGTTATACCAGCCTGGAAGATATCCAGAAATGGATTCCGCTCGAGATTCCTGCCGAGGCAGTGCGCGATTACCTGTACCAGAAATCCATCTACCCGGCGAGTTTGCCAGCTACCCCCGAAGACCTGTCCATTGAGCAGGCTGTGGCACGCCAGAGTCTGTACGTGGCGCTGAACAGCGCTGCCAAAGATTTTCCCCGCAAGGTCCGCCGGGCCGCACTCGGCCTGACACCCTACTTCGAGCCAATCCTGGCGGCAGGGAGCGTGGTCACACGCGCCCCCACCCTCGGCCAGAGTTTGCTGATCCTGCTGGATGCCATCCAACCGGTGGGCATCACCACCTTGATTCTGGACCAGAACAACCTGCTGCCTGCACTGGGCGCAGCCGCCAGCCGAAACCCCATCCTTCCCATCCAGGTACTGGAATCGGGTGCGTTCCTCGGGTTGGCGACCGTGGTCGCACCTTACGTCAATGCCCGCTTCGGGACACCTGTCCTGCGTGCCCGCCTCATTTACCAGAACGGCCACGAGAACCGGATAGAGGTGAAACAGGGTGCGCTGGAAGTAATGCCTTTGCCCACCGGTCAATCCGGACGTCTTTATCTGCAACCTTTACACAATGCCAACTTGGGCTTTGGCCCCGACCGTACCCGCGAGGACGGCATCCCCGTCACCGGGACGGCACTGTGGTTGGTTATCGACGCGCGCGGCCGCCCGCTGCGCTTCCCGGCAGATGGCGTGCAGCGGCGCGAAATCATCAAAAAGTGGCTATGGACTTTAGGAGGCTAGACTCTCCATGCTGGCACCCGTTGTACATATCCTCCCATTGACCACCCTCCTGCGCGAACGCCTGTTGCCCGTGCCCGGTCGTGTCACCGCGCGCGTAGACCAAAAGGTCACGCCGTTGGATGTGGTGGCTGAGGCGCCCTATGGGCAGGAACATCTGCTGATTGATGTGGCACGCACGCTCGGGATCCAGCCAGAAGCGGCCGAACGGCTGATTCAGATCAAAGCCGGGGAGATGGTCACCAAAGGTCAGGGCATTGCCCAGCGGATGGGCCTCGTCCCGCAAATCCTGCGTGCACCGAGCAACGGACGGGTAATTCTGGTCGGCAGTGGGCGCATCCTGATGGAAGCCGGGGAGGGAAGCTTCGAACTGCGTGCCGGGATCCCCGGAAGGGTCACACGCCTGATCTCCGAACGCGGCGTTGAAATCACATTCAACGGGGCGCTGGTGCAGGGCGTATGGGGCAACGGTCAGATGGGGCTTGGCCTGATGTTGCCCGTTATCACGGCCCCGGACGAATTGCTCTCTTTAAACCAGATAGATGTCCTCCTGCGCGGCTCGATATTGCTGGGCGGTCATTGCAGCGATCCAGCAGTCCTGCAAGCTGCCGGCGATTTGCCGGTGCGCGGCATGATCCTGGGCAGTCTCTCGCCCGCTCTCATTTCGCTGGCAGGGCAGATGCAATATCCGATTGTCGTGGTGGATGGGTTTGGTCTGAACCCGATGGACAATGCCGCTTACAAATTACTGACCACCAACGCCAAGCGCGAAGTGACACTCAACGCCGAACCGTTCGACTGGCAGACCGGCGTGCGGCCTGAAATTCTCATTCCTCTGCCGGTGACGCAAGAACCACCTCTGCCGCGCGAAGTGGAGACGTTTGCCCCCGACCAGCCGGTACGCCTGACGCGTGCACCAAACGCCGGAGCAGTCGGGACCCTGACCAGACTGCTGCCCGGTCTGACGGCTATACCCAGTGGGTTACGCGTGGCGGCTGCAGAAGTAAGACTGGATTCTGGCGAGCAAATTGTTATCCCGCTTGCTAATTTGGAAGTCCTAGGGTAATATAATTCAAACAAGGAGGAAGCAGCGATGTTAGATGAAGGTAATGCCCCCGATACGATGGAAACTCCTGACGCCCCGCCGCCTGAGGAGAAAAGCAACCGTACGTTCAGGACCTTGGCCTGGGTTATGGCGGCCCTGGTCTTGCTGACCCTGTTGTGCGCAGCAGTCTATCTCCTAGTTATCGCGCCGCGCTCCACAGCACTAAGAAATGCTGCGCAGGCAACGATCGAAGCAGGGAATGCTCAGTCTGTCCAACAGTTGACATCCACGGCCCAGGCCGCTCTGCAGACAGCGACTCTTCCGCCTACTCCCTTACCCTTACGGACCGGTACCTCTGTTCCAAAAACGCCAGTGGTCAGCCCCACACCGGTCATTGCCATTCCGCTGAGCAGCCCGGCTGCAACAGCCACTACTGATCCGGCTACGCTGGCTGCCATGCAAACACAGTTGTCGTATCAAATGACTTCCACGTTCTTTGTTGCTCAAGGCACGCCTGGGATCAACGGTCAAGGAATGCCTTCAACCGGTTTCTTCGACGAAGTCGGCCTGCCCAGCATGATTATCCTGGCACTGGCGCTGGTAGTTGTCATCCTCCTGGCACGTCGCATGAGAAAATCGCCGACAAAATAAATTTTTAGGGGCAAACCCATAGGTCTGCTCCTATTGGTGGTGCTCGCGTGGGTCCGATGATTCGGGCCCACGCTTTTTAACAAGAGAGCCTTTGAAAATTCCCGGTTCTACTGCTTCTTGCATAAAACCGTGAACAATTATCGATCAAAATATAAGCAATTACAGCAATTTGGGTTCACCTCTTTGCGCAGTACCCTCTAAGTCACACTGGCAGCGACGGTTTCACCGTATCCCAGTAAGGCTTTAACCATCTCCACGCTGCGTCCTTCAGCGTAAACGCGCAACACTGGTTCGGTGCCAGAGGGACGAATGAGCAGCCAGGAATCATCGCCCATGATGTATTTGACACCATCAATGTTGCTGATATCGGCCACCTTCTGCCCGCCAATCTCCGCCGGGGCTTTTTTGATCAGGAAATTGGTCATCTCGGCCTTGGCGACCGGATGATGCAGGCGCAGGTCTGTGCGCTCGTAGAAGGCCGGGCCAACTTCTGCCAACAAATCGTCCACCAGCGCATACAGTGGTTTCTTCGCCATGGCGATGATTTCCACCAGCAACAGGCCCATGATCGGGCCGTCGCCTTCGGGAATATGCCCCTTGAAAGAAATACCGCCCGATTCCTCGCCGCCAATAAGGACATCTTTGGTCATCATGTAATCGGCGATGTGATTAAAGCCGACTGGCGTTTCATAGAGTTGCAAGCCATAGCGTTTGCACAGACGGTCCACCATGCGCGTGGTCGAGACCGTCCGCACCGCGGCGCCGCTCCAGCCGCGCTTCTCAACCAGGTAGCGCAGTGCAAGAGCCATAATCTTGTGCGGGTCCACGAAATTACCGCGTTCATCCATAGCGCCAATGCGGTCCGCATCGCCATCCGTGGTCACGCCAAAATTGCCCATCCCTGCACCGATGGCCCCGGCCAGCGCGTCCAGGTTCTTGGCAATCGGCTCGGGGTGAACGCCACCAAAGCCAGGGTTCATCTCGGAACGGATTTCGGCGATCTCGCAGCCAGTCCCTTGCAGGAACGCCTTAATCACACCGCGCCCGGAGCCGTGCATCGAGTCAACTACAAAACGCTGAGGGTTGTCGGCAATCACATCGCTGTTTATGAGATTCCGCAAGTGCTCGAAATATGCCGGCAGGGGGTTGAATCTCTGGATGAGGCCCTGTTCGCGCGCCAGGTCAAAGTCCATCAGGTTCGGACCCCGGGCGCGTTCCTCGTTATCATTGAGGTAAACCTCCACCCGGTGGCACTGCTCAGGAAGGGCCGAACCGCCATAAGCGGCTTTAAGTTTGACACCGTTATAACGCGGGGCATTGTGGGATGCGGTAATCATCACTCCGGCAATGGCACTGAGATTTTTGACCGCATACGAGATGACAGGAGTGGGCGCATCCGATTGCGCAAGATAAACAGTAAAGCCGTTAGCCGCCAGGACGCGCGCCACATCTCCAGCGTAACGGTCGGAGAGGAAGCGCGTGTCGAAACCGACAACGAACTTTTTCGGGTCCGGAACAGAACCGCCGTTTCCGGATTTTTCCCACGTCTCGGAGGCCACAGCATCGGCGATGGCCTGGGTCAGCATGCGCAGGTTATTGAAAGTAAACGTGTCTGAGATGACGGCGCGCCAGCCGTCCGTACCAAAGTGGATGGTCATTTACTGCTCCTAGTATAAATTTCTGAACTGAAGCAACCAAAAAGCAGGGGAAAAACGACAATTTGGGTTAAATATTAACGCAGTACCCTGTAGAACTCCAATAAGGTAGCTGAAATACTAGGGGATTGGCGTGAACGTAGTTGTAGGGACTGGCGGCGGCGTCAGCGTGGTGGCGGTTAAGACTGTTTGCAACACCCAGCCTTCGATGTTGTTGAGTGTGCGGACGCGCACCCAGGTCCTAGTGCCAACGCTCTCGATTTCGGACAGGACCTGGACAAGGCTGCCGTTAATCAGGGTGGTCAGCACAGTCCCACCGCCCGGCTCGGTGCGTATATTTGCTCCGCCCAGTTCAGGGGAAGTAATAATAGCATAAGAAGGCGTGGGTTCGAGAGTGTCGGTCGGCGAAAACGTGGGACTCGGCGCGCTGGTGGGGAGCGGAGTCGCGGTCTGGAAAACGGCCGGGGTGGCGGAGGGCAGGATAAGGGTCGTGGGCGTCGGCGCCATGTGGCGGCCGGCAGTAATGCCATCCCGGATGAATGTCACCAGCCCGGTAAAAACGACCAGTGCTATCAGGGAAAGCAGTCCGAGTAAAACTGGAAGTAGGTATCCGCTGGCTTTCATCGGCTTGAAACGCAATACAACCAGAACAATGCCGCCGACCAGCGTAGCCAGCGCCAGATTGACGAGGAAGACCAGCAAGCCGTTCGGCCAGGGTGTGACACCACCGATCTCCTTCCCGATGCCCAATCCGATGCCCGCTGCGCTGATCGGCAGGAACAACCCGTAAGCAAGCATTACACCCGCCAGATTAGGTTTTTGTTCGGAACGGACGAAGGAGATTACCAGTAGAACCGCCCCTAGCGCCACAACCAGTAAATCCGGCCACCACAGTTGGGCATGGATCCTGGCATAATAAAATGGCAAATTATCCCAGAGACGGCTAGCCAGCCCGGCCAGTGCCCCGGTTAGGAATACCAGCGCCTCGGCTACCAGCAGCCCGCCCAAAGTCAAGAAGAAAAAACGCCAGGAGCCGGTAACCGCGGCCAGCGTCATACCCACCCAGGGGGTCAGAAGTGGAGCGAACAAAATCCCGAGCAGCAGCAGCGCCGGCGCATTCAGCAGGTAGGCCGCACCCAGAATGACCCCGCACAGAAAAGCGAGAAGGAAGAACTCAAAGGAAGGGAAGGCACGCCGCGCCAGATCGTCTAACAAGGCAGCCCGTTCGTTCGCCCCAGGCGGGACCAACATGCGCTGCGCCCTTCTGCGGCGTGCGCGTGGCAGATGGGCGAGGTCGCCAATCGGGGTAAAGCCCTCCGCCAAGATCGGTTCTTCGGGGAAGCTCTCTTCCGAGGATATAGGTACTTCCGGTTTTGGGGTCTTTTCTGGCAGGTCCATTTTTACATACTCGCTCCGTAGTGGATAGCCTTATTATACAACAATGAAGGACGCCAGGTTGACCTGGCGTCCTGGTTCTTTGCCCCGTGCCCCGTCCAGGAACCGGGACTACTACGCCCCGTGCTGGAACCGAGACTACCTCGGAAAATTCTGGTTGGACTAGATCCAGCCGCGCAACTGCATAGCCTTTGCGACGCGGTCAATGGCAACCATGTAGGCCGCATCGCGCATGTAAACTTTCTGTTTGATTGACATATCCAACACACCGTGGAAGGCGGTGGTCATCTTCTGATCGAGTTTCTGCAACACTTCTTCCTTCGGCCAGTAGTAGTTGGCATCATTCTGGACAGACTCAAAGTATGAGCAGGTCACGCCGCCGGCGTTGCACAGGAAGTCGGGGATATTAAAGATATTGTTCTTCTTGAAGTATTCATCTGCTTCGGGCGTGCAGGGGCCATTGGCACCTTCGGCCACGATTTTGACGTTCTTCGAAATCTTCTTGACGGTCTCGACATTGACATGGCCTTCAATGGCGGCCGGGATCAACACGTTACAATCCTTCTCGATCCACTTCTCGCCGTCTTCGACAACGTAACCAGCGGCCGCGGCCTTCTTTTTATCAATCGTGCCATACTGGTCTACGATGGTGAGCAAAAAGCGCGGGTCCACACCGTCTTTGTGGCTGTAGGTATAGGAGGTCTTGTCATTGCGGTCCCAGCAGGAGACGCAGGCAACCTTTCCGCCCAACATTTCGATGAAACCAATGGCAGCATACTGCGAAACGTTGCCAAAGCCTTCGATGGCAGCCACAGATTTCTTCGGGTCAATGCCCAGATGCTTCAAAGTCTCACGCACAGTGTAGATGACGCCGTATCCGGTCGCTTCGGTGCGGCCTTGCGAACCACCGCCACCCAGCGGTTTGCCGGTGAAAACGCCGGGGGTGTACACGCCGACAAGTTTGGAATACTCGTCCATCATCCAGCCCATCATCTGCGGGGTAGTACCAATATCAGGAGCGGGGACGTCCTGGCGCGGACCGATATTCTTCCACATTTTCTGCACCCAACCGCGGCACAGGCGTTCCTTCTCACCAACGGAAAGCGTGGACGGGTCAACGATGATGCCGCCCTTGCTGCCGCCCAGCGGGATGTCGGCCACGGCGCATTTCCAGGTCATCCAGGTGGCCAGGGCGCGCACGGTATCCAGCGTCTCGGCGGGGTGGAAGCGGATGCCACCCTTGTTCGGCCCGCGGGCATCGTTGTGTTGGACGCGATAGCCTTGGAAGAGGCGCAGCGAGCCGTCGTCCATGCGTACCGGGATGCGGAAGGTGTATTCGCGCATCGGCCAGCGCAGCATCTCGGCCACCTGCGGGTCGAGATTGAGCAGCCTGGCAACACCGTCAAATTGCTTCTGCGCCATTTCGAAAGCATTAATCTGTCCTGACATTTTTATCTCCTTATGAAGATTGAACTACGGTGGAAGTTATAAGCGGGCACCCCGGACGGGAGGCCCGCTCTTCTCTACGTTATGTCCATCCATTCCAGCATACTCATTTCCACCAAGAATACTCTTTTGCCTTTAAAGGTACTCGATTATCAATGCTTAGTCAATATGATGAAATTCATAGTCGCGCGTGATTATTGACACAAACCACAGGGTACTGCGCAAAGATGTGAACCAAAAATGCTGCCGAAGGTCCCTGTATTTTGATCGTTCAAAGTTCACGTATTTATGCAAGAAGCAGTAAAACGACCCGGAAACCGGGCCGTCCGCACCTTCCTGGACCCTTCGCCTCCGCTCTGGGCAGGCTCTGGACCTGCTACTCCTCGTCGGCCTCATCATCCCCCGCATCTAGCTCGAGGCGGACGTTTTGCGAGTCAAGTTGGATCCAGAGCAGGAGCACGTTTCCTTCGTCGGTCTCGACCGAGCGCGCCGCCACGATGGGGGCTTTCTCTTCCAACCCCAGGTTATTGCGATAATGCAGATGGATGGGTTCGTTGAGGTGCCAGCGGCGGTAGCAACGTTCCACCAGCGCCGGGCCGTTAAACGTCCGCAGGCGCGTGAGCAGGGTCAGCGGCAGGAACGGGCCTTCGCCGAGACTGAGCGCCCAGCCATCCTGGACGGGTTCGAAAACGGGGGGTGGACCTTCGATGATGGTGATTTTGTCATCCATAAGAATCCTGTGGGTGCGGAAATCATATCATAAAACTGTTCATAAGATGGAGTCCGCCGACGGGTTGTGGATGGTTGAAATCCGCAGATTAATCTTCTTTCGGCAGCGCTGCGGGACCGTAGTCCAGCGCTTCGCACACGCCGGTACCCGATTCGGGCAGGGAGCGATCTACCCGCGTTTATTCTTGAGAGTCATTTCGGCTTTTTTCTTTCCCATCCCTTGAAATAAGCCCAGGCGGCCTGCAGACCGGCTCCGGCCAGCAGACATATATACGGCATCACAGGGACGCGGAACCTGGGGAGTGACGCTGCTCCTGGGAGGATCAAAAAATACAGCACCGGCATGACCAATATTGATAAAGTGAACCAGCTGCGATGACACAGGATCTCGACCGCGCCGTCCAAGGCAAAAATGTAAACCAGAGCGACAAAAATGATGAGAGGCAGCAATAATCCCAGCAACCAGGTTTGCCCTCCAAAGTAATTCCGAATGGCAGCGAGGATGCCGTATTGATTGAGGATGCTTAAAGTCCCCTTGCCGCCAACGGTGGCACCCATGATTTCGGTCAGGCCGGTCACATCCGGCAGCAATCCGTTCAGATCGCTCTTCAAATGGACGTAAAGGAAACGAATCGGATGAGCCAGAATGATTTGGCGTGCAAGCAGGCTGTCGACCCGGGAGCGGTTCCCTTCGTTATCTGCCCAGCCGCGCTCTGCCAGCACCTGGGCGACCCTGTTCGTGTATTCTTCCCGGACCTGGGTTTCACTGACATGACGCAAGTTCGCTTCCAGGGAGGCAGCTTCGTAGAACAGCATGTTGTAGTTCGATATAGTCGAGATGGTCGGGGAGCCGACAACGTAGATGTTACGCACGATCCATGGAACAAGACAAAGAAGGAAGAGACCCAGGAATAGAGCCGCGTGAATCATCCGCCTAGTCCAGCGGATCCCTTTTTTGAGCAGCAGCCCGAGGGTCAGAATAAGCGGGAAATAAACCGCCACCGGCCGGCACAGGGCTGACAATCCCATCAAGATGGCCGCCGCGGCCAGCCATAATTTGTTTCGATCCCTATACCCATTCATCCAGGCAATCATCCCAGCCAGGAACAGAAAGGTGAACAATGTTTCGGTTAACAGGTAAAAACCACTTGTGATCGATTCCACACTGACGGCCAGCAAGAAAGTACCCAGCAGCGCGGCCGGTCTGGATACAACCTTTATCCCCAGAAGATAACTAAGCAGGACAGTCAGCGTCCCCACGAAACCCTGTGCAGCTACAATCAATATGGGATTTTGCCCGCCGATCCAGTAAATGATTGCTATGAAAAGCGGATAGACCGGAGTGCGCCAGGCACTATCGGCTGGATACCCGCCGCCGGAAATCAATTTAATGGCGGGATCGATATAGGTCTGTGAATCGGGTTGGAAAGCGCGTGCGATATGCCCGGCTGCGACCAGAAGCAACACTGCCCGCAGGAGAAAGGCAAGCAAGATGATCCCCCAGATTAAATAAGGTGAGTTGGTCCAGATTAAACGGGTGGAGGGGGGGCCAATTGTTAATGGTTCCGGATTTCGTTTCGTGTTTGGCATAGGAACAAACAGGCTCATTTGGGAAAGACGGGGTTGAGAATAAACGTTCATGGCGCTGGATGAAATGGCTATTCTCACCCATCATGACATGTAAGACGAGCTGTCATTGTTATATACCTTATATCCTCATCGAGCAGGTGTAGAAGGTAATAACCCTATTCCCTAGGGCGACGTTTTGATTCCGTCAAACGGTCGGTTGCCTCTGCAGGATTAATCTTCCTTCGGCGGCGCGGCGGGACCGTAGTCCAGCACTTCGCGCACGCCGGTACCCGATTCGGGCGGACCGACGATCCCTTTTTCTTCCATCGTATCCACCAGACGCGCAGCGCGCGTGTAGCCGATGCGCATTCTGCGCTGCAGCATCGAGACCGACGCACGTCCCTCACGGCGGACGGTGTCTATTGCGTCATTCAGGAGCGGGTCACCCTGGAGGGCGGTGATATCCTCAAACATCGGCACCTGCCTGCCCCCGTAGTCTGGGGGTTTCAACTGCGCACCCGGCGGAAGAATCCCGGCTGTCCCGCCCGGGGTCCCGGCTGCGGCGGCATATGGACTGGATGCACCCGCCTGCTGTTTCCAGTAGTCCACCAAGCGGTTAATTTCGATATCCGAGACAAAGACACCCTGCAAACGCACCGGCGCGGGAGAGTCGGGGGCCTGGAAGAGCATGTCGCCGCGCCCGAGCAGACGTTCTGCACCGGGCTGGTCAAGGATGACGCGGCTGTCGGTGTTGGACGCCACGGCGAAGGCAATGCGGGCCGGGAAGTTGGCTTTGATGAGACCGGTCACCACGTCCACCGAGGGACGCTGGGTGGCAATGATCATGTGGATGCCGGTGGCACGCGCCAGTTGGGCGAGACGGGTGATAGTGCGCTCGGTCTCGTCGGGGGAGATCATCATCAGGTCGGCCAGTTCGTCGATGACCACCAGCAGGTAGGGGAGTTTCCTGCCGCCCTGCGAGGCCATGCGGGCATTGTAATCGACGATGTTGCGTCCACCGATCTCGGCGAACTTGTGATAACGGTTATCCATCTCGCGCGTCATCCATTGCAGGGCGCCGACCACCCTTTCGATCTCCACCACCACCGGAGCGAGTAGGTGCGGGATGCCATTGTAACCGGTCAGTTCAACGCGCTTGGGGTCCACCAGGATGAGACGCAGGTCGTCGGGGGTGTTGTTCAACAGGAGACAACTCAGGATGGCATTGACACACACCGACTTGCCGGAGCCGGTGGTCCCGGCAATGAGCATATGCGGCATGGAGGCCAGGTTGGCGGCCTTGGGGTGCCCGGCCACATCCTTGCCTAGCGCGAATCGCAGCGGGGCTTTGTTGCGGGTGAACACCTCGCTCTCCACCACTTCACGCAGCGCCACCAGTGCCATCTCTTCATTTGGCACTTCGATGCCCACATAGCCGCGTCCCGGCACCGGGGCCTGGATGCGGATGCGCGGCGCGGCCAGGGCCAGGGCCAGGTCGTCGGCCAGCGAAGCAATCTTGCCAACGCGCACACGCGTCTGACCGTTGCGCGACTCGACGAAGAGCGGCTCCACGCCGAACATTGTGACCGTAGGCCCGCGGCTGATCTCGATCACCTGGCTGGGCGCGCCAAAGGATGCCAACGTTTCCTCGATAAGCCGGGCGCGCTTTTCGATAAATTCCTCGTTGATCTTGGGCGCCTCCGGCGGCTCCAGGATATCGCTCACTTTCGGCAGCACCCAGGGTATCGCCGGAGTGGACGGGAGGTTAGTCTTGATGGTCACGCCGGGGGGTGCGGCAGAAGCCGGCTGCGCGGCCGCTAGTTGCTCCAACGGGGTGAAATCGTCCAGCGGTTCTTCCGGCGGCTCGCTGCCGGTCGGAGTGTGGGCCTGCCTCTGCAACCGCTGGTACAGCCGGTCTTTGAGTTTCGCCCCGAGCGGGCCGGCCCATTTGAACATTTCTTGCATCGAAAGGTCCAGCGTCATGGCCAGAGTGATGACCAGCCAGGCAACCACCACGATGACCGTGCCCGGCACGTCAATTGCGCCGACCAGTCCCTGCTGGAGCAGCGCGCCGATGTAACCGCCGCCGTGGCCGGTCCGGGCACGGGCGATGGCCGTCGCGGTCGGGCCGTCCAGTCCGTGGAATGCCACCAGCAGACCGACAAACAGAAGGATCATGCCAACGACGCGTTCGATATTGAGCGTCGGGAGGCGGTCCACGTTGCGGGCCACCAGCCAGGCGCCCAGCACGATCAGTCCGACCGGCAGGATGTAGACGCCCCAGCCGAAGACGAACTTCAAGGCGTTGATCCAGTAGTCGGTCAGGCCGCCTTTGTTGGCTGAGAAGAGACTGAGCAACGTCAGCAGGCCGACGATGGCCAGCACCACACCGAGGATGTCCATTTTGCGCTCGGGCGAGATGCTGCCCAGGATCGAGAATCGTTCGGGCGAGACTTTTACCCGGGGAGAGGCGCGCTTCGGCTGGAAGGACCGCGTGGTAGTCCCGGTTCCAGCGGGGTAGTCCCGGTTCCCGGACGGGGCACGGGGCGAGGAACTGCGCACATTCTCCGGTTCCTGGTCAGAAGGGCTGTGGCTGCCGGAGCGGGAGGAGGGTTTTTTGGAAGAGCGTTTCGAGCGGGAAATTGGCATGGCAAAGTCATTATACTGCTTCTTGCATAAATTTCTG
>Ga0209746_1000439_pt1 | contig 21488 bp, 19 predicted proteins | sample BarGraNGADG00211_3_FD_184496 | JGI IMG/M metagenome (GOLD analysis project Ga0209746, IMG submission 184496) | Arctic peat soil microbial communities from Barrow, Alaska - Barrow Graham LP Ref core NGADG0011-211 (SPAdes) (version 2) | ecosystem: Environmental > Terrestrial > Soil > Wetlands >... | reverse complement strand
CCCGCGGAGCGGGGGAGGGGCCGGGGGTGGGGGTGGTCGCAGGCGATATCGTCCGCTGCGAGGGCGACCAGGTGGCCGCCATCGTCGCCGAAACGGAGGATATCGCCGCCAAAGCACGGGATTTAATCAAAGTGGAATACGAGGACCTGCCCGCCGTCTTCGATGCGGCTGAGGCGATGAAACCCGAAGCGCCGCGCATCCACCCGGAAATCGGCGATTCCAACATCTGCGTGCTGGACAAGATCCGCAAAGGCGACGTAGAGTCCGCATTTGCCAGGGCAGTCGTGATCGTCGAGTGCGAGTACCACACGCCCTACCAGGAACATGCCTACCTCCAGCCGGAGGCCGGACTGGCTTATCTCGACGAGCAAGGCCGCATCACGGTTGAGTGCGCCGGTCAGTGGACGCACGCCGACCGGAGTGGGATCGCCCATGCCATCGGCCTGGCCGATGAGCAGGTGCGCGTGATCTACCCGGCCATCGGCGGCGCCTTCGGCGGGCGGGAAGACCTGTCTGTGCAGATCGTGCTGGCGCTGGCGGTGATGAAACTCAAGCGCCCGGTCAAGATCGTCTGGAGCCGGAAGGAATCCATCCTCGGGCACGGCAAGCGCCACCCGATGACCCTCAAAACAAAATGGGCCGCCACTAAGGACGGCAAACTACTTGCCGCCGAGACCACCATCATTGCTGACGCGGGGGCGTACATGTACACCACCAACAAGGTGCTCGGCAACTGTACCATCACCGCCACCGGTCCGTATTTCATCCCCAACGTCAAAGAGGACGTCTACGGCGTCTACACCAACAACGTCCCGACCGCCGCCTTCCGCGGCTTCGGCGCGCCGCAGTCTCTGTGGATGGCCGAACTCCAGATGGACAAACTGGCCGAAAAGCTGGGCCTGGACCCGGTGGAGTTTCGTCACCGCAACGCACTGCGGGAAGGTGACACGCTCAATGTGGGCACCCCGGCTCCGGGTCGCGTAAGCATCGTGCAGTGCATCGAAGCGGCCAGAGATAAGTTCGGCTGGACGATAGACCACAGACCACAGACCATCGTTCACGGTCCATCGTCAATCGTCCGTGGTCAGGGGTTCGCTTGTGGTTTCAAGAATGTCGGCTTCTCGTTCGGCTACCAGGAAAACTCCTGGGCGCGCCTCGAACTGCACGGAAAGACCGGGATCGAAAACGTCGTCGTCTGGCACGCCGGCGCGGAGGTCGGGCAGGGCGCACATACCGTCATGGCGCAGTTCGCCGCCGAGACGGTCGGCGTCCCTTTCGAGAAGGTGACGATGGTCACCTCGGACTCAGCCACGATGGGCGATCCCGGCAGCGCCTCGGCCTCGCGCCTGACCTTCATGTCGGGGAATGCCATCCGCGGCGCGGCGGAAGCAGCCCTGGCGAAGTGGAAAATCGAGGAACGCCCGGCCATTGCCGAATTCACCTACCTCGCACCCATGACGACGCCCTTTGACAAAGAGACCGGCTACTCGACTCCGAACCTGTCGTATGCCTACGTGGCCCAGGCGGTCGAGATCGAAGTGGACCTGGAGACCGGTTTCATCAAAATCCTGCGCGTTGTCTCCGCGGACGATGTGGGGCAGGTCATCAACCCGGCTCTGGTCCAGGGGCAGATTGAAGGCGCGGTGGTACAGGCCGCAGGTTATGCCATCACTGAGAACTTCATCACCAAAAACGGTCACATTCTCACCGACCAACTCAGCACCTACCTCATCCCCACTGTGCTCGACATCCCGGATGCGGTCGAGTCGGTCATTATCGAGGTTGCGGAGCCGAACGGACCCTTCGGGGCGCGCGGCCTGGGTGAACTGCCTTTTCTGCCGATTGCCCCGGCCATTGCCGCGGCAGTCCACGATGCCACCGGGGTCTGGTTCGATGAGTTCCCGCTCACCCCCGAGCGCGTCCTGCGCGGATTAGGTAAAATCTAGAAATGATTCAGAAACTCTCCCGGCACAAATATAAATTACTGATTGCCTCACTACTATTGGTTGCTTCGGTGGTTTCTGTAATGCTGGCCAGGGCACGCATGGCATACAGCAACACGAATGACTATTCGGTCTTAATCTGGAATCTCGGTCTTGCCTGGATCCCTTTTGTGTTTGCTTCCCTGGCCTATGTGGTTTCCTGGTCACGGAAACTACTCTATCTGGTCGTGACAGTCTGTGCCTTAGTATGGCTGATCTTTTTCCCCAATGCTCCCTATATCTTGACGGATTTCCAGCACCTCAGCACAAATACCAATAACGCGCCGCTCTGGTATGACGTTCTCATGTTAATCTGGTTTGCATGGACAGGGCTTCTCCTGGGTGTGGTATCTCTTTATTTCATGCAGGAGATCGTCACACGCGCTTTCGGAAGGACTACCGGCTGGTTATTTACCATCTTTGTAACCATCTTGAGCAGCATAGGGATTTTCCTGGGACGATTTTATCGCTGGAACAGTTGGGACATTTTAGGTGACCCGCTGCCAATTGCGCATGACATTTGGGGATGGTTGAGACATCCCTTCGCGAACCTGCGCGTCTATGGGTTCACACTACTCTTTACATTACTATTCCTTTTTATCTACCTCGCCATCCATACCTTCGGTAGGGTGATGCAGGAAAAACAACCCCAGGACAAAGCTGAGTAATCTTTTCGGATACTCCGTGATTACCAGCCCCCGTTCTGCGGGGGTTATGGTTTAATTAGGCTCATCATGCTCCCACTTGACTACCACATGCATACCCGCTTCTCTGAAGACGGCGACGATACCTTGGAAGCCATGTGCCGCCGCGCGATCGAGGTCGGCATCCCTGAAATCGGCTTCTCCGAACACTGGGACGTTGGCCCGTATGAGAAAAACCCGCGTTTCTTCCAGCCTGAACCCTGGTATGCCGAACTGGAACGCCTGCGTGACCTGTTCGCCGGTAAATTGACCATCCGCGCCGGGATCGAGATTGCCGAACCGCACCTGTACTCGCAACCTGCCTCCGATGTTCTGACCCGCGCCCCCTTCGATTACGTTCTTGGCTCGGTGCATTTCGTCGGCCCGCACTTTATGTTCGACGAAGCTTACTTCCGCACCCACACCGCTGATGAAGTTTACCGGGCCTATTTCGCCGAAGTCGAGACACTGCTCCAGACTGCTGACCTTGATATTTTGGCTCATCTCGACGTTCCCGTCCGCACCGCCAAATCCATCTTCGGCTACGACCCGACCCGTTACGAAGACCAGATCCGCCGCATCCTGCGCATTGTCATTGACCGCAACCTGGCGCTGGACGTCAATACCGCCGGTCTGCGCAAAACAGCGCAAAACCTGATGCCCGACCCGCTCATCCTGAAATGGTATGCCGGGATGAGCGGCGAACGTGTCACGCTCGGCTCTGACGCCCACGCCGCCAGTCAGGTTGGCCTGCACCTCGACACCGCCCTGGATGCCGTCCGCGCCGCGGGCATATCCCATGTCACGCAGTTCGAGCTGCGGCAAGCGCACCTCGTTTCTTTATAGCGGCGGAAACATCCCCTTTGGGGATGGCGTCTACCCAAACGACCACCATCCCAAATCTGTGGTTTAATATCCCCATGCCTTCTCTCATCCTCATCCGCGGCGGCGGGGACCTCGCCACTGGCGTCGCCATCCGCCTGCTCCGTGCCGGTCTGCGCGTCGTTGTCACCGAACTGCCCCAACCACTCGCCGTGCGGCGTACAGTCTCATTTGCCGAGGCAATCTATTCCGGCGAAATCAGCGTCGAGGGCATCACCGCCCGGCGAGTGGACGATCCCAGCGATTCCCTCCGCATTCTCAGCACTCTCGGTAAACAACAGGTCCCGGTGCTGGTGGACCCCGGCTGCACCTCCGCCAAACTCCTGCATCCCGCCGTCATCGTGGACGGGCGTATGACTAAGCGTCCGCCTGAACCCATCGGGTACTCGCCCGCCCTGTACATCGGTCTCGGCCCGGGATTCGAGGCTGGCGTGAACTGCCAGGCCGTGATCGAGACCCGCCGCGGTCACACGCTCGGGCGCGTCTTCTGGCGCGGCGGCCCTGACCCTGATACTGGTCAGCCCGATGGCGACCCGGCGCGCCTCCTGCGCGCCCCATGCGATGGGGTACTTGTAGCTCATGTAAATATTGGTGAGCACATTGAAAAAAGTCAGGTTATCGCAGAGATCGACGATGGACAACTGACCACGGACCATCGTCCATCGTCCGTGGTCCATAGTCCACTCCCCGGCATCCTGCGCGGCCTGCTTCATCCCGGATTGACCGTCACACGCGGCCTGAAAATCGGCGACATTGACCCGCGTGACGACCCGCGTCTCTGCCAGATGGTCTCGGATAAAGCCCTGTCCATCGGCGGCGGGGTGCTGGAGGCAATTCTCTCGCGGCCGGATGTTCGCTCCCAACTGTGGACTTAACCACCAAGTCACAACAACACAAAAAACATTTCCCTTTGGTGTCCTCGCGTCTTTGTGGTAAATGACCATGAGATTATCCCAAGCAATCCGGCTCTCAAATTCTCCTTGTCTCGCCCTGGTCGGTGCAGGCGGAAAGACCACTGCACTCTTCCAACTGGCGCGTGAACTGCCGCCGCCGGTCATCGTGACTGCCACAACCCACCTGCACATTGACCAGATCAAATTGGCCGATTCACACTGGAACGGGGGAAAACCGGAGGATTTGGCCGGTCTCAAAGAGAATCTGGGCGGGGTGATGCTCGTCACAGGTCTGATAGACGGGAATCGAACCACAGGGTTGAGTCCTGATTTATGTTCCTGGCTACGCGAAGCTTGTACCTCCCGCAACTTGCCCCTGCTCATCGAGGCAGACGGTTCCCGGCAAAGGCCGCTGAAAGCACCCGCTGACCCTGAACCGGCTATCCCGGAGTTTATCGAAACGGTTGTTGTGGTTGCCGGTCTGACCGGTCTGGGTAAACCGTTAACAGAGGAGTTCGTTCATCGCCCGGAAATTTTTGCACGCCTGAGCGGCCTGAAAATGCGCGAAACCATCACACTTAAAGCGCTCTCGCGTTTACTCGTCCACCCCGCAGGCGGACTAAAAAACATCCCACTGCAGGCACGCCGCATCGTTTTGCTCAACCAGGCCGACACACCAGAATTACAAGCTCAGGGGAAAACGCTGGCTGAAAAACTTCTACCCGCATACCACTCCGTAATCATCGCTTCGCTCAAACAATCCCAGATTCACGCCGTTTACGAGCCGGTTGCCGGGATTATTCTGGCAGGTGGAGGGTCTTCCCGCTTCGGTCAGCCTAAGCCACTCCTGGACTGGCACGGCAAGCCATTCGTCCGCGCGGTGGCAGAGACAGCGCTTTCGGCAGGTCTTTCGCCGGTGGTGGTTGTGACGGGCGCCAACGCGGAACAGGTGGAAACTGCAGTGAATGATTTGCCGGTGATAATTGTACGCAACCAGGACTGGCAAAACGGACAGAGTTCATCCATCCGGGCAGGGCTGGCGAACCTCGCCTCACCCCGCCCGGCCTCCGGTCACCCTCCCCTTCCCTCTCCTGCCAGGAAAGGAAAGGGGAGGAACGGGGAGGGGATGGGTGAGGTCGGCGCCGCCATTTTCCTTCTCGCCGACCAGCCGCAGATCACGCCAACAATCATCCGCGCCTTGAGCGAGGAACACGCCCGCATGCTGGCGCCCATCATTGCGCCGCTGGTGGACGATCAGCGCGCCAACCCGGTGCTGTTTGATCGGGTCACTTTCCCCGATTTGATGGCGCTCAGCGGCGATGTAGGCGGACGGGCGATCTTCAGTAAGTATCCGGTTAATTATCTAACCTGGCACGATGAAAGTTTATTATCCGACGTGGATACGCCACAAGAGTACGAGAAACTGGTCAATGGAGAATAACATCTTCGCCATCCTGCTCGCCGCGGGGCTTTCCAGCCGCATGGGCCAGCCCAAGCTGCTCCTACCCTGGGGCGGGACGACAGTCCTCGGGCAGGTTGTGTCCACGTTTGCCGCGGCAGGAATGGAAGAGATTATCGTTGTAACAGGCGGAGCGCGCGAACAGATCGATAGGCTGGTGGCAGAGCTGGCAAAAGATTATCCTGTCCGGGCGGTGTACAACCCGGCTTATGCACGCGGGAAAATGCTGAGTTCCATCCAGGCAGGATTGGCAGCGTTGGACTCCCAGCCCCGCGCCGCTCTGATCGGTCTCGGCGACCAGCCTCAGGTCCGGGAAGAGACGGTGCGGCGCATCTGTACCGCCTTTGTCCAGACCAAATCCCCGCTGGTTATCCCCAGTTTCCAGAACCGGCGCGGTCATCCCTGGCTGGCCGCGCGCCCGCTCTGGCCGAAAATCCAGGCGCTCCCCACCTCCGCAACTCCGCGCCAGTTCCTCAACACCTATGCCGACCAGGTGGAATATGTCACCGCCGATGAAAGCATCCTGCAAGATCTGGATACTCCGGATGATTATGCCCGCCAACGACCTTAATCCCCTTGTCATTTCCACCATCTTGTGCTATTTTTATTCAACAAGGAAACGACCAAATGCCCGCAAAGCGAATAAAAATTTATGTTGTCGAAGATGAACAGGACGCCGTGGAGAAGGTGCTCGGCACATGATGCTGCGGTCATTCGTCGCGGTGGAAATTCCAGCTGAGATCCAGAGCGCTCTTGCACGCAGCACAGCCCTTCTGCAAAAGGCCCTGCCCAAACCCCTCATCCGCTGGGTGGCACCGCAAAATGTCCATCTGACTCTCAAATTTCTGGGGGACGTCTCGCCCGCCAACCTCGAACGGCTGGCCGAGGCACTGAAAACGGAAGCCGTTGCTCACGAGACATTCGACATGTCCGTAGGCGGGCTTGGAGCCTTCCCGAACCCTCGCCGGGCGCGCGTCATCTGGATCGGACTCGAAGCCCCGGCTGCGCTAATGGCGCTCCTGCGCGGCGTTGAAACGGTTACTGCGAGGCTGGGCTATACCTCGGAGGATCGTCCCTTTTCCCCGCACCTGACCATTGGACGGGTCGGAAAGAATGTCTCCGGGACAGATTTTCAGCGCATCTGCACTTCTCTTGAAGGGGCAACTGTCGGCGCACTTGGCACTCTGCGTGTGGACGCGGTGCATATTTTCAAATCTGATCTACAGCCGGGCGGGTCGGTTTATACGCACTTGTATACCCTGCCAATGAAATCAACGTAGTAACGACTTACTGTGTGCTGCGCAAAGATGTGAACCACAGGGTACTGCGTAAATATTTTAACCAAAATTCCCGGAATTGCTCGCAATTCGAAATTAGCGAGTTCAGATATTTATGCAAGAAGCAGTAAAATTGAAGTAATTACTTGTATTTTGATCCTTCAAAGTTCACGTTTTTATGCAAGAAGCAGTGAGTCGTCATTAACCTGAAACGAGGTGACTTCTGGATACAATGGAACTTGCACACACGATTGTCGATGCCCTGGAAGACAAAAAAGGCGAAGATATTATCCTGTTGGATATTAAAGGGATCGTTTCCTTCACAGATTTCTTTATCATCTGTACTGCCACTAGCAACCGCATGTTGAATGCCCTGGCAGACGGGGTGGTCGAAAAAACACGCCTAGAACATAACAAGAAAGGCCGCATCGTAGGTACACCGGATTCCGGCTGGATGATCGTTGATTACGGGGATATCATCGTCCATCTCTTTGATGCCGATCTGCGCAGGTATTACAAGTTGGAGGAGTTGTGGGACGAGGGAAAAGTACTTCTGCGGGTGCAGTAGCAAACAGAATCCATCAAAAAATAAATCAAACCTCCCGCAGGCAGAACTTGCGGAAGTTCCGGATCCAGCACGGGGCGGGACGCTGTTTATACGGCAAAGCGCGTTTATGGATTCCCGGTCAACCCCTGCGCAGCATCAACCGCCTTCAGTTCAAAATACGCATTCATGACAGCCTTCACTGTGGGAGCAGCCACACGCCCGCCCTCACCGGCATTGTATAAGAAGACGATGATGGCAATTTCAGGATTGTCGTACGGTGCGTACGCCACCGTCCAGCCATGGGCAGGCCAATTCCCGGGGTTACACACGCCTTTTGCATTCGCCACATCGTCACAATATTCAGCAGTGCCAGTCTTCCCGGCAACGGCAATCGGGTAATTCAGGAAAGAGAAATCGTAGTTGAGCGTCCCATTCGGGTCGCTGGCCGCCATGCGCATCCCCGTCTGGACCTCTTTCACTGCATCGGGACTTACCGTCTTCATTGTGCCAGTCGGGGTGCATTCACCATTCACACAATTGAAATCTTTGATGACCGGGTCGGTCGTGATATCCCAGCGCAAACGTGGCGTAAAGGGCTGGATCACATTTCCCTCGCCATCTACAATTTCATGGATAACGGTCGGCTGCATCTGGCGTCCATCGTTGGCGATTGTCGCAGCCGACATGAGCACCTGCAGCGGGGTCCCCAGTACGTACCCCTGTCCCACGCTGGCAAGGTAAGTATCACCCGTGGACCAGTTCTCGCCCTGGTAAATCCGTTTCCAGGTCGGGTCGGGGATAAGGCCGGACAATTCGCCCGGCAACTCGATGCCGCTCGGCTGGTTATAGCCCAAGGCCTGGGCATACTGTTGGAGCCGGTAAATGCCCAAACCCTGGTCAACTTCACCAGGATAACCGCCGCCGACTTTATAAAAGCATACATCACTCGAACGTGCAATGCACATTAGGAAAGAAATTTTACCGAGTCCGGTCGTCGAATGGTAGAAAGTGTAGGTCCAGTCATAATAATATTGGATTCTGCCAGGATCGGTGGGCGAAAATGTCGTCTTCAAGCCAATCATCGCGGGAGCGTCAATGACCGTAGTTGGTGTGACAACACCTTCGTTTAAAGCACCGGTAGCTGTGGCAATTTTGAAAACCGAGCCCGGCGGGTATTCTGTGGAAATGGCAAAATTGAGCAGGGGATGAGCGGGATCTTGTTCCAATTGGCGGTAATAATATTCCGGGATGATCCGCGCCATACGGTTATTCTCGAAGGTCGGGTATTGCGCCATCGCCAGGATTTCCCCCGTCTTGGGATTCATGGCAATGACCACTCCGCTGGAAATCTGATATTTCCCGTAAAAAACGTTGTTCCAGTAATCAATGTCACGCTTCAGGATGGTTGAAGCGGCCTGTTGGAGACGAGTGTCAATCGTCAGGACAATATTGTAGCCGGGTACCGGCGCGACCGGCGCTACCAGGTTGCTCAGCACCTGTCCGGCCACATCCACCTCCACAGTTCGCTCTCCGGGTGTACCAATCAAGGTGTCGTTCATCGAATATTCCACGCCAGCGTACCCGACTTTATCCCGGTTGGGCAAAAAACCCTGGGCGCGGTATTCATGTTCCAACGACGCCGGGATTGGTCCCAAAAAACCGACAAGGGTGGCCGTCAATGAGCCGGTCGGGTAATCGCGCATCGGCTCAATCTCCACGCTGACACCCGGCCATTCCACCTCATGCTATCGGATAACCAATGCAACCTGCTCATCAACATAACACTGGATTTTGACCGGGTCATAGGGTGCGTTGGAGATGCCCAGATCCACAAGTTGGGTAATGCCGGGACCTGGTGTACAGGCTTGCAACAGTTTCGCGTCATCCACCGTCCCATGGTTAACCGGCACGCCAGTCAGTGCAGAAAGCTCGCGGTAAATGCGTTGAATGTCACCATCATCGTCTGGCAAAAAGGCCGGGGTGATTACAATGCTATAAGAAGCCGTATTACGTGCCAAGAGGATGCCATTACGGTCATAAATAATCCCGCGCGGCGCGGCAACGCTGATGGTCTCGGTACGGTTACTTTCCGCCTGAAGGGCGTAAATCTTTCCCATTAATATCTGCAAATTAAACAGGCGCGCCACAAAAATTACCGCGACGCTCGCCAGGAGACCATAAACGACCAGATTACGCCAGTTCTGGAAACGCGACAGACCCGTCCTAACTGTCATGAAACCACCTCCGCAGGATAGAGACGGTTTGCCAGGTCGCGAATGAGGGCATGCACAGGGATTGCCAGGAGCAGGTTCAGCAGGATGCTCGGCAAAATGATTTGCGCAAAGGCTAAATTAAACGCTAGTGACATTTCAAAGAGAGAACGGTCGAAATAAGTGAGCATAAGCAATACCAGTGTACCTATCAAAGTAACAGTAAACATCGCCAGAAGGGGCGCCTGCCAAACACGGTGCGCCAGTAAACGAGCCATACCAACAACGACCAGATAACCGACCAGATACACGTACCAGGGGACGCCCGAAACAAACCCGACCAGAAGCCCGGCCACCGTGCCCCAGATCCAGGCGTTGCGAACGCGCTCTTGCAAGCCCCAGGCTGCCAGGATCAACAGCACCAGGTCAGCCGCGCCGTTGAGAAGATTGATGCGCCCGACAATCGAGGTCTGAAGCATGACTGCCAGACCGAGTACGGGGATTGCAACCAGGATGCTTCGCCGCATATTACGGTCCGGGAGTTGCGATCAGAGGGGCGATATCCACCGGCGCGAAGTTGGTAATGACCAGCAAGAAGCCCAACTGGTTGAAATCCACATTAGGTTGGATGACTGCCTGCTGGAACAATTCGTAGTCCAGTTTGCGGACGCTGACCACCTGCCCCACCAGCAGATTGGGGGGATAACTGCCGCCCAGCCCGGAGGTCAAGACCACATCGCCGACCGTCACGGCGGCATCCTGCGAGATCAAGTCCAGCGACAGGTCTCCGGTCACAGAACCGACCAGCATGGCCTCGGTATCAGAGGACTGCAACCGTACATTGACAGCCGAGGCAGCGTCGGTAATCAACTGAACGCGGGCGGCTTCGGCAATGACAGCATCCACCCGTCCCACCAGACCCTTGTCGGTGACCACCGGCATACCGGGCAATATGCCTTGGTTCGAGCCGATGTTTATGATAACATAACGGAGAAACGGACTCGGGTCCAGGCCAATGACGGCAGCAGCCTTGTACGAGTATTCGGGATTGGCGCGTGCAAAATCCACCAGGGCAGAGAGAATGTTCGTCTCTGTCACCTTTTGCTGTAGGTCAATTACTTGAGTCTGGAGTTGGGCTACTTCTACTTCCAGTTCAGCATTGCGCTGGCGCAGGGATGCCAAATCACGCGGCACGGTCAGGAAGTCCGTCACTGCCAGATAGCGGGTGGAGATCCAGGTTTGCGCGTCAATAGTGAGACGCGTGAACCAGGAGGCGACCGGGTTGAAATATCCGCCCAGGGCGAGTGCCACCAGGCCAACCGCCACCAATGCAATGATCACCGTCTGCAGGGAACGAGGGAAACTGGTTTTCATAGGCAATAGGGAAAACCGCGCCGGAGCGACGCGGCCACGCGATTATGAATGACGCGTGCTGCCGCGCTCCAACCCGACCAGGTAACGGCTGCCGGCAGAGAAATCATCCAACACAATGCCAGTGCCGCGCACCACGCAGGTTAGGGGGTCTTCGGCGACCCACACGCGCAAGTTGAGTTCATCAGAAAGACGTTCAGCCAGCCCATGCAGGAGGGCTCCGCCGCCAGCCAGGCAAATGCCAGTATCCATCAGGTCAGCCACGATTTCGGGCGGGACCTCATCAAGGGCATCCTTTATGGTCTCGACAATAACTTGCACAGACTGAGAAAGCGCTTCGCGCACTTCAACGGACGAGATTTCAATCGATTCCGGCAGGCCGGTCACCAGGTTACGGCCGCGCATTTCAACGGTCTTCTCGACTGGCAAGGGGAAGGCCGAGCCGATATTCCATTTGATTAGTTCGGCGATCCGTTCGCCAACCAAGACGTTGTATTTGTTACGGACGTACTGGACAATGCTCTGGTCCAATTCATCCCCTGCCACGCGCAAGGACCTGGAAACAACCACCCCAGCCATTGACAGGACCGCCACCTCGGTCGTCCCGCCGCCAATATCCACGATCATGGAGCCACGCGTCTCACCGATGGGCAGACCCGCCCCCAGCGCAGCAGCTGTCGGCTCCTCAATCAGATAGGTCTCGCGCGCTCCGGCAGACATGGATGCATCGTAAACGGCGCGCTTCTCGACCTCGGTCACGCCAGACGGGATTCCGATGACCACGCGCGGGCGCGGCAGCGGTACCACACTCTGCTCATGAACCTTGCCAATGAAATATTCCAGCATAGCCTCGGTAATTTCGAATTCAGAAATCACACCGTCCCGCAGTGGACGCAACACGACAATATTCCCCGATGTGCGCCCAACCATTTCTTTGGCCTGCAAACCTATCGCCAGCGGTTGGCGGGAACGCTTATCAATCGCTACCCAGGAAGGTTCATTAATAACAATCCCTTTGCCCCGGACATGGACAAGCGTGTTTGCCGTACCTAGGTCTATGCCAATATCCAGAGAAAAAAGACCCAGAAGCCAGTTGAGGGGATTGAAAGACAAAGTGCGATGCTCCTATTGAAATTTTCAGCACATTTATTATACCATGAGGGTTAAAATGGCGATTCTACTGAGTTCGCTGGGGAGCGGCTAAAAAAGTGGGCTAAAAAGCATCATAACGGCCCACTGCGGGGATGACAAGAACATTCACCGTCCCGGTGTCCTTCCGGGAGAGTTCACAAAGCAAAAAACGAAGGTAAATCTCAGTGCTCTCCACCGGCAACTGCGTCCGGGACAGGAGGACCGCGACGGCCATTCGCGCACTACCCATTCATATTCAGCCTGGTGAACGAGCAAAATTGTGCCGGTGTTTGAAGTCGAATGAATAACCCTTTTGGGATGGCTTCCACAAGACACTGTCCGATACCAACGCAGGGCCGATGATCGTGGAAGTCTGCCCGCCACGAGAAGGGGGGACCAGTCTAAGTCGTCCGCTTGACCCCCAGCATGGTCAAATCATCCGCAGGCGGGAACGGACCCATGAACTGTCTTACCGAAGCCTCGAGTACATCCAATACCCCGCGCGCCGTTGCCGCCTCCGCCGCCTCGAGCACCTGCTGAAGACGTTCCTCGCCATAGGTCTCGTCGTCGGGTGAGAAGGCCTCTGTCACACCGTCAGTGTAGAGCAGGAGAAAATCTTCAAGCTCGAGCGTTATCGTGCGGTCTTCCATCGGCACATCCTCGATAATACCCAGCGCTGCCCCCGTTCGCCGAAGCGACTCCATCGTCCGCTTAATTCCGCTTAACCAGATGGGCGGGTTGTGCCCGGCATTGGCATAGGTAAATTCCCCGCTTTCCAACCTCAACACTCCATACACCGCCGTAACAAACATGCCCTCCCGGTTGTCGGGGATGATCAAGGCATTGACGCGCCGCATGGCGTCCGCAGGGGAAGGCGTATCGTAGACGACCGCCCGCACCAGGGTCCGCGTGAGAGCCATAAATAGAGCAGCCGGGATGCCTTTGTCGGAAACGTCAGCGATGAACAGGCCCAGCCGTCCGCCGGGCAGTTCAAATACATCGTAGAAATCGCCACCTACCTGCCGGGCCGTAATCCAGGTAGCTGCCAGGTTCCAGCCAGCATTCTCAGGCAGGTGATCCGGTAGTAAGGTTTTCTGGATCTGCCGGGCGAGATGAACTTCGTGCTCGAGGCGTTCACGGGTCACCATCTCCCGTTGGAGGTGTTCATTCTGAATGCTGAGCGCCAACTGCTGGGCAATGCTGTTGACAATTTCCACCCGCTTTTGGCGGAAACGGCGGGCATCGGAATCTTCCTCCACCAGCATCACACCGAATAGATCATTCTTGATCATCAGCGGGAAACCAATCAGCAGGTGGTCGCCGGCCTGCAAGGCATACAACGTTTCCTGTTCCGTGCGGGCGAGTTCCGGGTCCAGCCAGTCGTCCGAAATCTCGGAGGGCAGCAGACCGACCACCATCTGGGCGCTCTCACATACGGCATCCAGTAAATGAAAATCGCCGGTAGTGAAATCCCGGTTCCACAGCAAGGCCTGGGCTGCTTCCGAGAAACCATAGGACTGGGTTGGGTGAAAGCGTTCCGCTTCCAACAGATATATCGCACAGGCTTTCACACCGACCAGGATGGGCGTGATGCGGACAATGCTGGCGATGGTCTCGTCCAGGTTGTTTGAATTGGCAACCGCCTGCGCCACCTGCAACAAGGCAGCTGAAGCATAGGCCTGCTCCTGGGCCGAATCGTACAAACGGGCGTTCTCAATAGCGACTGCGGCGTAGTTGGCAAAGGTGACGGTCATCGCCTGGGCTTCGTGGCCGTAACGCCCGGCCGTGTGATGCGAGAGCGTCAACACGCCCAGCGGACGGTCACCGGTGCGCAGGCCAGCCGCAATCGAGGAATAGTCGGCAGAGAAGCCGAGCGCTGTCCCGGTTGGTCCAATGGGGTCATCCGGTTTGCGGACAATCGGTTGTTCAGCAGTGAGGGCGGCAGTGAGAAAATTATAAGCCTCCGGCCAGCGATGGGCCGCACTGTCTATCTCCATTATGTCCGCTCCATGGGCCTGAGCCAGATAGAGGTTGTCTCCTTCCAACAGCCAGATGGCAGCCACATCACAAGGCAGGTTGCGCTCCAGTTCTCTCAGAACGCTATCCAACACATCCTCCAGGCCCACATCGGCTGAAATGAGACCGGCTACTTCGCGCAAGCTATCTGCCACCTGGCGCCTCCAGCGTTCGGTACGGTACAGATCGGCATTGTGAATTGCAGCAGCCACGTTATCCGCCAACGCCCCGCACAGGAAACGGTCGTCTTCGCTAAAAGCGTTGATACGGTCGCTTTGCAGGTCGAGCACTCCAATCACTTGGTCATTAAAAACCAAAGGGATGGTCATTTCAGCGCGCGTATCCTCGGGCGGGAACGGCGAAGGATGGTAGCGCGGTTCTTGCGTCACATCGTTGACCAGCATGGTCTGCCCCTTGCGTGCCACCCAGGAAATAATTCCCTCATCATTATCCAGATCAAGCACAGTACCTTTGAGCGACGCACTGCGCTCACCGCTGCCGGCCTCGTAAATGATCTGCCGTCGATTAGGATGTACTGTAAACAGGTGCACGTATGGAAAGTTCAGACGCTTCTGGATGAGAACTGCCACCTTATTGAGCAATTCATCCAGATCAAGGGTGGAGGTAATATCTTCACTGACCTCCGCCACCATTGCCAGATGGTCAGCACGCATCTGCAATTCACTGTACAGGCGCGCCCCATTGATCGCAATCGCAATCGTATCGGCCAGCGCTCGCAAAACGAGCAAGTCATTCGGGTGGAACGCGTCCAGCTGGTCAGACTGCACGTCCAGAACGCCCAGAATATGATTTTCAATTTTTAGAGGCAGGGCGGCCTCAGACTGCGTTTCGGATAGCGAATCAATAAATTTATAACGCGAGTCAGAGCGGACATCATAGGTGACAGCTTCCTCACCAGTCTGGGCGACGCTCCCAACCAACCCTTCCCCCAGCCTGGCATTCATGCGCTTGCCTCGACCCCGGTCCGGTCCGGCGCTCGAACGGAAGTTCAGGACATCCATTCCCGGCTCGCGGGTAAAGATAGCAACATAGTAATAGTGGAAAGTACGCTGGATAAGTTTCGTGACCCGCCGCGTCAACTCATCCAGGTCAAACACATTCGCAATCTGCGCGCTTACCCGGCGGACAAGAGTCAACTGCTCGATACGCCATTGTTCAACAACAAAGCGATGGGAGGCAACCAACGCCAATGAGATGTGGCCCGCCAGACCATCCAGAAGTTCAATTTCTTTTTTTCGGAAAGGCGAGTCGGACCTTTTCACCTGGAGCGCGCCCATCACCAAGCCGCCGTTCTTGAGAGGCACGGCCAGGAGGGTTTTTTGTCCCTCTGAAGAGGCTGTAAGGCCAGTGAAAAAGGCCTTCACCATCGGCCCGGCTGGCGGCTGCGAAGGATATAAAGCAGCCTGGTTTAAACCAGGTAATCGGAACAGCCTTTCGTCCAGCCACAAATCTGCCTGGCCGCCCAGGATACGCGCCGTTGTACCTACAATGAGGTCGTGCTGGGCAGTGAGGGAGGCCGCCCGCATGAGTTCCTCGCCCAGCATGACAATCTGTTTCCAGGCAGATGGTGGAAGCGCGGCCTTTCCCTTTTCTGTTTCGATTTTGCGGTGCTTGATCATCGTCAGCACGTTGCCCGACTCTCCCAGGGGTTCGAATCGCACCTCATCCATGAGCTTATTCATCAAGAAAACACCCAGGCCGCCAACCGGACGGGAATCTAGGTCTGCATCCAGGTTCGGTAAAGCGATGGTGGAAGGGTCAAATGATTTGCCATGGTCGTGGATGAGGATGGTCAGGTTTTTATCGTCTGAGTCACAGGTACATTCAATTTCGCCCCCATCCATTCCTTCGTAAGCATGTTCAATGACATTGGTACAAGCCTCATCCATGCTCAATTCGACGGCATAGATTGCAGAATCATCCATGCCCGCATCCCGGGCCGCCTGGGCGGCGAACTCACGGATGGCATCCAGTTGGTCAAATTTTGCGGGGAAGATTGCCGTGCGCATAAGAATGGCGAGGCCGCCTCACAGTTGGCAGGATGGAGGCGGCCTGAATGAAATATCGGCTAAAGATGCAGTTTAGAAATTTCCGACCGCTGGAGTAATTTCATCAAATATCTTGAAGAGGGGTGAAAATCCAGTTAATTCAAGAGCATCCATTATCTTTTTGGGCACCGAGGCCAGGACAATCTCACCACGGTTATAGCGCTTACAGGTGCGCTGGCCGAGTAGTAGAGCGCGGAACCCGGCGCTGGACATATATTCCAGTTTGCTCAGATCAAGGATGATCTTAAAGCGGTTCTTTTTGTTGAGCGCTTCAATCGCTTTGATCAGGTCAGGTGCAGTGAAACTATCCACTTTGCCCTTAACACTGAGCAAATCACAACGTTTAAACTGCTGGGTTGTAATTTCCATTTGGCCTCCGTTCTGTGATTAATCGTGGAAATTATATCACGAGATATCTTGCCCCTGTTTCGTCCCTTCCCCGGTTCCACGGTTTTCACAAACTCGGGGTTTGTGGTGTTGGCGGGCTGCAAAGCAGCCCGCCAACACCCCAAAATCTCCTTCTAGCCGAGGCGGCTTTCGCGAAGCACATCGTACCCGCAGGGTATCCCCGTGGGACAAGCCGCTATTTGCGAAGCACCCCCGTTGGGCGGCAGTTTCGGCGCCACGAGGCGCCGACATCGTCCCCGCAGTGGAAGCCCCCGCTATTGACCCCGGTTCGCTGAGGATCGCCGTGGTGATGATGGAAAGGTTCATAATCCTGCGCCGAAGATTTCTCCGCCAAGTTTGAAACCGGAGGCTTCCAGACGCGGAGTGAACTGCGGGCGCATCCCGGTGGGCCGTAATTGTCCGATTATTTTCCCCTCCGGCGTTACACCGGTCTGGTCGAATTTGAAAATATCGGTCAAGGTGACTACTTCGCCTTCCATGCCGGAGAGTTCAGTGATATGCGTCATCTTACGCGAGCCGTCCGAAAGGCGCGCCAAGTGGACAATCAGGTTAACTGCCGCGGCAATCTGCTTGCGGATGGCCAGCAGGGGCATATCCAGGCCGGCCATCATCGCCATCGTTTCCAGGCGGGAAACCGCATCCCGCGGTAAATTGGCATGCAGAGTGGTCAACGATCCGGTGTGGCCGGTGTTCATGGCCTGGAGCATGTCCATCGCCTCGCCGCCGCGCACTTCGCCCACCACGATCCGGTCCGGGCGCATGCGCAGGGCATTACGGACCAGTTCGCGCACGCTGACCGCGCCACTCCCATCCACGTTGGCTAGTTTGGTCTCCAGTCGGACAACGTGGCGTTGTTTGAGTTTCAATTCGACGGCATCTTCGATGGTCACAATGCGCTCTTTATCGGGGATAAAGCCGGAAAGGGCATTAAGCACAGTGGTCTTGCCGGAACTGGTATTGCCGGTTACGAGGATGTTCAGCCGCGTCACTACGCAAGCTTCTAAAAATTTCGCCATGTAGGGGGTCAATGCATCCATCGAGACCAGGTCATCCATGGTTATTTTGGTCTGCAGGAATTTGCGGATGGTGATGTGCGGCCCATCCACTGCCACGGGTGGGATGATAACATTGACGCGCGAGCCATCCGGCAGGCGGGCATCGGCAGTAGGGTTATCCGGATCAACCCGGCGGCCCAGCGGGCTGACGATGCGGTCAATGATGCGCAGCAGGTGTTCGTTATTTTGGAATTTTACGTCGGTTTCGAGCAATTCCCCGTTGCGCTCGACAAAGATTTGCTTTGCCCCATTGACCATGATCTCACTGATCTCCGGGTCAGGGAGCAGCAACTCGAGCGGGCCATAACCGATCAGGTCCGCCAGTGCAGAATCCACGGCCCGGTCGCGGACCTCAGGCTTGAGGTCCGCTTTGGTGCGCTCATACGCTTCGAGCAACAAACGGCGCACCGCTTCCCGGTTCTGTTGCTGCACAGTGGATTGATCCTGCATCTCCGTTGAGACAGCGTTGATAAGAAATTCTTTAAGCTGCAGCATGCGCGCATCCATCTGCGCAAGTATATGGGAATGATATAGATCAGGCATGTGTCCTTCTCCGCCACCAGTATAGCATAGAGGTCATGCACACCGCAATAAACTATCCGGATATGAAGTTTGAGGTTAAAATCACAATACGCATCCTTATAAGGAGAAGTCCATGAAAAAGAAAGCTATTCTTTGGGTCTTAATCGGTCTCGTTGCGATGGGCCTGCTCATCCAACTGATTCCATTACCGGGGCGGAACAACAACCCGCCGGTCGTCTCAGAACCACCCTGGGACAGCCCCCAGACACGCGCCCTGGCGAAACGCGCCTGTTTTGATTGCCACAGCAACGAGACAGTCTGGCTCTGGTACAGTTATGTTGCACCGGTCTCTTGGCTGGTCTATAATGATACGATGGGAGGCCGTCGCAGGCTGAACTTCTCGGATTGGAATACTACCCGTTCACAGCGCGAGATAGGCGATATTTCGGAGGTAATCCAGGGAGGTAGAATGCCCCCGGCGATTTATCTGCCCATGCACCAGTCTGCCCAACTGACCGCCGCCGAGCAACAACAATTGATCACCGGTTTAAATAATTCATTGAAGTAATATTGGCCTTTGGAAACCGCCGTGGTAGAGAGAAAGATGCAGCAAAAATCACGGCAAAGCCATATTTCGAATGATCGAAAAAATCTCCCGCAGCACACCTGAGGGAGATTTTTTGTTTCTTACTTGCCGGTCGGTGCTTCACTTTCAGGCAGGATGCTTACCAGCACTGCCCGAACGGCAACGCGGTAGAGGAAATCTTTCCTGCAGCATTGTTCTTTCTGCAATGGTTGACATGCCCCCTACCTTGGGGTATCCTTCCCCCGTCCGGGTGGGTCCGGCGCGGCGGAGCCTTCCGAACCCCGTCAGGTCCGAAAGGAAGCAGCGGTAAGGAGGTGTCTCCGGGTGCCGCCGGGTTACCTGCCCGGACATTTTTATTGGCAGAATTGCCTGTCGAGCCGCCAGGTACGGGAATGTCTTTGCACCCATCCCACAAATGCTCAAAGACTCGAAAAGGGGGGATTCTCCGTGCTTTCCTTGTGTCTTTGTGCCCTGGTGGTTGTTCTTCCGCATATCTCCCCTCATACAGACTATAATCATCCCATGTTTCTCCCCACAACCCTCGAAGAAGCCAAACGCCTGGGCTGGGATGCGCTGGACGTCATCCTGGTAACCGGCGATTCCTACATTGACAGTCCCTTTATCGGTACCGCAGTCATCGGAAAAGTGCTGCTCAACGCCGGCTACCGCGTCGGGGTCATTGCCCAGCCGGACCCGAAAACGGATTCCGTCTCCCGGCTCGGCGAGCCGCGCCTGTTCTGGGGAGTGACCGCCGGCAGCCTCGACTCAATGGTCGCCAACTATACCGCTCTGAAGAAACCGCGCCGCTCGGACGACTACACCCCCGGCGGCGAAAACAACCGCCGCCCCGACCGGGCGACGATTGTCTACGCCAACCTCATCCGGCGCTTTTCCAAACGCATCCATCCCGGTCAACCCGCCCGCCCCATCGTTCTCGGCGGGATCGAAGCCAGCCTGCGGCGCGTGGCGCACTACGATTTCTGGGACAACGCCCTCCGGCGCTCCGTCCTGTTCGACGCCAAAGCCGATTACATCCTGTACGGTATGGCCGAAAAAGCGACCCTGGAATTCGCCGCCGCCCTGCGCGACGGACAGGACCCGCATCAGGTGCGCGGTCTGTGTTACATCGCCAAAGAGAAGCGTGACGGCTATATTGAGTTGCCGTCCTACGAAACCGTCGCAGCAGACAAGCTGGCTTTCATTGATATGTTCCACACGTTCTACAGGAACAACGACCCCGTCAGCGGGCGCGGACTCTGTCAGCAGCACGGCGACCGGTTCCTGGTCCAGAACCCGCCCGCCCCCTACCAGACTCAGGCCGAGCTCGACGCTGTCTATGCCCTGGATTTCGAGCTCCTCCAGCATCCTTATTATGAAGCCCAGGGCCAGGTTAAGGCGCTGGAGACCATCCGCTTCTCGATTTCCACCCATCGCGGCTGCTACGGCGAGTGCAACTTCTGCGCCATCGCCGTCCACGAGGGACGCACCGTGCGTTGGCGCAGTCAGCAGTCTATCCTGGACGAGGCCGCTAGCCTCACCCGCCACCCCGAATTCAAAGGCTACATCCAGGACGTGGGCGGGCCGACCGCCAACATGTACGGATTCGAGTGCGACAAGAAACTCAAGAACGGCGCCTGCCCGGCCAAACGCTGTCTCTTCCCGGATATCTGCCCGCTGCTGGAGGTGGATCACCGTCCGCAGCTGGAACTTCTCCGCCAGGTCCGGCAGTTGAAGGGTGTCAAAAAGGTATTCGTCGCCTCCGGCCTGCGTTACGACATGATCCTGGGCGACGCGGTCTGCGGCGAGGCTTACCTGCGCGAGATCGTTGAGCACCACGTCTCCGGCCAGTTGAAAGTTGCTCCCTAGCACACCGAAAACAACGTCCTCGACCTGATGGGCAAACCTGGCAGCGACCCGCTGCTGAAATTCAAGGACAAGTTCGACCGTCTGAGCCGCCTCGCGGGCAAGCCCCAGTTCCTCACTTACTACATCATCGCCGCCCACCCCGGCTGCAGCGCACAGGACATGCTGCGCCTGAAACGCTTCACCAGCGAGAAACTGCATGTCAATCCGGAACAGGTGCAGATCTTCACCCCCACCCCCTCCACCTATTCCAGCCTGATGTACTACACCGAACTCGACCCCTTCACCCGCCTCCCGATCTTCGTGGAGAAGGACCCGCGCCGCAAGGAACATCAGAAGGACATCGTGACCCGCAAAACCGCCACGGAGTTTTCGTGACCCCTCGTCTCCCCCCATTTTTTGCGCAGCCAAGCAAAAAATGGGGGACGAAAGGGGGGTGAAAGGTTTTTATGGACTCATTCTTCGCCGTAACCGCCCCAGGACTGGAACCCTTCACCGCACAGGAACTGCGCCGCCTCTTCCCTGACCTTGAAC
>Ga0209746_1000438_pt1 | contig 21496 bp, 24 predicted proteins | sample BarGraNGADG00211_3_FD_184496 | JGI IMG/M metagenome (GOLD analysis project Ga0209746, IMG submission 184496) | Arctic peat soil microbial communities from Barrow, Alaska - Barrow Graham LP Ref core NGADG0011-211 (SPAdes) (version 2) | ecosystem: Environmental > Terrestrial > Soil > Wetlands >... | reverse complement strand
TCACAGGGAGGCAATGGTATCCCTGTGATTTCCAGATATGCATACGGAGCTAATTATCACGATGTTATTAGAGAAAAGCTCAATAAAATCCGTGACTTTATTAAAAGCATTCATCCTGATTCTGTAGGAAGATCTTATGTGGATTCCGCACCACTACTCGAAAAAGCCTGGGGCAGGGAAGCAGGTTTGGGATGGCCTGGTAAACATTCAATATTGATAAACAGGAAAATCGGCTCATTTTTCTTTCTTGGAGTCATCGTTATTAATATTGACTTTGAGTATGATCAGCCTGCAGAGGAGGATAGTTGTGGAACCTGTACGTTATGTATCGATTCATGTCCTACAGGAGCTATCAACAATAACAGAACAATTAATACCCGAAAGTGCTTAGCTTACCTGACTATTGAATCCAAAACTCATCTGGCCGTAAAATCGGAAGGGAGAGTCTTTGGTTGTGATAAATGTCAGGAGGTATGTCCATGGAATAAAAGTTCAAAACCTCATAAAACTCCTGAATTTGAACTTCCGGCGGAAGTCGGACTTATGACGGCTGAAAACTGGAAAAACCTTTCGAGGAAAGATTATAAAAGACTTTTTGAGGGATCGGTGATCGGGAGAAGAACCTATTGCAGATTTATGGATAACATTGAAGCTGCCTCAGTATCGGGAAGCTGATACCTGCTTAACGGTCATCATTAATTGTAATCACAATCTCTTTTTTCGCAAAGCCCGTCAAATTCACAAAAAAATATATTCTGCCTTGTAGATCGTTCTCCCTTATGCCTGGAGGGATCATCCTTTTTCCTATAAAATCGGAATATGTTTTTTACCTTGCTGTTAAACAAGCGTCTTAATAGTACAATTCAACAAAGTATTTTGATAGATATAAAACTTATAGAAGAGTGCAGGGGCGGAAATTTTAACAATTTCAGGAAACTTGTTGAATTAACTACTCCTTTTGCTTACTCGGTGGCTTTCAGGATGCTCGGTAATGAGGAACAGGCTAAGGATGTTGTCCAGGAAACAATGGTTACAATATGGCAAAAACTTAAAAAGATCAAAACAGCAGAAGTTTACAAAACATGGATATACAGAGTTGTAGTTAACAAATGTTATGATCAGATGAGAAAGAGGAAAAGAAATCCGGAATTTATTGCAGATGAGCTCACCTGGGCACTTATTGCTAACAAGGTTTCGGAAGGAGCATCTGAAGCTCTTGAGAATAGTGAGACCTCAAAGATCATTAGTCTTCTTACAGAAAGACTCAGTCCTAAACAAAAAGCAGTTTTTGTCTTATCTGATCTTGAAGGAATGTCGAATGATAAAATATCTGAAATTACCGGGATAAGTAAATCGGCTGTTAAAGCTAACCTTTATCATGCGCGAAAAAGTATTTCTGAAAGGGTTGAAAAATATATATAGTTATGAAACCGGAAAGTGAAAAGTATAACAAAGTTGTGAATCTTCTCAGAGAATCAAAGCCTGTGTTAGTTTCATCGGATGATATTGAACGAGAGGTGATGAATAGGTTAAAAAGAGTTCATCATTCAGGATTATATCTTTCAGAAGTAGTTGATTTCCTGTTCGGTTGGGTTTATATTGGATGGGTTAGAAGAAGCCTTATTGCCGCTTCAATTGTTTTGGTTTTTGTTTTTATATATCAGCAGAGTATCATCCTGAAACGAATTGATGTACTTAGCAGACAGGCAGTTATTATTGATAAAGAAAACGTTGTGACACCGTCAGTTGAAATAGAAAGATTGTTAACAGTCTATAAGAATTCAGGAGGGAGATTCCCGTCAAAAACAATAACTATATCAGAAAGGCAGATTAAGGAGCTTATGGAGTCTGTAAATGAGTTGCAGATTAAATATAAGGAGCTTGAAGAACTGATTGAAGGAGATCCGGAACTGAAAAAATTGATTGAAAAGAAGTTAATCGAATATAATCGTCTCAGAATTAATCTTTGAAACCATGAAAAGAAAACCTATTAATTTAATCGTTGCATTTATTCTTACATTGGTTGTATCATGTAATGAGCCTGAAACTGTTGTGACAAATTATGTTCACTCAGATGGTTCTGTAACACGAAAGATAGAAATGAAAAGTCACGAAGGTGATGTTAAAAAAAGATTTAATATTTCTGATATTCAGGTACCGTTTGACGGTGGCTGGATTGTAAGGGATTCTTGTGAAGTTGACGAAAAAGGCGATACAACATGGATCAGAAAAGCCGAAAAGTTATTTAAAAGTATTGTCGAGATAAACTTAGCATATAAATCAGATTCAAGCGCTAATAAAGATGTTTTAAGATCTGCCGGATTTAAAAAAAGATTTAAATGGTTTAATACTGAATACAGGTTCTCCGAAAGAATCGATAAGAAGTTATCATTTGGCTACCCGGTTAAAGATTTTCTCAATAATGATGAACTGCTCTACTTCTATTCTCCTGAAAGTCTGAAAAACGAAAAAGAGAGTGGTCCGGATAGTCTTAAATACAAGGCTCTCAGTGATTCAGTCAAACGGAAAACTGACACCTGGAGCACAAAAAACATAGTCTCGGAATGGATTTATGAGTTTTCAAATCTTACTGCGGGTAAGGCAGGTATTGACATGACAAGAGAGTCATTAAAAGCAAGGGAAAATGAATTTACGAAAATAGTTGAAGCAAATAATGAGAAATTTGATAGCCTATGGTCAAATGGCATTTTACTTAGAATGTTCATAGGTGAAGATAATGCTCTCAGATATAAAACGGAAGCAGATACAGCTTTTGAAAAGGTAACTAAACGCTTTTTTGTAAGTTTCAAAGATTATTCTGTAAGGATAGCAATGCCTGGCAAATTGATCGGGACTAATGGTTTTATTGATAGGAGCAAGGTTCTGCTCTGGCCTGTTAAGTCTGACTACTTTTTAACCGAACCATACTTAATGTGGGCTGAGTCGAAAATATCTAACAAATGGGCGTGGATAGTTTCAGGATTCTTTCTTGTATTTGTACTTACCGGAGTGATCATGAGGGTAATAAAAAAGGACTGAATTCCACAGTCCTTTTTTAACCCTTATCCACCTTACTAAATAACCATCTGAAATCTAAATCCTATCTGCTATAATCCTTTAACATCAGCATTAATTTCTGACGTGTAAAAAAGATTCTGCTTTTGACTGTTCCTATTTTTAGTCCGAGCTCATCAGCAATCTCCTTATATTTATAGCCTTCTAAATGCATCCTGAATGGGATCCTGAATTCATTACTTAAGGAATCTATTGCATTTTCGATTTCACCTTCCGCATACTTCGACTCGGGCGAAATGAACCCTTTGTCGTGCGGCTGATTTATATAATAGAGATCCTGTGTCCCATCAATAATTGTATTCTCCTTAACATTCCGCCTGTAGTTATTAATGAAAGTATTTTTCATTATTGTAAATACCCAGGCTTTGAGATTGGTGTAATCGACGAATTTATCTTTATAAGTTATAGCTTTAAGATAAGTATCCTGTACCAGATCCAGAGCGCTGTCACGATCGGAGGTGAGGCTCATTGCAAATCTTTGAAGATTTGTCTTCATTTCTATCAGACTATTATTAAAGTCATATTGTGTCATAACTCTTCGGTTTTTATTGTTGAAACAAATTTATACAGATAAATAAAGATATGCAAATCTTAATATCTTAAAATCGTAATATTCTATCTGGTTTATAAATAAAATGCATTTGTATAATTTTGATATTCAGTTAAATAAAATCGAAATACCTAATGTGTTCTAAATGTTATATAAATTAAAAATATTAAGATATTTATCATTTTTGAATGAAATGGGTTTGATGCCATAAACAATTATTATTTATTAAAAACTGATCTGATACAAATTTAAACATTAATAAAAGAGGTGGGATTAAGATGGGATTAAGGTTTGATTAAGGATAAATTAAAATTCAGTCTTGAGCATATATGGATTATTTGATCAACTTTAGTATTTTTAAAAAAAATTGATTATGGAGTTCAACATTAAGCTGAGCAACGGACAGATATTAAATGGGATGGTTCAGAGCCCGGGCGAAAATACAAAAGCAGTTATAATCCTGGTTCATGGTCTGGGAGAACATGTTCAACGATATTTATACTGGGCAGGATTATTTAAAAAAGAGGGCATTGGTTTTCTCGGGGTAGATCTTCCCGGACATGGCCGATCACAAGGAAGGCGAGGTAATATAAAAAGTTACGCTCTTGTTGGAGAGATGATTGATATTCTGTTAAAAAGCTGCAATCAAACTTTCCCGGGATGCCCTGTTTATATATATGGTCATAGTCTGGGCGGAGGCATAGTACTCGATTATCTGTTAAAGAGAAAGCCTAAGGTGAAAGGAGCAATAGTCACCTCTCCATGGCTTCGACTCTCTCTCGAAACTCCGAAGATTAAAATAATTATGGCTTCTATAATGAAATACGTGCTTCCGGGACTTATCCAGTCTTCAGGATTAAATATAAATCATATATCTCACGATAAGACTATTGTAGATAACTACAAATATGATCCTCTTGTTCATGGAAAAATTTCAGTCAGCCTCTTTGCTGGTGCAATGAATGCGGCAAAGTATTCTCTTACTCATGCTTCCGAACTAAAAATTCCAACACTCATTATACATGGGAGTGATGATATGATTACTTCTCCTGAGGGTAGCCGGGAATTTGCAGGAAAAACAAACATGGTTGACTTAAAAATCTGGGAAGGAGGTTATCATGAGTTACATAATGAGCAATTCAGGGACGAGGTATTTAAATATATAATGAACTGGATTAACAGAAAGCAAACCTGATATGTTAAAGCTTTAAGAGACATGGAACTAAGAACCACATTTTCTATTGAACCATCACCGGTTAAAATCACCTATAACGATCAGGTAATGTTCATAGGCTCATGTTTTGCCTCCTCCATCGGATCTCAGATGGAGATAGGTCATATGCCGGTAATGATTAATCCTGCCGGAGCAGTTTTCAATCCGGCTTCAGTTTGCAATACTCTGGATACCATAACAAAAGAAAGAGAATTTTTCATTGATGATCTTCATCTTTATGATGGTACATGGCTTAGTTTCTATCACTACACTGATTTTTCATCTGATGATCCCTTAGTAGTACTTGAAAAGATAAACAGAAGATCTAAAGTGGCATTTGACTTCTTAAAACAGACCCGATTTTTATTTATTACACTTGGAACTGCCAGGGTTTATAAATTGAAGAAATCAGGTCTGATTGTCTCAAACTGTCATAAAATACCCTCTGGACAATTTGAATCTAAACTACTGACAGTACAAGAAATAGTGACTTTATGGACAGCCCAGCTTGACAAACTTCATTCACTCTTTCCTCAATTGCAGGTTGTTTTTACAATAAGTCCGGTCCGACACTGGAAAGATGGGGCTCATGGCAATCAGGTCAGTAAATCGGTACTTTTTGTGGCGGTTGAAGAGTTGTTGAAACATAAGACGGCGCCTCACTATTTTCCTGCTTATGAGCTGGTTATGGACGATCTGCGTGATTACAGGTTTTATAATGATGATATGCTCCATCCTTCAACTTCAGCTGTAAATTATATATGGGAAGCATTTGCTGAATGCTATTTTGACAGGAATACTATAAATAATTGGAAAGAAGTTGCTAAAATAACCAAAGCTCTAAACCATCGTTTTAATACTGACTCTGATTCAAAGAGAAACTATTTTGCAGAGCGGCTTCTTAAGCAGATTTCTGATTTAAAAGTCAAAGTTCCAACCATAGACCTTTCCAGGGAAGAAGAATATTTTCTTAAAATGAGAAAACCTAAATGAGTTAACTTTCAGCTTGTTGACGTAATATTCTCTTATTCATTCCCGAAATGAACGACCTACAGCAGAGTCTCGATTGCCGTAATAAAATTAGCGGGGTTTCTGGTTATTAAAAGCTTATCGTAAGGTTTTTTGGTTGCAAAAGCTTCAGGAGAGTCAGTAAGAATAATCTTTTTTATCATTAGTGATTTCCTGATACTGTTAAAATACCCTATTTTCTTTTCAGCAAAATCAAATGCACTTGAGTTTACAACAAGATATTCAAACGGTTTAATTTTATGTATCTCAATTACTTCAGAGGCAGGAAGTATACCGCCTGTGAAGATTACATCAAATCCTCGTTTCTTAAGGGCATATTTATAAAAAAGAAAATTATTATCTGTCAGATTATCAGATGTATTAATCATTGCCACAGTGGGGCTTGATTTACCTGTAACAGGCTTCAGCAAGTTATCTTCAATAATAATAATCTGTTTAATGGTATTTCTGACAAATTGTTCCTGGGCTCTTGAGAGACTTCCTGTTTGCCAGAGGATTCTGGCTTTTTCAAGGAGAGGGTAGAGATAATGAGAATATGCTTTTTCGATACCCTGGTGTTTTATGAATGGAGAGAGGGCTTCTTTGAATAATGACTCATTGAATCTGATTGCGGACATAAGAATTTTACCCGGCTGGAAATTCTGATCAAGATCATCATGTTTACTGCTTACTGTCATTACCTGCTGGGTAAGTTCGTCTTCGTCCAGCCTTGCAATTTTGGAAATTTTCAGTCCATTCCTGTTAAGGTATGCAACATTAAGGATTTTTTTAAGTTCTGTTTCACTGTAAGTTCTTATATTTGAGTCGGTTCTGTCAGGCTCAAGTATTTTGTACCTCTTCTCCCATATCCTGATTGTATGCGCTTTTATACCCGAAAAATTTTCGAGATCTTTAATTGAAAACACATTTACCCCGTCTTCCATAGATACATAGATAATAATTTAGACAATTGATCAATACCATAAGGATTTAAACAATTATTTAAGAGTATTGTTTATTAAAACTTAAATGAAAATAATAAATAAAAGGCTAAAAGAATAAAATTTGTCTTATCCAGATTGTTCCACCAATATTTTTTTAACTACTCTGAGCCCGTCACTGAAAATAATCGTAACCAGGTACATTCCTCTTTTGGGATTTTCGAGAAAGATCTTTATTAATTGCTGCGGATCATTATATTGGAATCTGAAAATATCCTGACCGATGATATTTGTAATCTTTACAAAAGAGATATCCTTATCAGTTTTAATAGTAAAACTGTTATCCCTGACGGGTACAGGATATATACTAACAATTGCACTATTAGTTTCTCTTGAAATATTTTTTTGAGCAATAGCTCCGGCTACATTTATAGAATCCTTCTGACCATGAATGGTTAACGTGAAAATTAAGAAGAAGATAAAGGGTAGACTTCTCTTCATAAATTATTATTTGCTTATCTCTATCAAATATTGTGCTAAAGTTAGTAAATTTTTAAATAAAGTGTTTTAAAAGCAATTTTGCTCTTTCCAAATCATCGGGTGTGTCGATACCTATGCTTTCCCAGGTAGTTACCGCGGTTCTGATCCGATAACCATTTTCAATCCATCTGTTCTGTTCAAGTGATTCGGAAATTTCAAGAGAACTACGCGACAGTAATGTAATCTTTTTCAGTGTTTCAGTCCTGTAAGCATAAAGTCCTAAATGCTTATAATAATTGTGGTTCTTTGACCAATCACTTTTTTCAAAATCCCTTAAATATGGTATTGCGGCCCGGCTGAAATAAATTGCATCTCCTTTTGAGTCTAAAATAACCTTTGGCTGGTTCGGATTGAAGATATCTTCTCCGGGCTCAACTTTCCGTACCAGTGTTGCTAACTCAACAGATTCGTCACTGAAGCATTTCATTAAAAGAGTGATCTGTTCCGGTTTAATAAATGGTTCATCACCCTGGATATTAATAACAACATCGATTTTTTTACCCGTTTCAGCAGTTATCTTTATGACAGCTTCTGCACAGCGATCCGTTCCGCTAAGGTGAACGGGAGAAGTCATAATCGCTTTTCCTCCGAATTCTGATACCGCATCAAAAATCCTTCTGTCATCTGTGGCAACCCAAACCATTTCGAGTGTTTTGCTGGCCTGGTCGTAAACTCTTTGTATCATTGGCTTGTTTCCGAGCATGACCAATGGCTTGCCAGGAAACCGGAAGGATTCATATCTGGCAGGTATAATTCCGGCAAACTTAAGAATTGGAACTTTTGTCATGTTGCGAATTTACATAAAATGCATTTCCCAATGTTTTAAAAAAACGTTAAATTCGCACCATTGTAAAACTGGAAATGAAAGATCTGCAAAATATAAAACAAAGGTTTGGAATAATTGGCAACTTTGAAGGTCTAAACAGAGCTATCGACATTGCTGTTCAGGTAGCTCCGACAGATCTATCGGTACTTATTACAGGGGAAAGCGGAACCGGGAAAGAGATTTTTCCTCAGGTAATTCATAATTACAGTACCAGGAAACACGGACAATATATTGCTGTGAACTGTGGTGCAATACCTGAAGGGACTATAGATTCCGAACTATTCGGACACGAAAAGGGCTCTTTTACCGGTGCATCAGAGAGCAGAAAAGGTTATTTTGAAGTTGCTGACGGCGGCACAATTTTTCTGGATGAAGTGGCAGAATTACCACTATCAACACAGGTTCGCCTTCTCAGAGTGCTGGAAACAGGTGAATTTATACGCGTCGGGTCATCGAAGGTTCAGAAAACGAACGTAAGAGTAATTGCTGCAAGCAATGTTGAGGTTCCTAGGGCGATAGATAATGGGAAATTCAGAGAGGATCTTTTTTACAGGCTCAATACGGTCCCGATAAAGGTACCAGCCTTAAGAGACAGAGGTGAGGATATTTTTCTTCTCTTCAGAAAGTTTGCAGTTGATTTTGCTGAAAAGTACAGGATGCCCGCAATAAGACTGGATTCTGAAGCTAAAAATATTCTTCTGAATTATGGATGGCCAGGTAATGTCAGGCAACTTAAGAATATAACAGAGCAGATATCAATAATTGAAAATGAAAGGGAAATTATTGCAATCAACTTGCGCAATTACCTTCCGGACTATGGCGGGGTTAAACTCCCGGCCGTTATTAAAAAGGATGACGACAAATCATTTTCTTCTGAACGGGAAATACTGTATAAGATCCTTTTTGATATGAAAAGTGATATGAATGACCTGAAGAAACTTGTTTTTGATCTCATTAGGCGGGGAGAAAGTGATGGTCCTTTTCAGGAGACAAACTCGAGAACTATTAAGAATCTTTTCCGGGAGGCAAAGGAAGAGAGCAATAATCATAATGAAACTGAAACTCCATCAGTTGATTTCTCGTCGCATATGGATATGAATAATATACAGGACACTGAGGAGATAATTGAAGAATCGCTATCTCTGGCCGACAAGGAAGTGGAAATGATAAAGAAGGCTCTTGGAAAGTATAATGGTAAAAGGAAAATGGCAGCTGGTGAACTTGGAATATCAGAACGGACTCTATACAGAAAGATAAAAGAATATGGAATTGAATCGTAAAAGTATTTTCAGATTTACTTCTTACAGGCTTTCAGGTTTAATATTAATTGCAATAGTTGCACTGTTTTATGGATGCAGCATAAAATATACATTTACAGGAGCAAGCATCTCTCCTTTGGCAAAGACATTCAGTATTCAATATTTTCAGAACCGGGCACCTGTTGTTCAGCCAGGACTTAATCAGACGTTAACGGATGCTCTTATAGATAAATGTAAAGCTCAGACAAATCTAAAATACATTACTTCTATCGGTGATGTAAACTTTGAAGGAGAAATAAGCGATTACAGCACTCGCCCACTCACTGTGGCCGCTGATGCACAGGCTGCAACAAACAGGTTTACTATTTCGGTTAAAGTTAAATACACAAATGCGATTGATCCTGCCCTTAGTTTCGAACAGACATTTTCGAGGTATGAGGATTACAACAGCAACCTCGACCTTAGCGCTGTTGAAAAAGATCTTTCAGATAAAATAGTTGAAATGCTTGTTGAAGATATTTTCAATCAGGCCTTCGTTAACTGGTAACCGGCATGAACAGAAATGACTTTCTAAATATGATTGAGAATACTGTGCCGGTTAACCGAACTATGATCGGGGAAGTATATGAACTGATTGATATATTCCCGTATTTTCAGAGCGCTCATTTATTGCTATTAAAGGGTTTGCATACCAATGCAGATGTAAAATTTGAAAATCAGCTCAGAAATTCTGCAATTCATATCGGCGATCGGGAAGTGTTGTACTGGCTCCTTAACCCCCAACCTTCTTACGAAACTGATAAAATTGATATCAAAAAGGATAATGATCTAAAAGAAGAAATTGTCATCGATACTCAACAAACTGTTATTGAATCAGCAAAGAACAGTGAGTACATGATAAATGAAATTGAAAAAAACTCCGACGAAACAGGATCCGGTGAAAAGCCTGATACTCTCAACCAGACTCCCGGCCAGTCAGTAATGATAGCTACAGAACCTGATAATACTGATCCGGCGGGAGTTATATTTCTTCTCGAGGAAGATACTATACCCTCGGAAGATAAGGTAGTCTTTATGGATCCCGGCTTTCGAATTCCAGAATATTCTGATCTTTTGGAACTTGATCTTGATGAAGATCATGAAATCATATTTCAGTCTGAAGAAACAAGTGACGGGATACAGGATAAGATGGAGGAATATTCGAGAAAGCAGCTACAGTCCGAACTAATAGATAAATTCATTGTTTCAAATCCGAGGATCGAACCTCAAAAAGATAAAACATACATTTCAAATGATGTTATCTCCAAGCCTTTTATAGAGGAATCCGGCAGTTTGGTCACTGAAACCCTGGCAAAAATTTATGTTAATCAGGGGTATTACTCCAAGGCAATAGATATATATGAAAAATTAAGTTTGAAATTTCCGGAAAAAAGCAGTTACTTTGCGTTTCAAATTGAAAAGGTTAAAGAATTTATAAAAAAGTGAGCAAATGGGAATTTATATTTTTGTTTCAGTATTAATTATTATTGCCTGCATACTACAGATATTGATTGTACTTGTACAGAATTCTAAGGGGGGTGGACTGGCTGCTAATTTTACATCGGCTGGCCAGTCGATGGGCATCCGTAAAACTTCTGATTTCCTTGAGAAGTCTACATGGACGCTTGCTGCTGCAATCCTGATCCTTTGTGTTGTCGCAACTGCATCAATACCACGCGGTTCAGTTTCAGGGCGTTCGAGAATTGAAGAACAGATTAAAAACACAGTTGATCCAAATGCAATTCCTACACTGCCGACAGCTGTTCCTCCTGCATCTACTCCTCCTCCGGCCACTCAGAATAAGCCAGGAAAATAGTATACCTGAATGAAATACTTTATAAAGAGTGTCAGATTGTCACATACTGGCACTTTTTTTTTGTGAGTAAACACAAATTGACATTTTTTTCAATTTGGCATGGAATATGATCAACTAGGAAGTCGGAAATTGATGTTTAACTTTAATACTATATAAAATGGCACAATTAAAAGGAAAAATTTTAGCAGGCAAGGTTCTTGTGAAACCTAATGAAGCTGAAGAAAAAACTGCAAGTGGAATAATAATCCCTGATTCCGCAAAAGAAAAACCACGACAGGGTAAGGTGATTCTTGTTGGCGTAGCAAAAAAAGATGAAGAGATGGAAGTAAAGAAAGGTGATGTTGTTCTTTACGGAAAATATGCAGGACAGGAACTGACTATTGATGGTGAAGATTATCTTCTTGTTTCACAGACAGATATCCTTTTTATAGCTTAATTTGGCAAACTTTTAAAAATCATAATGATATGGCAAAAGAGATTAAATTTAATATTGATGCACGTGCTCTTCTTAAAGAAGGTGTTGATCAGCTTGCTGATGCAGTAAAAGTAACCCTGGGACCAAAAGGTCGTCATGTAGTCCTTGAGAAAAAATATGGAGCTCCTCAGATCACGAAAGATGGAGTAACCGTTGCAAAAGATATCGATCTTTCCGACCCGTATAAAAACATGGGCGCTCAGATGGTGAAAGAGGTAGCATCAAAAACCGGCGATATTGCTGGTGACGGAACTACCACAGCTACAGTTCTTGCACAGTCGATTATCAATGTCGGACTGAAGAATATTACAGCAGGTGCAAACCCTATGGATATTAAAAGAGGGATAGACAAAGCGGTTGAAAAAGTTGTAGCACATCTTAAATCACAGGCAAAAGTAATTGGTGATGACCTGAAAAAAATTGAACAGGTGGCAAGAATTGCTGCTAATGATGATCAGGAGATAGGAAGACTCATAGCTGAAGCTATGGGGAAAGTTCATAAAGAAGGTGTTATTACAGTTGAAGAATCAAAAGGAACTACTACCTCTGTTGAAATTGTTGAAGGTATGCAATTCGACCGTGGATATATCTCCGCATATTTTGTGACCAATGCCGAGAAGATGGAAGCAGATCTTGAGAATCCATACATTCTCATTTATGACAAGAAGGTTTCTACAATGAAGGATATGTTACCCGTTCTTGAAGCTACTGCTCAGTCAGGACGTCCTCTTTTGATTATCTCAGAAGATGTTGAAGGTGAGGCTCTTGCAACTCTTGTAGTTAACCGTTTACGCGGTTCTCTTAGGGTTTGTGCAGTTAAAGCTCCCGGATTTGGCGACAGAAGAAAAGAAATGCTTGAAGATATTGCAATTCTTACAGGTGGAACAGTAATTTCTGAAGAGAAAGGTCTTAAACTTGAACATACTACTCTGGACATGCTTGGTACTGCAGAAAAAGTTACTATTAACAAAGAAAACACAACAATAGTAAACGGAGCAGGCGACAAAGAAATGATCAAAGCACGTGTAGCCCAGATCAGACAACAGATGACAACTACAACTTCTGATTATGATAAGGAAAAATTACAGGAGCGTCTTGCTAAACTTGCCGGTGGTGTTGCCGTCCTTTATATCGGTGCTTCTTCTGAAGTTGAAATGAAAGAAAAGAAAGACAGAGTTGATGATTCACTTCATGCAACCCGTGCTGCTATTGAAGAAGGTATAGTTCCGGGTGGTGGTGTTGCTTATATTCGTGCAATAAGTGCTCTCGAAGGCTTAAAAGGCGATAATGAAGATCAGACAACGGGAATCGAAATTGTCAAACGTGCAATTGAAGAGCCTTTACGTCAGATTGCTATCAATTCAGGAAAGGAGGGTGCAGTCGTTGCCCAGAATGTAAAATCAGGGAAAGCAGATTACGGATACAATGCACAAACCGATAATTATGAAAAGCTATATGTAGCAGGAGTCATAGATCCTGTGAAGGTTGTCCGCGTTGCACTTGAGAACGCCGCTTCAGTTGCCGGTATGTTCCTTACTACCGAAGCTGTGATTGTAGAGGTAAAAGAAGATTCTCCTTCAGGCCCTCCACAAGGAATGGGTGGCGGGATGCCAGGTATGATGTAGGATTCAAATTTATCATATATTTAATTGTAGAGACAGGCCTCAGACCTGTCTCTACTTATTTTTGGACCTTACATATTTGTATAATTTTATATATTTGCACCTGATAAAAAGCAAGTCCGTTCGATGAACAATATCCGGAATTTCTGTATTATAGCTCATATTGATCACGGTAAGAGTACACTGGCTGACCGGTTACTTGAGAAAACAAATACTATTACCGAACGGGAATACCAGGCCCAGGTGCTCGACGACATGGACCTTGAAAGAGAGAGAGGTATTACAATTAAAAGTCATGCAATTCAGATGGAATATTTCCATGATGGGGGAAAGTATATTCTTAATCTGATTGATACTCCGGGGCATGTTGATTTTTCTTATGAAGTATCCCGTTCAATTGCAGCCTGCGAAGGCGCATTACTTGTTATCGATGCTACACAGGGTATCCAGGCTCAGACGATTTCGAACCTCTACATGGCTCTTGAACATAACCTTGAAATTATTCCTGTACTGAACAAAATGGATATGGCCAGTGCAATGCCTGAAGAGGTAAAGGATCAGATTGTTGATCTGGTTGGCTGTAAAAGGGAAGATATTATTGAAGCAAGTGCAAAGACTGGTCTGGGTGTGGAAAAAATTCTACGTGAGATTGTAATACGGATACCACATCCGGCAGGAAACCCTGATGCTCCATTACAGGCCCTTATTTTTGATTCGATCTTTAACTCATTCAGAGGTATTATAGCATATATTAAAATTGTGAACGGAACAATCCGTAAGGGAGAAAAGGTCAAATTTATAAATACCGGTCATGAATATAATGCTGAAGAAATAGGTGTTCTGAAACTTAAGCTGGACCCACGTGATATTATGGGAGTGGGAGATGTCGGGTATATTATCACAGGAGTAAAAGTCTCGGCAGAAGTTAAAGTCGGGGATACCATTACTCACGTAAAAAACCCATGCGAAAAGGCAATATCCGGATTTGAGGATGTAAAACCGATGGTTTTCGCAGGAATTTACCCTGTTGATGCGGATGATTATGAAGATCTGAGAATCTCTATCGAGAAGTTGCAGCTTAATGATGCTTCACTCTCATTTATCCCTGAATCTTCAGCTGCTCTTGGATTTGGTTTCAGGTGTGGCTTCCTTGGTTTACTCCATATGGAAATTATACAGGAACGTCTTGACAGGGAGTTTAATATGGATGTTATTACAACTGTTCCGAACGTTTCTTTTAAAGCTTATACAACAAAGGGAGAAGAGATTGATGTTCATAACCCTTCGGGATTACCTCCTGTCAATCATCTGGAACGAATTGAAGAACCATATATTATTGCACAGGTAATCACATTATCCGAATATGTTGGTTCCATAATGACTCTTTGTATTGACAAAAGGGGAGTTCTTAAGAACCAGGTCTACCTTACACGCGACAGGGTGGAACTGACTTTTGAGATGCCACTTGCTGAAATTGTTTTCGATTTCTATGATAAACTTAAGAGTATATCTAAAGGGTATGCCTCTTTCGATTATTATTACACAAACTATCAAAAAGCTGATCTTGTACGTCTTGATATCCTTTTAAACGGGGAAATGGTGGATGCTCTCTCAACTCTTATTTATAGAGGGCACGCGTACGAATTTGGGCGGAAGATGTGTGTTAAACTAAAAGAATTGATTCCACGTCAACAGTTTGATATCGCCATACAGGCAGCTATCGGAGCGAAAATTATTTCCCGTGAAACAGTGAAAGCAGTCAGAAAAGATGTGACTGCAAAATGCTATGGAGGTGATATTACACGGAAAAGGAAACTTCTTGAGAAACAGAAAAAAGGTAAAAAACGAATGAGGCAGGTTGGGAATGTAGAAGTTCCACAACAGGCATTCCTTGCTGTGTTAAAACTCGACTAATAGAGGCAAAAAACTCAGCTGATAAGTTTGTACCCTCGCCCATGAACATTCAATATTTTTACCAAAGGATCTTGCCTGAGATATTTTCTCAAACGGGTAATATAAACATCCATGCTTCTGGCATTAAAATAGTTATCATCGATCCAGATGGTCTTTAATGCAAAATTCCGCTCCAGTATCTCATTCCCGTGACGGCATAGCAACTCAAGCAACTCAGATTCCTTGGTAGTTAGTTTTATCGTCTGATCCTTGTAAACAAGAATTTGATTAAGCGGATCAAAAGAATATCCACCAATAGTATAGGAATCATCTTTTTTGTTCACCCCGGGGGAGTTTACTCTTCTAAGAATAGCTTCGATCCTGTACAGAAGCTCTTCCATTGAAAATGGTTTTGTAATGTAATCATCAGCTCCTGATTTAAATCCTTCTATTATATCATCCTTCTGGCTTTTTGCCGTCAGAAATATAATTGGTATATCCGCATTTGTGAGACGTATTTCTCTCGCAAGAGTAAGCCCATCCATTTCAGGCATCATAATATCCAGTATGCAAAGGTTAAACGACCCTGACGGGAATGCTTCAAGAGCCAGACTACCGTTAATAAACAGTACAGTCTCATAATTTTTAGCAGATAGGTAGTTCCTTAATAAGATGCCCAGATTGTTGTCATCTTCTGCGAGAAGTATTTTTATATTATTCATGGTACTGATTTTAGTTTTGACTGTCTGATACCAGCATGATATCCTGGTAAGATCCCTGTTAAGTTATTTTTTAGCGGTCAGCATCCTTTCTTTAAATGAGTATCCTTTTAATTTGTTTTGAGGAAGAAACAGAGTGAATTTTGTCCCTTTGTTCATCTGGCTTTCAGCCTTAATTGATCCGTTATGTTCTTCGATGATTTTCTTAACATAGCTTAAGCCAAGGCCGAACCCCTTTACATTGTGGACATTTCCGGAATGGACACGGAAAAACTTGTCGAAAATCCGTTTCAGGTTTTCTTTATTAATGCCTATCCCTTTATCTTCAATGGTTATCAGAATACCTTTCTTATTGTTCCGGGTCGAGATTGTTATATCAGGATTATCCTTTGAGTATTTAATTGCATTATCAATAAGGTTTGATATTGAGTTTAAAAAATGAATTTCATCTATAAATACATGAGAATTTGTTGCCTGGAGGTCGGTATTGATAATGCCAGCCCGGGTACAGATCTGAAGTGCATAATTTTCCACAGCATTATCTATAATAACATGAACATCCATATCAATAAGGTTGAGCTTCATTTTCATCCTTTCAAAAATAGCCATCTGAAGTACTTTTTCAACCTGAAATTTTAGTCTCATGCTCTCATCAGAAATAACTTTTGCCAGGCTGTCAATATTTTTATCCTTATCAGGTATCGATTTATCGGCCATCATCTGAGAAGCGAGAGAAATAGTTGAAATCGGCGTTTTAAGCTCATGAGTCATATTATTTATGAAATCGCTCCGTATTTCAGAAATCTTTTTCTGACGGAATATAACAACGAATGTTCCTGAAGAAAGTATAAGTAAAAGAAGGGTAAAAAGCAGCGACATGAACCCAAGATTTCCAATTTTCTCAAACTTATATTGCTGTTCCTGAAGACAATATAATACTATCTGATTCTGACTTGGAACAGGATCATTCGGGAAAAGCTGAATTATGAACTTATTTGTCCCTGGCTTGTCTGTAAATCCTGGTGTTTTCCAAATGCTTCCATAACGACCTGACCGGATTGAAAATTCAAAATCGAGATATATTCCTACATTATTAAGGGCGGTCCGGAGTTCCTCATTAAGTTTTTCAGGGTTAATTCTTTCTCTTATATCTGGTGTGTTGCGAAGAATTTTCTCCATTATTTTCTCAAGGAAAACTATTCTATTGGTTACCCTGCCTGTTATTTCTGAATTTGTAATCTGTGGCGAAGGTTCGGTTGTTTCATCAGTTGGGAAGGGAGAGATATTTTCGGATGTAATGAATATTTTATGACCTGAGCTTGTTATTGCTATCGGTTCACCTGGATTATTAAGGCCGTACATTTCAAGAAGTGCAGAGTTGGGTTGATAACCATGCAGCTTTTTTGCCAGAGGAGAATTTGCAGGGACTATTGCAGTAACTGAATCTGTTGATGCAGGATCAATATCTTCGACGATGTTTTTGATTAATTCCTTTTCTTCAAGGTCCAGCACTACAGACTCAAGAGCTTTATTAGCCAGGTAACGGAATTGTTGATCGGTAATGGCAATTGCATTGCGGATCCAGTATAATTGTATAAGGATCAGACCGGAGATAGCCAGAAAAAAAAAGATGGCCAGTAATACAATGGTTATCCGCTTCATACAATTGCAAAAGTACTTGTATATATTTTATATTGACATACTTTAACTTTCTTTAACAATAAGAAGTGTGGAGTGCCTAAAGTGCCTAGAGTGACTAAAGGTATAAGAAGTGTGGAGTGCCTAAAGTGCCTAGAGTGACTAAAGGTATAAGAAGTGTGGAGTGCCTAAAGTGCCTAAAGCGTCTAAAGTTTTAACAAATGATTAATAACCAAGAGGTAACTTAACTCCATGTACTCCAGGCATTCAAGTCACTTTAGGCACTTTTCTTAATTTAACATTTCATTAAATTATAGTTAATTTTCAGCTATTTAGATAAAAATATTTTTTTATTCCGTTAATGAGTAATATATTTGTTAAGGATTTGGCACGATATTTGTTTCTCACGATATAGAGGTTTTTTTCATAGGTTAGGTTAGTTTTAGGGTTATCAAAACTGTGGGTCGCTTTCATGGCGGCCCACTTCTTTTTTACCAGGTTATATCTTCCTTATCAGCACAGGTAACCTTCCCTGGTTATCTTTTTAATAAAACATTCATGATATTTTTGAGAGGTTTAAAACCTTTTTGACATTGAGATCCTTTTCTCTTGCCATGTGGTAAATATGTTTTCTAATGTAGCTCGATTTCTTTCTCTGTATCCAGTTAAGATTGATAACAAATGAAGTACCGTCTTTAAAAACCAACTTGACCTTTTTCTGTTTTGAAGGCATAACAAGCTCTTTAATATCAATCCAACTGAAGGAGTGTGTCACTGGCTTGATCATTCCAAACTTGTACTCTATTTTTTCTTTATCAATCGAAAAGAAGAGATCTGTTCCTTTAAAAGTTGCAATACCGGCTATGATGAATACCACCAGGCTGATTCCAAAGGGAGCTATTGAAAGGATGGCAGGTATACTTTTTTGCCCTAAAACAAGACTTGCAACCAATATGTAAAGTCCGGCAAAGAAAAAAAGTGCCGCAAAACCCCATAAAAGAATTTTTCTTCCTTTTGAAAACTCCTCTTCTGACAGATTATAATACAAATTTTCCATACTCTATTGGGTTAGGTAATGTAAATTCTTATCCTTTATTGTATTAATATCGATATTAAAAACTAATGTAACAGTGTCTACTTCCCTCAGTCTTGAAGTAATATTGTTAAGATCAGCTTCTTTTTCAGATATCTGAATTTGTAATAGATAGTCAATATTTTTAAGTTTACTCAGAAGATAGATTTTACCAGAACGGTTTGAGATCAGGTTAAACATCAGATGCGCTTGATCATCATTATTTGAAAACCTGCTGAATGTAATATCAGATTTTTCATTCTCTGTGAGCCTGAGAGGAGCTATGTTTTTAAGAGAGATTCCGAATTTTTTATTTAGTGAGAGGGATAGTTTGTAATCAGGTTCGGCAGAAACGAGTCCTAGCAGGATGTAGTCATTATTCTGTTCAATATTGAGTTTTACCCGTGTGACTTTTGGAGTACTTTTCATCTGTCTTTGCTAAGACTGATAAAGTTAGGAAAAAAAAGAGATTCAAATCCTTAACTGGCGAAATTATCTTTTAGTCTTTTCCATGCCTGACTGGCTGCTTCCTGTTCTGCTTCCTTTTTTGATGAGCCATGACCTTCTCCGAATTCCTGCTTGTCAATAAACAATATTGTTGAGAAGACAGACTTTTTCAGAATGAAATCGTATTCTTCATTATATGTAAATATAAGATTCGACTTATGCTTTTGTACCCACTCAAAAACCAGACTCTTGTAATCTGATTCAGTTTTAACGATAACATTCAGATCGAGATATTTATTGAGGACATTTTTTATAAAAAGCTTTTTCGTCTTTTTAAATCCTTTATCCAAAAAAACTGACCCTATAAGTGCCTCGAACGCGTTCCCATAAAGGTTTTTAGTAAGATGAGATGAGCTTATTTTACTAATGAGGATTTTATTAATCCCCATGGATACAGCAAGTAGATTTAGTACATCACGATTAACGATCCGTGACCGGATTTTTGTCAGGAATCCTTCATTAGCGTCGGGGAATTTTTCGAAGAGATAGTCTGAAAGAATTGCATCAAGTACAGCATCTCCCAGATATTCAAGCCTTTCATTGTTCACTTTTTTACCATTGGGAAGGATAAAGGTTGCTGAACGGTGAATGAACGCTATTTCATACAATTCAAGGTTTCCGGGACTGAAGCCCAGAATCTTTTTTAAGCGGGAACTGAATTCCCGTTTATCCGATAAATAGGTACCATTTAATCTTCTCCGGAATAGCGACACTAAACTTCAGCTTTTTTTATAATGACAGAAGCATTATGACCACCAAATCCAAATGTATTACTGATGGCTATATTAACTTTCCTGTGCTGCGCTTTGTTGAGAGTTAAGTTCAGTTTCTGATCAATCTCCGGATCAGGAACCTTGTAATTTATGGTTGGAGGAATGATATCATGAACAACAGACATTATTACACCAATCGCTTCAATAGCGCCGGCAGCACCAAGAAGGTGCCCTGTCATAGATTTTGTAGAACTGATATTAAGTTTGTAAGCGTGTTCCCCAAAAACACTTACAATAGCTTTTGTTTCAGAGACATCTCCCAGAGGAGTAGATGTTCCATGCACATTAATATAATCGATATCCTCAACTTTCAGGTTGGCATCAGCGACTGCGAGTTTCATTACATTTCGTGCGCCAAGACCCTCCGGATGAGGAGCCGTCATGTGATAAGCATCAGCTGTCAGTCCGGTGCCAATTAATTCAGCATAGATCCTTGCCCCCCTGGCTTTTGCATGTTCATACTCTTCGATGATCAGAGAACCGGCACCCTCCCCAAGAACAAATCCATCGCGCGTCTTATCGAAAGGCCGGGATGCTGTTTGAAATTCATTATTATTTGTGGAGAGCGCCTGCAAGGCATTGAACCCACCAATTCCGGGTTCGTTGATTGTGGCTTCAGACCCACCTGAAACGAAAACATCTGCTTTCCCCCAACGAATATAGTTGATCGCATCAATTATCGAGTTGGTTGAAGAGGCACATGCTGATACAGTTGCAAAGTTTGGTCCTCTGAAGCCATATTTTATAGAAATTGCACCTGCTGCAATATCTCCGATCATTTTTGGAATAAAGAACGGACTGAATCGGGGTGTTCCATCTCCAAGGACATAACTTTTGATAGCCTGAAAAAAGGTTTCTATTCCCCCGATACCTGAAGCCCATATTACGCCAACTCTGTCTTTATCTACAGTATCCAGGTTTAACCCCGAATCTTTTATTGCTTCATCAGTGGCAACAAGGGCATACTGGGAATATAAATCCAGTTTGTTGGCTTCTTTTCTGTCAAAATACGTTGCAGAGTCGTAGTCCTTAAGTTCGCATGCAAATTTAGTTTTGAACTTTTCAGTATCAAAACGAGTAATCAATACTGATCCGCTGACACCGTTTTTTAATCCTTCCCAATAATCATGCAAATTATTACCTAAAGGAGTTAATGCTCCTAGTCCTGTTACTACAACTCTTCTCATAAATGGGTTTTTAAAAATGCAATTTATTTTGCATTTTCCTCAATGTACTTAATAGCATCACCAACTGTACCGATGGTTTCTGCCTGATCGTCGGGAATTCCTATATTGAATTCTTTCTCAAACTCCATGATTAACTCAACAGTATCGAGAGAGTCTGCACCTAAATCATTAGTGAAACTTGCTTCCGGAGTAACTTCTGATTCGTCTACTCCAAGTTTATCAACTATTATTTCCTTTACTCTTTTGGCAATGTCCGACATAATAATAAATTTTAATTAATATTAATTTTTGAACCATGCAAAGAAATATATTTGTACCATATTTTTCAAGAGTTTTGATGTTT